>Ga0065165_1001103_pt1 | contig 32080 bp, 33 predicted proteins | sample AraplaMF_Cvi_mMF_FD_63813 | JGI IMG/M metagenome (GOLD analysis project Ga0065165, IMG submission 63813) | Arabidopsis root microbial communities from the University of North Carolina, USA - plate scrape MF_Cvi_mMF (version 2) (version 3) | ecosystem: Host-associated > Plants > Roots >... | reverse complement strand
GGGGGCAAAGCAAGCTCCGACGCCGAGAGAAGCCGCGGAAGGTGCCGACTTTGTGTTCTCCATGCTCCGCGACGACGGGGTATCCCGTGATGTCTGGCTGTCTCCGGACCACGGCGCGCTGAAAGGGCTGCACGCAGGAGCAATAGCACTCGAGAGTTCAACTCTGACGCCCGGCTGGATCCAAGAGCTCGGCTCAGCAGTGGCTGCCCGCGGAGGGGCCCTGCTTAAAGCACCCGTGGCCGGCTCCCGCCCCCACAAGAGCGTGCTGATCGCGTATCGACGCGGCGATGGAAAGACGCAGTCTTATAGAGAATCGAGCCATGTTGCGAGAATGATCTTCCCGCCCGGATCATCCGCGAGGACGCGTCGTAAGCACGATTTGAAAAGCCGTTCCGAGTCGCCTTGAGCTGCTCTCGAAACAGATCGTTCGAAGGCTTGGTGGGAGCATCAGAACCGAACTTGGGACCCGCTTAAAGAGCGACAGATACTTCAAGAAATAGCTATAGATACCTATGATGCAAACTGCCCAGCATAGCCAAATCTATCAAGGGCTACAGCTGAGCTGTAAATCACGGAAGGTCGCGTTATACCGACTTCGCCCTCACGGCCCCAAGTACTGACGGAAAAGATCAAGAATAACAAAGTTTGCCTGCGCTCTTTGTCGTTGGCATCAGCAGTTTTGGCGGTCCGGAGTTCGACGCCGGCAAGTCAACCTGCCTGTCAAACGCTTCCTCGACAGTGAAAGATTGACAGTCCAACTGCCATACCTTGCAAATTTATTGGCTAAAGTGCACCGAGACCAGCACGTATTCGTGCCGGCAATGAAAATTGGGCGATTTAAAGTAGACAGAACCTGTGGCAAGCTCGTGATGCCATTTCCAATCTTCGACTTGAGTTGCAGTACATCTAACGATGCACGTGAATTCAATGATAAGCTCGAAGTTGTCGCGCTAACGACTGGCCAGGTCGAGGCACATCATCCTTGAGTGTTATCGGATTGCGGCGCGGGCCCGCGCAATTAGACGCTTTATTAGACGAAATCCGCATTTGAAAGCCTAAATTGATGTCACCTTCCACCGACAAGATTGCGCTCTTTATCGACGGGGCTAATCTCTACGCGACAGCTAAAGCGTTGGACATCGACATCGATTACAAGCGACTGCTTGAGGAATTTCAGAGCCGCGGCGCGCTGCTGCGGGCGTTCTACTATACCGCCATCATCGAGGACCAGGAATACTCCTCTCTCCGCCCGCTGACCGACTGGCTCGACTACAACGGCTATACGGTAGTTACCAAGCCGGCCAAGGAATTCATTGACGCCTCCGGCCGCCGCAAAGTGAAGGGTAACATAGACATTGCGCTTGCCGTGGATGTCATGGGACTTGTCGATCACATCGACCAAATGGTGCTGTTCTCGGGTGATGGCGACTTCCGCTCATTGATCCAGGCGGTCCAGCGCCGCGGCGTGCACGTCACCGTAGTTTCTAGCATACAGAGCCAACCGCCTATGGTCGCCGACGAGCTGCGCCGCCAGACCGATGTCTTCATCGACCTTGCAGAGTTGCAGTCCAAGGTCGGCCGCGCCCCGTCCGAACTGGGCAATCCGCGCGACCGCCAACGGCGCAATCAACAGCACAAACCTTCGCGTGAACCTAGGGCAAGAAACTCCTAGTTCCCCGATCCTTCTGGCGCGCCTTGCGTAGAAGCTATGGTTCACACACCAGATTGCAGGTGGGTGGCAATTTTGAGGGATTGGCCATAGGACGCACCGAGCGTCATCTCCAACTCGCGTTCGGACCTGGGTTCTCACTCAGCGCAAGCGCCCCCGAGCAATTGCAGCAGCGATTGAGCTTGCACAGAGTCTCAGGCCGATTATTCTTCGATTATTATCGAGATTTATTTCAGAGTTGGAGAATTTCCGATGACGAACGATACTGCTGTGTTTGATGCTGTTCGCCTTGATCCGGCAACCGGAGGACGGGAGTGGGCGGGTTGCTTGGGTACGCGCAAGGCGATAACACGCGACGGCTTTGAGATCGACGCCGCCTCAATCGCCTTCTGCCCACACGAGTGGATCAACAACAGCGGATACGTTGATCTTGAATTGGTCCGCAAGCATCCGCTGATACTGGCCGTTTGAGGCCGACGCAGGGCATGATCTTACAGCATGGCCCCCCGGCACCTCACGCGATCACGTCGCTCGCGGCCAGTTCCTCTCACACGAGCAACAATGAACGCCTGCGTTTATTCAGGCCAGCTCAGCGTAACCAGACGTAAAAGCAAAGACAGCGAAAGCCGCGCCGCCGCTCCAAACCTGATTAACGATACCGTTCAAGCTTAATTTTGAGGTTGAGTTGCGGCACCCGATCGCGTTGAGCAAAGGTCGGCCTCGCTCAACTTCGAACGGTGGCATATGAGATTTCCCTTCCGCGCAAAACCAACCAAGTTGTCAGACCAGGAAATTCGAGACGCAATGGCCGAGTTGCAGGCTCTGCGAGCAGCAGTTGCAGCAGCCGAGAAGACCCAAACCTCACCACACAATGACAATTTCGCGCAAGATAGCGTCGATTCAATCAGTTCGCGTGGCAGGATCCGCACCTCGTAAGAAAGGCCCGAACCAGCCGGTCAAAACGCGCTCTCGCCGTATGCCTGCAGCATTCCGCACGACGATATCCCATTCCAAACCAGAACGAGGCGCTTTCTCCCTGGCGTCAGTAATCGCTTCAAAAGAAAGCCCCCCAGGATGCGCCTAAAGAACAACTTTCGTGAATTCAGACATCTGAACAGGCACACTCGGGCGCGCCGACGCTTGTGGAAGGCAGGGCTCACCCGTAAAGGTCCGGAATTGGAACGCAGGCCACAAATCGAGTAAGAATACCGACTTACAGCCATAGGTCGATGCAATGTCCGCAACAATCCAGATTACCGCTGCACTCTGGATCATGATCGCTTGCGCTACAATTAAGTGCAGCGAAGTTCTGTTCTGACCAACCTAACCTACTAGCCACTCGGCAACGACAATCGTCCCGCGCACGATCGCGTAAAGCCAACCAAGCGTCGCTGCGGCAACCAAGCTTAAATAGCACGCTGTTATGCGTCGCCTGCTTGAAGACGCCGTCTCCGCGTTATGATCTCGGATAACCAGCTCATCCTCCCGACGAAAATGAAGGAATTTAGTCATATCTGGGCAGTCGGCTATTCAATGTGTCGGCCCAACGTCGTTTCCGGTTCAAGGGAACAAGGTGACCACAAACAAGTGAATTCCTGGGAGATGGCTAACTGGAAGACGACAAAGCCTAAGCTCACTGCCAAAACTTCCGACCCAATATTTGCATAAGCCGGGCGCAGCTGCATCCAGCAATGCCGCCAGCAAATTTCTCCATGACGTCGGTCAGGTGCCCGTGCCGATCAGGTGTAAGGTGCTGCAAAATTTCAAGAGTCAATGCTGCAACCAACACGAAAGACATGACACGCGTAAAGTGATGGGGGTATGAAGCAACAAACAACGCGCCCAACAAGGCGTATGCCGCGAAACGCTCCGCAAAGACGTGCCCCGTTCCGGGACGCACTTCTAAGGGAGACAGTGTGGCGAAGACAATCAACGCAAACACAAGCCAAGCTACCACAACAAAAAATCGCTCTAACATCGCCCTAAGTATCACCACTTGTGGAAGAACGAATTCCGATCACGCTATTTCAGCAATCCCGGACCTTACGATCCGCGCCGGCGCGGGCCAGCAAAAAATCGCGACAGCAAACGGCGGTTGCTTCGCCAACACAGGCATCATGACGTCTGGTGACGACCAACATGGTGAGATCTACCGTCGACCCATCCAAATCCTGGATCCCCATCACCGCTCTCGGCGCAGGAAGCAAGAGTGCTCCAAATCCTCATCTCCACTGGTTCTCCGGCAGCGAGCCAGGAGGCAACTTGACTTCTTCAAGTGCAGCTTCGACAAGAGCGATCTCTTCCAAGACGGTCAGAACCACATTTGCGGGGCTGATAGCTGAGACCGCCTGAAGTTCATTCAGCATTTTGCGTCGGTGGGCGAGAATGTCCACTAAAGCAATGCGATTTCTCAATTTTACATGACCGGCAACAATCAACTTCATTGCTTTTGGCGCTTTATGCTCATCCAGCCCACGCTCCGGTTCCTGCTGAGGTTCAGCCTCGCCTGTCGGGCGCGCCAGCGCAACTATTTCCCGGTCCAGCTCAGACTGAAGATCAGGGCACTCGGAACCTCCGGCGTCGCCAAAGCCTGACTCGCTCGCCGGAGCCTCGTACGCTTCTGAAACAACATCGACCAAAATCTGCTCGCCGCTGCCTACTTCCGAAATCTCGACAGTGGCGCTAAACGTGATCTCGCGCGGTGGCGGCTCCTCTGCCCTCGAGACCGCCTGATGTTGCCCGTGACAATGCTTGAATCGCTTGCCCGATCCGCATGGGCAAAGGGCATTCCGCTTCGTGTGCCCCCTTCCTTCGATTTCAACCCGCTCACTCGCGGGAGGTTCGTCGATTGCACTTCCCGCAATCTCAGGCGCGCGCCGTTCCTTCTTCAACTCCTCATCGAGTGACTGCCTAATAGCAGCCAGTTGAGCAAAAATATCCTCCGCCACTGTGGATCTCCAATCAGTTCAATATAGTTTGTGCGGCCGCAAAGTCCCGCGATCGCTAGAATCATAACGAGCATCCTGGACCGGTCCGCCTATGCCTTCATTTCTTTGCGGCACCTCGAACCAGGTTTCAGCGAGCAGCCATCGAGATGAATGAGCCGCAGAACCTGCACCAGCAGGCATCGCTGAAAAGTCGCTCTCGACTATGCGTAGGGCTCTTCAGGAAAATCAAAACTCCTAATTACGAATGCAGACACCCCGGCGATGAGGAGCGAAATGCCCAAGGCGACAACCCCGTATGGCCACACGGTGCGACTCCACTCAATTCATTCGACAACAAAAAAATAGACTTAGGGCTGATACCGAGCTCCAGCTTGCTCCAACGTATTCCGGCAGTGATCGCAGTCGCCTAGTGCGCAAGGCGTACCAGATCCGCCAACCGAACAACCGAGATCAAAAGTTAAGTCCGATTAGTAGGTTAAAACAACTTTCCTCTAGTATCGCAGGTGACGGAAAGCTAATCTACGTTCATCTTCATTAAATTTTAAGGTGAGCGTTTCAGCAAGCGAAGCGATCCGATATGATCGCGGCTTCAAGCATATTTCGTGAGATTGCAGTTTTCAGGAGTGTTTTGATGAACATTGATGATTCGCGCATGCGCGCTCTTTTCGAACAAGATCGAGAGCTCGAGAAACTCATGCGAGAAGTTCGAAGACTTCGTCGCATCGTTTCGCTAGCAGATACTAAACCCGAGAAGCAGCGCCGGCGAACTCTGAGTACAAATAAGCTGTCATCGATCCGGCATTCGGCAGTACCCTTACTCCAGCTGAATTAGCCTGGCTAACCTTATTTGGAACGGCTTAGCCGTGCTGGCGCGGCAATCCAACGTCGCGCGACCACCACCCACTTCGAGCCTCAACAGTGGGAGCGCCATCTCGGCCGCCCTTATCTCCGGCATTAGTAAGTGTCTCGCAACACAGTGCCGCCCGCGACGAGTGCATCAGTGGCGCACGCGAGGCAGATCAGAAAATGCGCAGGCGAGCACTGTTGGCGAGTGGAGCCCTTCAGGGAAGACATCCTTCGAACTTTAGATCTAAGGACCTTGAGGTCGTTGCGAACGGGAGAATTGCTTCGAAGCAGATTCGCCCATGCGGCCAACGACTGGCAACTGCGCATCTAGCCAGCGATTGATGTCCCCACACGAGTACGAGAGCAGCACTTGATTGCAGGTAACCTTTACCTGTTAGGTTAATCGCGACACTTGGTTGCGCACTCGCGCAAGAATTGCAAAGTGCGATCGAAAAACTGCAAGAAAATAATTCTGAACCGGCGCAGGAGTGGCCGTGCCTGATTACGATAGCGATCGCGAAATGCTTCGGCTAATCAACGCATTCAAGGAGATTCATAGTCCAGGCACTCGACGAGCCGTTGTTCTGCTCGTTGAAGAATTGGCCGAGAAGGGTTACGCAGTGGCGAAGCCCACGAAGAAGCGAAACTGATCGAATGTGGTGGATCACGGCAATATTGCTGGTCCTCGCCGCTGCGGCAGCGCTGGTGTATCATGCCTTTTCCGTCCTCCCTGAGGACGATCAACTCTTCCCCTTCGACGAGTAATCTCGATCGGCATCGCGTAGGCAAGCTTCTATCTCAAGGCTCAAAGCCTAAAAGCCTAAAATTTTAAGAAACCTTCCAACGTTGTTTCAGCAGACCTGCTTTAAAGTTGCGACACAATCAAGGAGGCTAACATGCTGTATCCCGCTGATCACGGCCTTCCGCTCGTTCAATTGAAAGAACGACGGCGAGAACTTGTTACTGCGCTGCAGGGCCGAGCAACTCCCGTGAAGGACGAGGAACTGAACTTGATTGCAGTCCTTCAACAGGCGATTTCAGCGTTCGAGGATGTCATTGCAGATCTTGATTGCGAAATTGAAGAGAAATTCGGCCTCGCCGATCCTCAAGCTCCGTCACTTCCTGCTTTCGGACGAAGGGGCGTGCATCACTCGCCAGCCTAGAACTATCTGTTGCCCGACTTAGCGACTGCCCTAAACCAGGCGGTAAACTCGCCCGGGGTTCACCCATAGCCACGCAATACCCAGACGAGCCACCAGCGCCGCAGAACATTTATCACCCGGCATCTCGTGCAAAAGTGCTGACCGAATTCTTCGTCATTAGCCTGGTTCGTTGAACCATCTTGAGTGCGAGACTCGCTCTTTCAGTATCGAGCGCCGATTCCTGTTCGGAGACGTCGTGACCATCGTGCTCGAGCACTGAAATCAACGTCTCCTGATCTTCGATGCGCCGTCTCAGCTTGGCAAGCTCGGCGTCTAGCTCGGGTAATTCGATCAGGGCATCGCCATCCATCATCGTTTCTCCTGAGCAAGGTCGTTCAATATGAAACAGAGCAAGAGGCGATAATGGCCTCCTTCGTAGAATAAATATATTTAACTGATCATTCTCTGCAGGTTGGCACGCCCGGCCTAATGAACTCTAAATAACCGCAACCACGCCGATTTAGCCGGGCTACAACCGAAGCCGCCCAGCTGCACCTCACCCCCTGCTTCGACTTAACTGATCGAAGATATTCGTGAAGTTCGTAATATCTTCAGGATCAATGGCCGCTCTGGCTGACTCCGCTACATCTGACGGCGCATCGTTTCGAGGTGGATTGAAAGGTGACGAAGCAACGTTGCCACTGGGCGAGCTCGCCGCCGAGACATTAGCGGCCGGATCCGGTTGCTCAACGCGCAAAGACTCGGGACCGTCGCCGCTATGCTTTTGAGAGCCTGGGCTCGTGCGAGGGGCACAGGCGCCTGACTCAAATTTTGCAGCTTCAACAACCAAGCTCACAATCGACGGCAAAAGCTCCTTGGAATTGAATATGCAATAGAGCCTGCGGAACTGATCTGCGTAAGCTGCGCCATAACGCGATAGAAGACGCTCGACATCGGCAAGTTCTTCGTCCTGATCGGCCAAGGCATTCCACCCAAGCCCCTCTCTCGGAGCCCTGCCTTCCAGACCGACAGCGTGTGTAGAGGCTCGTGTCGACGACGCGATCGTAGGCTCGCTCAAAACAAATGCGTGCTCGCTCGATGCAGATGCGTCCCCCGGCAGAAACAGCGGTCGGGTTCGAATCTGGATGCAGATCAAGCCAAGAGCCATGGCAAGAAAGCCGAGAGCTGCCCAAACGACAGAAGCGCATAGAGCAGCTCCGAAGACGAGCAAAAAGAGGCCGAATAATCGCATTCTGATACTATTATTTTCATTAAATATGTGACGACTATATTACGTTCGTGGCCTCCTCGACAATGTGGCGACTAAGCGCACATCGAGCAGGGAAACAGTCGCGGTCAAGTTTGCCAGATGTTGAGGCGATCATTTAGCGGCTGATGGATTCTACGCCCATTGGGCGAGTATTACTCATGCCGGCGCTTGCATCTGGTGACTTGTGGTAAGGGTGTGGCTAGGCTAGTCAGCGATGGGCCACTCGATCGGTACGCAGAACAGTCCACGCCTTTCGATTTCCTGATGCAACTCTTCCGCTCGCTGCTTGGCCGTATCGGCGAGCAAGTCTTCTCCGAAACGCGCATGAGTTGATGCCTGTTTGCGGATGCTTTCATACAACTTGAAAATGAAGTAATCGGACAGGCTTTCGAAAGGCATCCTGGACTATTCTCTCGGTTCAATTAAGGGCTACTCGCCAAATTAGTTGAAAAACTCAAGGCAGCCCATACCAGCAATAAAATCTACTTCTGGAGATCGAGCTTGTAAGAAACCGGATCGATCAGCAAAAAATAGCGGTACCGCGCCGCTCGGAGTTCCTCAATCTGGTCTTCGGATTAATATCAATTTTCAAGCTTAACCACGAATATGTGCGGCGACAATGACGGAAAATAATCGTGGCCACATCAACAAAACAACTAACTAAAGCTGCAACGGCGATATTCCGTCGATATTGAGCAGCCGCATGACCGGAGGCTGACCATTATAAATCGCACGATCCCGTTCGATGCGCTCGCGTCCCTCGCGATCTCTCTCCGCGCATCTTTGGAGGCTGAGACGCAAGGCCTTGCCCGCCTCCTTCATCTGATCGCGTATTTCTCTTCGCGCTGAAGAGCTCAACGTCGCCTGCCCCAGATGCAGCCAAGCCCAATCAATCCAGGCTTTCAGGGCGCGCACCTCTTCATCCAAGGAATCCGCCATTGTTCTCGCCCGCAGCCCTATCGAAAATGCTCTTGCGAATTGGCGCAACGTCAGTAGAATTGGAGAATTAAGTATGGGATAATTCTAATATCTGCATTATTCACGTTGCAAGACCACAAATCAATAAAATTTGAGCGCGAGACCTTGGTAGTTTTTTGTCTCGCTTTTTGATTATACTTTCTCTTGGTCATCCGGATCAGATTTCCCGGAATTAATAATTGTTACTGCGATGCGCTAATAAATTGGGCGCCCAATAAGTGCGGTTGAAGTCAAAGATTGCAGTATATCTCGCATCTGCTGCTGCAGGTGGCACCATAGCTGCCGTTCGAAATCTCGGTGAAGCAGGGCTCGATGTCCGGGTCCTGTCAAGTCGAACGTTTTCAGCGGGCGCCTGGTCGCGATACACCTCAAAATCGTATCCAGTTGCCCCAGAAGCGAACGAACAGCGCTTTCTCCAGCAACTACTCCGGATAGGGAGAGCTGACCCTGGCCATGTGCTGTTGGCGAGTTCGGATCATACCGCTTGGCTGTACGCCGACAATCAGGCGCGACTTGCGCCCTACTTCCGGCTCTATCAGCCAACCGTGGAGACGGTACGCAGGATCCTCGACAAAAAGCTTCTCGCTGAAGCTGCAGTGGCCGTTGGGATGTCTGTCTTGCCAAGTTGGTACCCCCAGAACGCAGGTGAATTGATTGCGCTGGCGCCGACGCTTCCGTATCCGGTACTCATCAAACCACGCAGCCAGGTGCATCGAAGCCGCAACGATAAGGGACTGGTTGTCTACTCGGAAGACGAACTGAAACAGCATTATCGAGCCTTCATTGAAGACGACACGCAACGAAACAAGCGGTTCCTCGCTGAAGAAAATGTCATTCTTCAGCGCTTTCTGCCGGATGCGGGTCAGTGCGTTCATTCCATTAGCGGCTTTATTGATCGCAGCGCCGAGCTCTTTGTCACGCGGCACGCAGTTAAGGTGCTGCAACGCTCCCACCCCGTCGGGGTCGGAATTTGCTTTGAATCCCGCCCGACAATCGCTTCTCTTTCCGACGACGTACGCCGCCTCTGCCGCGAGTTGGACTATTTTGGCATTTTCGAAGTGGAGGTGATTTGGTTCGAAGGGCGCTGGAACGTTATCGACTTCAATCCGCGGCTGTTCAGCCAAGTTGGCATCGATATCCACCGCGGATCGCCGCTCCCATTATTTGCTTATCTCGATGCAATAGACGATACGACGACCCTCAAAAAACTGGTCAAAGAGGCGAGAGAGACCGACGGTGCAACGGAGGTCGCTTTTTGTGATCGATTTACCCTCGGGGCCCTGCTGACCATGCGGTTTCTGACACTGCGCATATCGTCGGTAGATCGAAAGTACTGGAAGACGTGGCGGGACCGCAATCACGGCGCGGTGGACTTCGCTGCTGACCGCAGCGACCGATGGCCCGGAATCGTTCACATCATTTCCGAGATATATTTGGGTCTGAGAGCAGTGCCCCGCTTTCTGCGTTCTACAAAGCGAGTTCGAAATTTGTCCTCTTCAGCTGCCGCGAAAGCGCAAAATTGAGCACGAACACGATAGCCATTATCGGCGCGGGGCCATATGGACTGTCGCTCGCTGCTCATTTGGGAGCACTGAAGATTGATCACCGGATATTCGGCGAGCCAATGCAGTTTTGGTCGGGAATTGCCAATGGCGCACGAGAACGGTTTCTGAAGTCGTTTTGTTTCGCAACCAATCTGTCAGCGCCTGAACCAGGCTACGATCTCATCGACTACAACAAGCCGCGTGGGCTGGAGACGTTTGATCCTTGCTCCATTGCGAACTTTGCAAGCTATGGAAACTGGTTCCAACGATGCAACGTGCCTTGGGTCGAGCAGGTGAACGTCGCGAGTGTCCAGAGGCGGCCTAATCGCTTTGCGATAACTCTATCCAATGGGGAGCAAACTGTTGCCACCCATGTTGTGGTAGCGACCGGCCTTTCTCACTATGCGAATATGCCGCCAGTATTGGCTTCTCTGCCGCCAGGGCTTGCCAGTCATACGGCTCAAGTCGATCGGTTCGACCGGTTTGTCGGTCAACGTGTCGCCGTAGTCGGTGCAGGCCAATCCGCATTGGAAGCGGCAGCCTTACTAAGCGAGGCAGGCGCTCTGCCGGAGCTATTGGTGCGCGAAACCGCTATCCGATGGCATAGCAGGGTTTCCCCAGATCGCCGTTTGTGGGATCGAATACGCAAACCTATATCCGGACTTGGATTAGGACCGAAAGCGTGGGCTCTGGTCAACTTTCCTGGCGCGCTGCATCGACTTCCAGATGAGGGACGGCTCTGGCTGACCAAGAATTACCTTCCTCCTGAGGGAGCGTGGTGGCTCCGGGACCGCGTCGAAGGCCGTGTGCCTATTCACCTTGGAACAACAGTGCTCAGCGTTCGAGAAGTTGGCAGTCAGGTTGCGGTCCTGGTGTCGGATCGAGCATCTCCGCGCAACCGTGAATTGAAATACGATTACATCGTTGCCGGGAGCGGTTATGATATCGACGTGCAGCGTTTGCAGTTCCTCGATCCGGATCTGAGTAACGAAATTCAGTGCGTCAATCGTCGCCCGAAGCTCGACCGCGCCTTCTGCTCTTCGGTCCCAGGGCTTCACTTCATTGGACCTGCGTCGTCGATGAGCTTTGGCCCCCTGTTCCGTTTCGTCGTCGGCGCGGACTTCACGGCCCGCACCTTGACCTCGCGGTTTGCCTCCCAATCGTCCTTGCCAGTCCTCACAAAAGCTCCGGCGATATCATGACATCCACGGTGTTCTTGGCTGGCTCCGGGGGAGGCTTTCCAGACGTTTCGCAACTGAGAACTGGCCCCGAAGATAGAACGGTCTTTGAAACGATCGGCTATCCCGGCTGGAAGCGATACGTGCATCCGCAGTTCAGCCCCGAGTTCCTGATTTCGGATTTGTCAACTGAAATAGAATCCCGCGTTCCATCAGGCCCGATTCGGATCGTCGGCATCTCCATGGGCGGTCATTTCGGCTATCTCGTAGCGCTCGATCTCCAGGCGCGCGGTCGCCAGATCGAAGGCTTATGCGCGATCGATTCCTTTATCGTTACGACTGCTGCCCCAACTCCGGGCTGGGGAAATCGAGCACTGATGGAGTTTCTTGGAATTTTCAAGCGCCGAAAATTCGGTGATTTATACATATTGTGCCGCTCCAAGTTTTGGCGAGCAATGCTGCGCGCAACCGGAGACAAGCTACCTGCCCTGCTCAGAGGAGCGTCTAAGTTGGGCTGGGCAGTGCGCGCTGTTGAGGCTGATCCGATTCTGAATCGGGAGCTCGATATTCGTATGATGGCTCGCCAATGCGCTCCCTGGCTAGCGAGAATAGACGAAGCCCCTTCACCGCTTTCGATCAGGACGGCTTTGCTTCGAACGCGCGATCACGCGGACAGTGATTCAATGTGGCGAGCCCGATGCCCCCATCTTGAAATCTACGAAATTGATGGCTCTCACGAAACGCTATTCGAGGCGGAGAATGTTGGTGGCCTACGAAAAGCATTTATCAAAGCATCGCTCGGCTCGAGTCACAGCACTTCAAAAGCGTAGTTGGAGTTTCCAGTCTCCGCGCGCAGGCGTCCGATAAGACGAAGCTTCGCACTGGGCAACTTCGCTGGATCGTAGGGGAAGTTGTCGGCTAAGAGATACTTGGGCCCCGGACCGCTCTCGGCGATATTTCTTATCACCCTGTCCATCAGTTCCTCGCTCGAGAACGGATAGTTCGCGAATACGATCAATGGCGGATCTGGCATTCGGAAATCCGAGGCACTCGCGCGAACGGACTGGGCGATCAGGCGCGCGGGAGGATAGAGAGACATGTTCTTGACGGCAATCTCGTGGAGCTCCCTTACCAATTCCACGCCGTAAACCGCCCTGAATCCCAAGGCAGATGCGTATAGCAGGGTGGCGCCTTTACCTGAACCTATGTCGACCAACGCAAATTCCCCGTACATCTCGCCATCAAGTTTCAGCGCCGACAATGAACGATGGAACCCCTCCTGGCTCGTTGGAGCATATCTGACCCCGTGCACCCAGACGGGATCCTGAACGAAAAATGTACTGAGCGGAATTACGCCGGCTGTGTCAGTGCCGTGCTTCTCGTCAAACTGCACCTGCAACGCATTTCTCGCCAGCAGGCGCTGGCGTTCGGCATAGACAACCAGCGGCCAGCGCGCCGCGTAGATCAGTGTCGTTGCTACCCCTCGCTTTGCGACGGACTTCCTGATCATTCTGATCATCAATGCGATCATCAAAACCTGCCTTGAAGATGCTCCCGCTCGTTTGAAATCGTCGACACGGGCTTGTTTCGCCAAATTTGACCGTGCAAGTCAGTGATGCCTGATCGGACTATTCATCCCACCCGCACAGAACATTGGGGAACCACGTGGGAGGAACCCAGTTTATCCCAGTCTGGCCATGAAGATTGAAGCTCATGATACGCGTTATTTCGACATCACCTGCGTTAAATACGAACATTATATCGCCGTTGAAGAAGCAGGTCACGTCATGTTCCGACTCCGGAATGTCTCTAGCGGCCATGACCGAGCGTGCATTAAACGTCTCCAAGCAAATGAGATATTTTTCGCTCGTAACCCGGCGCGGGACTTTTCCCGAACTGTTTCCTTCCGCGAGACGGGCCGGGTTTACCTTGGTCAGTGAAGATGAGGGGAACAAAGAGGCTTCATTCCGATGGAGCGGCGAACGACCCGACTTTACATTTCTGGTATCGTTCAAGGATCCGGACATTCCTTCTGTGATTGCTGAATCACTCGGTGATATCTCAGGGCTGATACTCACTGGCAGTTCGCGAGCATCGACGATTACGGTCGAGGCCGGTATTGCGCTTGGAGAGAAGGCACTGGGCCCGCACGCGTTACGATTTCGGAATGTCTTGCTGATGCTGCCCGATTTCGACGATACACCCGCATGGATGAAGCTTTAGACGCTTCATCAATTGGGTTCTTGACTCGATTTTTGACCATGCGGCCCAAACCAAAGGCGCACACAAGCGAACGCGAACATGCCGGCGAACACTCCAAGCGTTCCTCGGTCAAAGCCATAAGGCTCGTCGAAAATGCCGCCGACAATACCCCCGACAATTCCACAGGCAGACATTCCGCATACCCAAATTCCGAATGTCCGCATTTCCCTTGCCTTGGCAGAAACCACTCATCGAATTCTCGCGCACCATTTAGCTTACGTGGTTGTGCCCGTCGAGAAGTTGATATTAGCGACGAGAAGCTCTGTTGAAGCTCACGGGTGTGTGTGGAACCAGAGGTTCCCAAAAATCGCTTCCGCTGTCCTGGGCGCAGATCGCATCGAGCAAGGATCACTGACCTTAAGCAAGCCGATGATGATCTTGGCGAAACGCGGTTGATCTCTGGTGCTCGTAACGAACAACAAGAGCTCGACAATTCTCCTAAGCATTACAGCACGACCGCAATCAAAGATTGCAATTCTTTACAACCTCGCGCACTGCACGAGGCGCCGCGTCAAGCCGCGACGGCGGTCCAGCAATACAATGCGAGAGACGGGCTTTGATGTCGTGATCCGCTCTTGTGACCTAGCGTCCATACCCCGGCCAGTTCGAGTGAGGCTCACATCAGAAGCGCACGGCTGGTGAGGTTAAGCAGGGCATCTTCGTACTGCTCGAGATACACTTGGGCGACCGCCGCCGCGCTAAAGCGCGACTGAAATCGAGCTAGAGCATTCACTGCCGCTCGAGCATGAAAAGCGCGATCGGAGATAAATAGCTCAATCGCTCGCGCCAAAGCCGCCTCGTTGCGCGGCTCGACCAGAATTCCAGTCTCACCATCGACAATGATGTCGGGGATCCCTGCCAATCTGGTTGCGATTGCTGGCAACCCAAGGGCCATTCCTTCCATCAGACACAAGGGAAACATCTCGCCCTCCATGTAGCTTGGAAGAGCAATCACGTGCCCGCGCCTCATGATGGCCGGAACCTCGCCATGGCTGACCCGCCCCACGCACTCAACGACCTCGCGCAGACCGAGCCGCTCGATCGAAGCTTCGACCTCAGGCCGGCGCGGACCGTCACCGATCAGGACGGCGCGCAAGCCGGGGTAGCGGTGCTTAAGTGCAGCAATCGCAGACAAGAGCTCCAAATGCCCCTTACCCGCGAACATTCGCGCTGACATGACTACTGTGAGCGCCCCATCCGCCGGCATGCCCGCATGCCCACAGAATAGTTCCTGATCCACGCAGAATGGAATTACCATCGCACGCGATTTAGGAATGCCATTCGCCACCAGTTCGGCGAGTGCAGCAGCATAGGGCATGACCACGCGATCGGAAAGCCGCTTCTCGAGCCAAAAGGTTAAGTCGGACACGAGGCTGCGATAAGGCGCAAACCAGGTGATGGTTGCATGATGGGTCACAATGAGTGCCTTGCGGGGAGACATTGCCCGAGCAAGAAATCCATCGATGCAAGATATGCCGACGGCATGGATATGAAGCACGTCGGCGTCGCGCAACAACTTGCGCAGCAACCGGACGCGGCCGACGCGAAGCCAGAACTTTGCCAATCTCCCGCGGGCAGCTGTCGTCCGGTTCGCCGATTTCATCGCACCAGAGATGTGTGGATCGGAAAGATCGTGGACCACGATACCCGCCCGTTGTGCAATAGCGCGAACTTCCTCTCGGCTAAAAAGGTCGATCGCAATTGACGGCACGTGCCCAGCACGCATTTGTGCAGCACAAAGCTGGAGAATGAAGGTCTCCACTCCGGTCATCCCGAAATTCGTGCCCATATAGTGCACAACCCGCAAGGGAGTTGGGCGCGCCACTTGGCGGTCCGTATTCTTGGGACCAAAGTTCAAGTGGAACTCCCACGGCTCTCAGCGACTGGGCGGTGGGTCATTGAACAATTTTCGGTCAAAACGCAGCCCCCTGTTATGGAACTTTGACCTTAATCGACTTTTTTGTCGCACCCCCGTGACAACATGCCGCGGCATGGTCGCGCACATCTCACTTAGCGAGCCAGATTTCGACGATCTACGGTGAGTTGCACCCGGCTAACTTGCCCGAGCGTCGTACATGTCCAGAGACTCGCGCGGGGCCATTGAGCTTCCGACAGAGGAGCAGTCATCAACTATTTGTGAGCGGGTTGGGAGGCGAGCACCCCGTTAACGAATAAACTCAGAAATTAGAGCTCGCCGAGAAGAAATGCATTAAGTGTGGTGCAGTCCAAAGAACTTTACTTCCACGAAAGTACAACGCGAACGACAATTGACATGGTTTTCGCGGCCAATTGTAATATTGGTGTCAGCCTTCGAAGAATTTTATATCTCTCAGATAAGATTCATCCCGTCTTGGTCAGAACGGTAAGTCGGTTATTGCCTGAGCTGCAAGTTTGAACAGAAATCAAATTAGAAACACCTGCAAGTGCAGCAGTTAATATTCCATGAACCTTGGTGGTTAGCCGCAACGTCGAATGGTAATTACCAGGAAACAATCAGCAAGAAGGGCGACGATATCGTCGGTCGCTTGCCCTACGTAATCAACCGACGTGGCCCCTTCAACGTCATTCGGATGCCCTCGTTCACGCATATATTGGGCCCTGTGGTGGACGCAGGAACCGGCAAGCTGGAAACACGATTGAGACGCCGCGCGGCTATTGTACGTTCACTTATCGACCAATTGCCTCCCAATTCTTTTTTTCATCAGCATCTCGACACTTCCGTCGACGATGGACTGGCAAACATCGATGGGCTGGCTTTTCAGGAGCGCTTCTTCGCGGTCTCGACTCAATATACGTTTGAAGTGGACTGCCGAAAGGATTTGAGTGTCGTTTGGGCGGAAATGTCTCAAAAGACGCGTCAGCCGATCCGGCGCGCCGAAGAACGCTATTTGGTTAAAACTGTCGAAGCGCCGGACAGTTTCGTCAAATTCTATCAGTCGAACACAGCGGCTGTCGGCCAAAACAATCGAATAGATTTTACGAACTTCGCGGCTCTTTTTGCCGAATGTCGCAACCGCGGATGCGCAACACTTCTAGGCGCCTATGACCATGATGGTACGCCGATTGCAATGACCTATCTCGTATGGGGCCACGGAACGATGTACTATCTACTTTCAACCCGTTCGGTCGCTGCGGACTATGGCGCGATCAGCCTGCTGCTTTGGACTGCGATGAAGGAAGCACACGGAATCGGAGCGATGCTGGACCTCGATGGCGTCTACTCAAGTGGAACAGCACGGTTTCTCAGCAGCTTTGGCGGGCGGATCAAGACACGCCTTGTCGTTCGACGCAGCCGTGGCGTCTATAGTGCGATACAAAATCTCAAGAGAATTTGCTCTCGTGACGAGAGCTATTACTTCACGTGAAGGCCTCCGCATCAATTGAGGCCGCAGCCGACGATGCGCAAAAAATGGCAATCGACCAATCTTTGACAGACAAATTCTCTCACGTCGTTCAATTTCGCCGCGGGGGACCGGGCCACTCTCTCATCTGCTTTCCGGGATCGGGAGGCGACATCCAGATATTCCGCGAAATGGCAGCGGCCTTACCGGAAGGCCATTCAGTCTACGGGATAGATATGGGCTGGCTTTGCGATCGGACCAGCGACTTCACGATCGAAGAGCTTGCGACATTTTATTGGGACGTCGTCACATCTCTCGAGAAGAACGGATCTTTTCTTCTTTGCGGCTATTCTTTCGGAGGTCTCCTGGCATATGAGTTGGCCGACCGCTTGGTGAAGGAAGGTCGGGACGTTCGCGGTGTCCTGCTTCTGGATGCGCCAAATCCCGCGCTGCTTGCCAATCTCTCTGTGTCCGAGACGACGCAGTACCACAAGCGTTACCTGATTGACCGGCTCAAGCGATATCGTGATCACTTGCTCGACGGAGACTTCAAGGCTTTTGCCGAACGCGGCTTCGCGTTCATGGTCTCTCGCATATCCCAACCTTTTCTGCCGCTGATCAAGATGGCGGTACGCGTGACAGGAGCTCCGCTGCCAACCATCGTGAAATCGAACGACCCAGGCTTCTTGCGGGCCTGGAATGCCTACAAGCCAGCGCCGTATTCGAAAGACGTGGTATGCTTTCGGGTAGAGGAAAGAGGTGAAGAGCACAGGGACGACCCTTCGATGGGCTGGTCAAATTGTGCGATGGGAGGCGTGGAAGTTCATGTCGTCCCCGGCGGACATGTCGACATGATGGCTATGCCGTCGGTAAAGACGATCGTCGATGTCACCGCAAAGTACCTGCGCGACTCCCGCACCGATCGGCCGCAGCGCACCGCCGTAAACTAGAATACCCCGCGCGAGCAGCAGGCCCGCGCCGTGTGACCTTGCAAGACGGCGATGATGCGCTGCTTCGATCGGCTTCAAGACGATCGTGCCACTAGAGATCCAAAGATAACTAGAAGAACTCGAGTATCGTGCGAGCAAAAATCGCTAACGCGTAAAACTCCATTGGCCCGTAAAGCCTTCGATAACTGGCCTGCATCTGGCGGCGTCCCAGCAACTCGTTTCTTCTCTGCTCGGTCGTCGGGTTCGGGGAATGCATAAGCGACGCCCCCCCGACGCGATAGCGAATTGCCGTGCGCTCCAAAAACTTGACGCCGAATGCTCGCATCGCACGTACGTGGAAATCCGCATCCTCCATCAATCGAATGGACGGATCAAATCCTCCGATCGTCTCGACACATTTGCGCCTGATGATCGACGAACTACATACGAGGAGCGCATTGTCAAAAAGCATACGTCCGACAAAAGCCAGACGAGAGCCAAATCGCCCGCTGAGAGCAGCTTTACGGGCAGCTTCGCCGAAGTACTGCTGCTCGTGTCGCAATTGGTTTGAAGGCCGCTGGGCGAAGGGCTCGATCCGCCCAAAGACAAGGCCGATAGCGGGATTGGTTGCGAACGCGGCCCTCGCCGCAGCGTAGTGCCCTTCGACGACGATATCGTCGTCGTCGAGAAAATGAATGAATTCACCTCTCGCCAGCGGCCATCCAATGTTACGGACAACACTTGGGACTCCCCCACTGGGCATCGGGTTCTTTGTGTAGCCAACACGTGAATCCCGAAAACTTCGAACAATGGCTTCTGCGGATCCTTCTGGGCTGTCGTCAACCACGAGGATCTCGACGGATACGTCGCATTGCTGAAGGCAACTCGCGATGGCCTCGGCGAGTTCGCGAGGCCTGCGGAAGGTTGGGATAATGACTGAAAAATCCGGGGACGACATTTGGATTTGCAATAGGTCAAATTCACGCAATCTATGCTACATATTGACGCACCCCTCGACCTTTGACCAGCAAAAACTGGATTTGGCGCTGACGCCGCACGTGGCTGGTCGCCCCCGGACCGCAGTTGAGGCGGAACGATCTTCTGCACGCTTGGGAGGCCGTGGCCTCGACCGCGGCTACTACGGCAAGCTCGAAGAAACTTCAGCGATGACAGGGTTGTTGCGCGGGAATAGCAAATGACCTTCGGCAGCGGTCAAGGCCCACGCCGTCTTCTGCAGATGCGCTGATGGGAGCAGGAAGCTGCTCCCGGTCGTCATAACGTCATAACCGACAATGCACAGCTTCGCGCGCCTGGAAAGCACACCTGCCGACCCGGCAACGCATTCGGCGAGGACCGGTTCGCCTATGCGAACAGGAAATCATGCGCGGAGAGAGCAATCTGGCTGTGCACCACGACGTCATTTCCCGAGGAGAATGAAATCAAACTTTGATGGCTCACGGGGTCGAACGTTGAGATGCTGAGTTGGTCGAACTCGTGAATTCCCAACGCGGAAACATCAATATGATCGATGCCCCAATTCGCCCCAGGCTGCGATCGAACGCCCTGGCCGAAATCCTCGATCGCGTCGTGACCGTTATTGAAGTTGAAGACAAACGTGTCGTTTCCACCTCTGGCATTGCCCGTCATCGTCTGGGCGTCACCCCACATGTCGTCGTTTCCAGAACCACTGACCAGTTTGTCATTCCCTCCGCGCGAATTATCCGACATCGTTTTCGCGTCACCGACGAGAACGCTCCGATAGGTCCCGGCAGGTGCAGGGGGACCATCGCTGCCAACCAGCTTGTCGTCGCCGCCATGAGCATTTCCGGACATCGAAAGCGCGTCGCCGTAGGCCATATTGGTGCTGAGAGGGCCCCCTACGAAGATGTCATCTCCTCCGTCTGCGTTGCCGCCCATATCTTTCCCGGCATCGCCATAGAACGTAGATACGGATTGCGAGCCGCCAAAGAAACTATCATCGCCGCCGATCGCATGACCGACCATGTTGCCCGCGGCGTCGCCGTAAAACGTGTCTCGGGCCAAGAACGCCATTTCCTTAAAGGTGTCATTGCCGCCGCGGGCGAAATTGGACATATCGCCGCCAGCGTCGCCGTAGAAAATATTGAGAGCATTCATGGCACTCGTCGTGAATGTATCATTGCCCCCCACGGCGTGGCCGCTCATGCTGCCGCCAGCATCTCCCCAGAAAAAACTGGTCGCACGACTCCCGCCCGCTGTCAGCGAGTCGTCACCGCCGACGGCGTGGCCCGACATATCGAGGCCCGCGTCACCGTACACGATATTCTGGAGCGCATTGCTTGAGTCGGTGACAACATCGTTGCCCCCCTGAGCATGCCCATCCATGTTCTTGCCGGCATCGCCGTAGAACGTCAGATTCAGCGCGGCCGCCGAACCTTGGAAGGTGTCATTTCCGCCCCACGAGAACCCTGACAGATCCCCGGCAGCATCTCCGTAAATCTTATCCGTGCTGCCAGAGCTCGACGCTGGCGTTACGACGAAGTGATCGTCACCGCCGTGAGAAAACCCCTGCAGATCGTTGCCGGCGTCGCCGTAGAACGTGTTATTGTTCGATGTTGCTGCTGCGATGAAAGTATCGCTGCCACCGCTGGAGTGGCCCTGCAAATTTACACCAGCGTCGCCAAAGAAGATGTTGATGGAGTTCGGAGCGGCCGTGAAAGTGTCGTCTCCCCCCCTGGAGAAATTAAAGAAACTCTCTTGCGCGTCGCCGTAGAAAATATTTGTTGAATCTGGATTTCCAGAAAAATCGTCATCTGTACCGGACTGATGGTGGTGGAGGCTGCCGCTTGTAACTTTGACTGTGCGGGTGAAAAAACGCTTCATCGCTCCCTCATTGCTTCCTAGTGAACGCAACAGAAAAACACGGCCCGTAGAACCAATCCGGCTTTACTGAATTAATTAAAATAATTCATACAGAATAAACTGTTTGATGAGCCACTGGAAAGCGTTTTCGTTACTTAATCGGACCTCAAATGGAAATTTAACCTTCCGAGACATCGATCCGCGGACTGATCGGGCCAGCTATTCGAAATCCGGGGATACGGAACCCAAGGGAACCGCTGGAGTCCGCCCAAAACCGCTCGGACGTTGTCCCTGCAGCGCGCCTGACCAAACGACGGCGTTGCGATCGAGTGACCTATCTTGTGCGACGCGCTACGCCTGCCACCGCGGAGTTGCCAATGTCCGCCCCGGCAAGTTCGCCAACGGATGGCGCGTTAACGTGACCAATCAAGCTTACCACCCGACGAAGGTTTGTAGGGCTCGCGATGCGGCATAAAATCAGCAGCAATTTTCTGCCGGCCGATTGTAAGGAGTATAAAGCGTGGAACGCCTGCAGGTACCGCCCGACAGTCGCCGTCTGTTGAATCAGGCGCGAACGTCTCGATTGACCATCAAGACAATTTGGGCAGTACTGAGTGCGATTGCAACTTTTGGCTGGATTAGCGCGATAATCTGGACGGCAAGCTGGATCGCTCAGCATTTATTCAGGTAGGCAGCCTCCTGCGACGGCCAGGTGGTTTTTGCGACGCCTAGCAAGCCGGCGCGATAGTCGTGATTGAGGATAAGCGAGCAATTTTCGCAACCGCTTCAATTCAAAAATACTGATTGTCCGCCTACCTGCTCGGACAGTTGGCGGGGTGTTCAATCGCGTCGGCAATGCCGCGCAAAATGCGCATCCCCTCCCCGGCATGTCCCAGCAGATGGCGCGCAGTACTGACGTGCAGCGCCCGCCAGCCAATCGATGGGCACGATGGAAGCCTCGACACCGGGCTCGAGCGTGGAGCTGCGCTGCACACGAGCTTACGACAGCAGTCTGCTCGCCGGGAGGCAGTTCGGTTCAGCGGCTCACTTAGTTCGGCCTGAGCGCCTCGCCGCAGCAAGCGCTGCGACTGAGTACGGGTCTGGCTCAACTACCAAACTTGTCACTCCCGTAAACCGACCAGCTCAGACGTCAGCGACGGCAGACCGTCACGCTCCTCCATCGCCGTCCCTGCCAAACGGGCTGCCGGGAACATCCTCCTTGCACACCGTAGTATCCGTACGGAGCAAAGAGTGGCTTAGGACGGTCCTCGATCTGGACCGTGGGAGGCTCTACCCAGAAGAAGGGGACTAGCTCGGTTGCCTTGGCGCCGCCCGAGAATCCGACTTCACAAAGCGCAAGCGTCGCTAAGAGAGCAGCCGCCAAACGCGACCTGCTAACCCTCGGAGCCTCCAAGCTCGCGACCAATGCCTTCTTAACATTGGTCTTTCTAGGCCCAAGCCACACCGAAATCCGGCTCACCAGGAAAGCCTCCCGCAATGCACTGTGCGATCTAATCGATCGGAATATCTGAATAGCGCTCCGACAAACCGGACGCAAGCCTCGCAGGCCGCAACAAGGCCTCGCGGTTTCCGCGAAAAAACCACCGTCGAGACCGTAAATTTCTCCTGTTTTTAAGGAACCATTCAGGAAATATTAACTTTGCAAGCTTGGGATCGCGTTGGGCTGCCGCAAATTGGCTTCGAATCGCTGGAACACTGCTGCAGATGGGAGTTGGGGCGATATGCTTTGGATATGGCTGTCTGTATTGAGCGCAGGCTTGGTCGCAATGGTCCTAGCTGGGCGCGCTCACAGTCGCTCCCTCGACCGCGCCGAGGCGAGAGCTCAATTGCTGGTCATGCCCTTATCGACCGCTGAGTTTTCGGAAAGCACCCCAGCTGCTGTCGTCCCCATTGCTGTTCTTATGGGCAATCAGATCTTGATCTGCGACGCGCCCGTCGACAAGGCCAGCGAGATCTTCAAGCGTAGCGGCCGGGTGGATTGTGATTCCAAGGCAGCTGAAGCGCCTGGCTTGCAGAGCGGTAGTAACACGATCAGGAAGCCAAAGGGGCATGATGGCTTTCGGCTCAAGGCTTCGTTGAAGACCTCGTAGCGCGACCTTCCTGGCCCTAGATGTCACTATCTTCCTGCGTACACGCGTGGGGCTTCTCGTCCATCAGGCGCGGGTTGTCGGGTTGCAAAACTCAGGACTCCGACACCGGGTAACTTGAAACTGAACGGACTCAAATCGACTCCCGCAACGAGAGTGAACAAGTTAACTTCAATACCTTCGACACGGCCAATTTTCAGACCAAGAACTCCATTGAGATTCAGTTCGAAACCCGTGTGGCTATCGGTCCATCCCAGAAAGACGCCTTTTCTAAAGTCCTTGCCGACAGCGGTAGGTGGCAGATCGGTTTCCAACTCCGGCACCTCACGAACGACCGTTGCCACAAATGTATTGCTGTTCGGCCCCGGCCAGGTTCGATAGTGACCAGCAGTTTCCGGATAGTCGTCGATCGCCTTCTCAATTTTCGGGATCATCCGTTCGGCGTCCTCGCCCTCTACGCTGGCAATTACCTCGGGAACTCTTCCGAACCATTTTCCGTCTGGAGCGAATCTGTTCAGCGAAGGCTGATTGTCCAGCCACTCGCCAGTGAAAGAACCGGTTGAGTCACGGCTGGCGAAACCGAGAACTTCGTATCGCACCCAGGCTGACGCCCCTTGGTGCTTGTACACGATCCAGCTATGGGTGAGGAACCGACCGGGCGATCCAGACAGAGGAACTGACAGAACATGAATGCGAGCAGCAGGCTCCGTCTCAGCCGCTGGAAGTAGGCCAGCGCTTGCCATGTCTGCCACGTCCGTGTTCGCAAGAGCCGACGTCGTAAAGCGATCGCACAGCGCCAAGCCAGCCTGCAAGGACATCGGTAGCACGTAGAAAACCACAATTAGGAAAGAAAAGATTTTCGCAAATCGCACAGAGATCGCTCGCATCTCGCCCGTCATATATTTCAACTGATCGAATAAATGCAAAAAGCCTACCAAGTCTAGATGCTCCAACTTGCCGGCGACGAGTGACCAAGCTGGGCGCTCTGCTTCAGACCTGAAAGGGAACTTGGAAAAAAACGCGCCGGTGCAAGGCATTGGAACCCAAATGAACGGTGCGCTGGCAAGGTCTAGACCCCAAAAGGCATTGCCATTAAGGTAAAGAAAGCAAATGCTTTGGATGGACGACATATTTATAAAATTGGTCTCAGCATCGCGTAGTGTGACGATTTCAGGTGTCGCGATAAAATTTGATTGCAGAGTGTCGCGTTTTAGCGCCACGCGCAAACAGCAGCTTTTGGTCAAGGATCCATTATGGGAAGACCATTTTATCTAAATGATTTTGGAAGCAATGGCGAATCTGCCGAAGACGACCTTTCCGCAAAGTATGATGAATTGCTGAAGTTGCGGCAACGGGTGAAGATCGCGGAGTGCGGCCGCGCCACGGGCCCAGTTCGAATGATCGATTTCACCTGCGATAAACTTCACGACCTGAAGATCAACTAGGCTCGTCGCGCGAATAAGACAGCTATCACGACGATACATCCCTCACGAGATAGATAGGCAAGCGGCAAAAATTCGCTTTGCCCTCGCAAGAGCCACACGACAAATGCCGGGCGTCAAGCGTGCGTATTATGATTTCTGCGACGACGATCACCCGACTTGCGTTTGCCCGTCCTCGGCGCATCGATAACGAATTCGTTGATTGTGGACCCCGCCTTTAATGCTGCTACTAACCAGCGGGGCTGCTTTCCTCTTCCCGACCAAGTTTCGCTAGTATTTTTGGGATTGCGGTACTTCGGAAGCACCTTGGGATATTTGCGGCGCGTCCGCGGAACCGCATCGACTGTCCGCAAGCCGGATGATGCCGCAGTGCGCATATCGTCACGCTGAAGTTGGGCCAGCCGCTTTTCGAGCTCTTGCTTTTCGGTAGTCAGCCGGACCGACAGAATACGGCTGACGTCCTCGTGAAGGCGCCACAACTCGTCGACTGACATGCCCTCCAAATTCAACTTCTGCACGATCGAGGTGGCCATAAACGCTCCGGTTGCAATGATTCGCACCTTCACGGAGCGATAGTGGGTATTTAAGTTCCTCGTTCAGTTTCCTCAAGGACTATCATCGCCCGAAATGGTCACCCAATCGCAGCTTGCAAATTCATTCTTGCACGAGGATTAAGCGGGAACTGTGCGCAAACCGTGGCGGCTCCCCAACGTCCACTCTACCTGACTTCGTGAATATCGGCCTGAACGCGGTGAAGCGTCGCATATCGTCCACCCGTCCGCAGGAGTTCGTCGTGCGTACCGTCTTCCACCAACAGCCCCCGCTCAATAGTGAATATGCGATCACTACGACGGACTGTCGACAAGCGATGCGCGATAATGAAAACAGTCCGCCCTTGGGCGATGCTGCGCATATTGTCCTGAATAACGCGCTCGCTCTCATAGTCGAGCGCGCTGGTCGCTTCGTCAAAAATCAAAATCCGTGGGTTGGTTACGAGTGCCCTCGCTATCGCGATGCGTTGCCGCTGGCCACCTGACAGACTGGCTCCACGCTCTCCGACGACAGTGTCATAACCTTCTGGCAACTCCAGGATAAAATCATGAGCACCTGCAAGCTTGGCAGCCTCTACAATTTGCTCGATAGGCATACCCGGATCGGACAATGCGATATTTGCACGAATGGACTGGTTGAAGAGGACGTTCTCTTGCAAGACCGCGCCAACCTGGCGCCGCAACCAAGACGTATCAATCATTGATAGATCGACTCCATCAATGAGCACTCGGCCGCTTTCAGGAATAAACAGACGCTGAATGAGTTTGGCGACCGTACTCTTGCCCGAGCCGGAAGGACCAACGATACCGATGACCTGACCGGCAGACACATTAAAGGAGACGCCGCGCAAAACTTCGGGTCCATCGATGCGATACCGAAATACAACGCTATCGAAAATAACATCTCCACGGATCGAGGGCAGCGCCGTGCGAGCCGGGTTAAACTTGGGTTCTGGAGTCGTATTGAGGATGTCTCCCAAGCGATCAACGGATAGTCTGGCTTGGTGGAAATCCTGCCAGATCTGGACAAGTCGCAAGACCGGCTGGCTTACTCTGCCCGCAAACATGTTGAAGGCCACCAGTTCGCCGACGGATAGATCTCCCGAAATAACCAGGCGGGCGCCGAAGTACAGAATTCCCGCCATCACGACCTTGTTCACGAACTGAACACTGTTGCTTGCAGTGTTGCCCAAGCGCAGAACCCTGAAACTGGCCGCAACGTAGGCGGCTAGTTGCTCCTCCCAGCGACGTTGCATCTGAGGCTCGACGGCCATGGCCTTGAGCGTATCGACTCCATTGACGCATTCGACGAGGAAAGCCTGATTTTCGGCTCCGCGCTTGAACTTCTCATCAAGCAGCTGTCGAAATCGCGGCGTGGTCCCGACAGAAATCGCGACATAGACCGGTAACCCAGCCATAACGATGCCTGTCAACAACGGCGAATAGACCAGCATTACGCCGAGAAAAACCAACGTGAAGAGCAGGTCGATGACCAGCGTCAGCGCAGAACTCGTGAGGAAGGTTCGGATACTCTCAAGTTCTCGCACCCTCGCGACTGAATCGCCGACGCGTCGGGCTTGAAAATAAGCGGTCGGTAGTGCGAGCAAATGCTGAAACAACCTCGCTCCCAGCTCGACGTCAATTCGATTGGTTGCGTGAGAGAAGAGATAGGTCCGCAATGCGCTGAGAATGGTTTCGAACAGCCCAATGCCAATCAGGCCTATTGCAAGTACGTCAAGCGTACTGAGGCTGCGGTGGGCGAGGACCTTGTCGATGACGGCCTGAAAGAACATGGGCGACGCAAGCCCAAGCAGTTGCAGGAAGAGAGACGCGACAAGGACTTCACCCAACTGGAAGCGATATTTGTGAATCGCCCCCAAAAACCAGGTCAAATCGAAACGGCGCGTGAGCGCCGACAGATCAGCCCGCCTCGTCATCAAAACGATGCGTCCGTCCCAAATCGCCTCGAAATCCGCTTTCGTCAGCAATTCCGGACGCGGCGTTTTGGCGGACTGAGCAACGAGCTTGTCGTCGCCGATTTTCCCGAGCAAAAGAAAGCCGCCGTCCTTGAGCGCCGCGATGGCCGGTAGGGGGGTACGCAGCAGGCGCGCCCAATTGCCCCTTAACTCACGCGACTTAAGGCCAAACTCCTTGGCGCAGCGAACCATGTCGGAGGTACCGATCGCCCCGGTGCCGCAATGGTGCCGAATTTGCTCGGGGCTGGCACTGACACCATGAAACCGCAACAGCATGGCCAGCGTCACAAAACCTGGGTCACTCGGTGCAGGAATTTCCGAACCATCCGTCATTAAATTGTCTCGATTCTGACCGTTTTAGCCTTTGAAATGCGGCAACGGGCACCCACTATAGCGCCCCGATAACGTTTGATTTAATAACTGAATCGGGCAAGGGCTTGGCGCTTTATATTTGACAATTTTGCCCGCGATCAAAGAGAAGATTTACGGTATGCGGCCAAGTTGGCGTTATTGCGCCTCAGGGTTGCGCGCCATTTTCGGATACGGATTAGATGCAGCCGGCCAGAAAAGTAATCCCCTTTCTTGCGCCAAACAGGGCGCGGGCTTCCGAAGAACTGGAATTTCTGCCGGCCGCGCTCGAGATCGTCGAAACGCCCCCCTCGCCCCTCGGTCGAGCCGTGGGGATCACGATCATCATCATGCTGGTGCTCGGATTGGGCTGGTCGATCTTGGGCCACGTGGATATCGTCGCCACAGCGACCGGAAGGGTCATACCGACCGGTCGAAGCAAGGTGGTCCAACCGTTCGAGACAGGCGTCGTCCGCGCAATCAGGGTGGTTGACGGCCAGTTTGTCACCGCTGGCGCCCCGTTGATCGAACTCGACCCCACCATAAACGAGGGTGAAGTCAATCACTTGAAGGGGGACTTGCAGTCCGCACAGCTGGATATTGCTCGCTTGCGGGCTGCACTTGCGGACACCGATGATCCATTAAGCGCGTTTCGGCCGCCAGAAGGGGCTAGCAGGCCGCTTGTTGCAATGCAGCGCCAGTTTTTGCTCGCGCAGGTATCCGAGCACCGCGCAAAAATTGCGTCCCTCGATGGACAGCGAGCACAAAAGGAAGCTGAGCTCGGGACGATCTCGGCGTCCGTCGGCAAGCTCGACGCCGTCATTCCGACGATTGAAGAGCGAGTCAATATTCGGAAATCCCTCAGCGAATATGGCTCCAGGCTTCAGTACTTTGAAGTGCTGCAGCAACTGACAGATAGCCAGCAGGAAAGGCTTGTTCAGAAAAGTCGTGCAAAAGAGACCGAGGCCGCCATTGCCGCCTTGATCGAAACGCGCAGTCAGACCCGGGCGGAACATCGGAGAACCTTGCTGGCCGACTTGACCGAGGCCGAGCGCAAGGCTGTCGGCCTGGAAGCCGATCTATCCAAAGCAGAGCAACGCGCCAAGCTCCAACTCCTGACTGCCCCCGTTTCTGGCACCGTTCAACAATCCGCGGTTCACACTATCGGCGGCGTGGTGACGCCTGCCCAGACTCTCATGGTGATCGTGCCAAGCGACAGCCAGATCGAGATCGAAGCAACGATCAACAATCGCGACATCGGCTTCGTCCATGCCGGTGATCCCGTGGAGATCAAGGTCGATACGTTCGATTTCACGAGATACGGTCTCTTGAGGGGCAAAGTGCGAACCATCTCCTCCGACTCGGTCGCACGAGACGCGAACGACAGAGCCAACGACCGCCCACAAGCAGGCTCTGCTGCTGCTTCCAGTGAGCCCAGAGGCCAGGAGCTCAACTACGTGGCGAGGATTACGGTCGAAAATCCGCAACTGAAAGTGGAAGACAAGCTTGTCAATTTGGCCCCGGGCATGGCCGTGACAGCCGAAATCAAGACCGGGTCGCGCCGGATTATCGGCTACCTGTTGTCGCCGCTGATGAAGTACCGCCAGGAGAGCCTGCGCGAGCGTTAGCCGGCTTTGAAATCGGAGAAGGCCTCACCGGGCGCGGCTTCGGAGTAGTTGTTGCCGGGACCGTCGCTTGCGACGGACGAACTTCCCCGCCGGACGTGTCGACGGATCTAGCCGCGTGTGTGATTGGCGAAGCCGATGACGCTGCCCCAGAAATCCTTGCCTGGCTTTGCGCCCAAGTACGGGAGCGGTCGCCAGGTCGGGCTAGCGGTAGTGGAATGGCGTTTTCTCGTGTCAACATGACCCACCTTCGCCCCCTTTGCGCGAGCCTCGTGGGGGTGGGGAACGCAGGCCCCGATCCCGCCAAGGAGCCGGTCCACATTGGCTCCCCGGATGACGGTGTGATCTGATCCGATGGTATCAGTCCTTGGTCGGTCCATGCCGGCAAGGCCGCGGTCCCAGGAACTGGGCCTGAACCCACCCCGGCGTTTACCGCGCGAACCGGGTCCAAAATCGCCCAAGAGGGCAGCCCTGCCGAGAGAACAGGCCCACGCGGTATTGTGGGAGCGACAACCTTGTCTGGCTGTCCGATCGGCCCCGCTTTCGCAGCGACAGAAGCGGAAGGCCGGACCGGCGCCAAATCAGCATTGACCGGGCGATCATCAATTGATGGCCTCATTTGCGTCGTGTCAAAATCAACCAAAGGATTGTCGCGCTGGCCGGTGCGAGAGGAAGCTGTCGGCGGTACCGGTATCATCAGCGGAGGATCACTTGCGACGGGACGAGCGGCTGCGGAGAGGACAAACTCAGGCGGATCTCCGATGATATCGCGCGGACCCGGTCCGGGTTCAGGTAGGAATGCGGCATCAGCGAGGGACAATGCCGACGGTCCGCTGTAGCCGAGTTCATTCGGTAGCGGTGGAGGGACATCGTATTCAAGACGCCTGAATTTGGCAGGCAATCTTACCGAAGCACCCAGCTTCTCAAGACGACGACGAGCGTCCGCAATATGGGCGCCGGCTGGATACCGCTCCAGATACGTCCAATAGGACTCTGACACGTCTGCCTGGCACGTGCGCCGCCAAGTAATTGCCTCACGGCGCACCGCAAGCATGGCCAAAATTCGTTTACTCAGCGGATCACGCCCATGGTCGGCGAGGAAATCGGCGTATGCGTCGAAATTATCTCGAATCAAGGCCGAGAAATAAGCGTCCTGCGGTCCAAGACTGGCCATCGTCTGCGAACGAAACCATGTTTCGCGCTCGAGCAAACGAGCCCGTTGCAATTGGTCAACCGGACGCTCGGACAACACGGGCTGTAGGTCAAAATTCCAACTGTGCCAAGGCACTTGCGCGCCCTTTGTCAATTCATGGACACGCAGGCGAACGCGAACAAAAGTTTCGGGGAGAGCGAAGCCAGCCTCTTTGACCATCTCGGCAAGGGCTCTCGCATAGGGCCCATAGCCCTGAGCGGTGTCCGGCGAGAGCATCCCAGGCGCCGCGTTGAATGCGATAAGGGTATTCGCCTCAGGCTCGAGCCAAGAGAGCCCGGCCGCCGGCGGGGCGGCATCGACAACGAATGGGCTCTGCCGGGCTGCGTCGAGAACTATGATCGAAGCCCTTGATCGAAGGGCAGCTAGCCGGTGCGCAATATCGGAAAGTCGCACGCCATAACGAGGCAAGTCCGACGCAACGGCAATTCGCGCGTCAACCGGCAGGAGGTAATTCTCCCCTTCGGACTGCAAACCATACCCGGCAAAATAAACGAAAGCGATTGATCCAGATCCTGCATTGCTGAGCTTGTCCAAGAAATTGTTGAAAGCTTGGTGCAGCGCCTCCCGCTTCAAATCGCGGGAATGAATGACTTCAAATCCTGCGGCCTGCAACGTACGCGCGATCAGATCCGCATCGTTCGCCGCCGTGGCAAGCGTATGAGCTTCGTAGGATGCGTTCCCGACAACGAGCGCGAACCGCTTTTCAGACTCAGCTGCACTCGCCGGGGGCTGTGCGCCAGCAAGAAAAAAGACCAGTAAAATCAATACTTGCAAATATGGTCGCATATTCTGACTTAGGTGTCTGATAGGTTGCAGCATTGCTTTAAATGCAATTAACTGCAAGCCGCCTGTCAGGTCGCCGATTGGCTGGATCGAGCTGTCAGAACGCGCCCCTCAGTGGAGGGAGATGCAGTTCATCAGGCCAACGAGTTCTGATAGTGCTGCTGGGCAATCGTTGACGCCGCCAACTGGTAGGCCGGATTGGTGCCACCAATTTCCGAAGTTCCCGTATTACAAGCTGCACCGGTATCAAACGGCGAAGTTGGGAACGCCGATGCGCTGAGCTGCGACCACAAAGCAAGTTTGGAGTCGATCGAATCCAGCCAGGCTGAACTTGTATCCGAGCTAGCCGTCGCGACGTGGCTGTTCTGATCCGTGGAAATCGGAGGATCCACGAGAAGAGTGCCGCCATTTCCATCGCTCGATACGATGAAGTTTCCGAGCGAATAATTGCCGGTCAGAGCGAACGTCGCGGTATTGGTTCCGTCACCAATGCTCAGCTGCCCAGGCGAATTATTTCCGGTGTAGCTGACCGTCGCGCTGGCACCGGCGGTAACATCGCGGAGATCGACGAAATTCGTCGTTGTAAGCTGACCGCCGAAAGTGCCGCTGAACTCCGTCGATTGGTCGAGCACCAGCGTACCAGTCGCGCCCGCGAAGTTGACGGTGCCTGAATAGGCTCCCACTAGCTCAACGATTGCGCCGCTACCGATCGTCAACGAGTTCGCGCCAATGATCGTCCAGCTGCCTGACAGAACGATCACTCCGTCGCCATTCAGATCTTGATGGAAGGTGGCCTCCAATGCCTGGAAGGCCGCATCCGAACCCGAGGTTGTTGTGAGAGCGTTGGATACATAATTGCCCTGGCTGTCGGCGTTCCAGACGGCGTATTGGTCGGAGCCGTTCATCTTCCAGGCAATCAGGTAACCGTTGCCCGACTGCTCTGCACCGATCGCTGTCCATGCTCCTGCATCGCTCGATACGGCAATCTGCGATCCTCCGTAAGTCACGGTAGGTCCGCTCGAGGTGCCATTGGCGAACAACGAGTAATGATTCCCTACGACGGCAAGACTGGTCGATCCATAAGAT
>Ga0065165_1001102_pt1 | contig 32088 bp, 31 predicted proteins | sample AraplaMF_Cvi_mMF_FD_63813 | JGI IMG/M metagenome (GOLD analysis project Ga0065165, IMG submission 63813) | Arabidopsis root microbial communities from the University of North Carolina, USA - plate scrape MF_Cvi_mMF (version 2) (version 3) | ecosystem: Host-associated > Plants > Roots >... | reverse complement strand
AGACGGCGGCGTCGATGGAGGAGCTCTCGAGCACCGTGCAGAACAACGCATCCACCGCCGGCCAGGCCGATGCGCTGGCCGCGCGCGCCGCCGAGGCGGCCGGCCAGGGCGGCGGCGTCGTGCAGCAGGTCGTGCGGACGATGCAGGACATCAGCGCCTCGTCGCGGCAGATCGCCGACATCATCGGCGTCATCGACGGCATCGCGTTCCAGACCAACATCCTGGCGCTGAACGCCGCAGTGGAGGCGGCGCGCGCCGGCGAACAGGGCAAGGGCTTCGCGGTGGTGGCCTCCGAGGTGCGCGGACTGGCGCAGCGGTCGGCGCAGGCCGCGCGCGAGATCAAGGCGCTGATCGGGCGCAGCGTGGAGCAGGTGCAGTCGGGCTCCGGCCTGGCCGACGACGCCGGCGCGGCGATGCAGGGCATCGTCGACCAGGTGCGCCAGGTCAGCGTGCTGATCGGCGAGATCGCCTCCGCGAGCCAGGAACAGTCGCGCGGCATCCAGCAGATCGGCCACGCGGTCACGCAACTGGACCAGGTGACGCAGCAGAACGCCGCGCTCGTCGAGGAAAGCAGCGCCGCCGCCGACAGCCTGCAGCAGCAGGCCAAGGAACTCGCGGAACTGGTGCGGGTGTTCCGGCTCGCCTGAGTCCGCCGGCGCGGTGTCGGTGTCCGCGCCACGCATGACCCGGCACCGCGCGTGAGATCGACCACGCGCAACGGCGCTTGCGCGGGCCGTCGCGCCCCTGGTCCGGGGGGCCGGGTTCACCCGCGTGTTGCCCTGCGCCGGGGCGGCTCCCATAATGAAACGAACCCGGGTCGTTGGAGTCCGCCATGCTGCAAGCGCTGAACCGCATGAAGATCACGACACTGCTCCAGGTGGGCTTCGCGGCGGTGCTCGCGATGGCCGCGCTGATGACCGGTGTCGGCGTGCTGAAGTTGCGCGAGATGGTGCGCCTCAGCGACGAGCTGCACACGCTCGAGCAGCGCAGGCTGATGGCCACCCACTGGCGCGCCGCCACCGAGCTCAACCTCAACCGCGTGATGGCGATGGCCAAGTCCGGCGGGCATGAGGGCCTCGGCGGCTTCCTGGCCGGCGAGATGACCAAGACCACCGAGCGCATCAACCAGTTGCAGGCCGAGCTCGACAAGGCCATCGACGACACGGAGCAGAAGGCGCAGTTGCCGGTCATCGCCGCGGAGCGGCAGCGCTACGTCGACATCCGCAAGGGCGTGATGGCCGCGATCAAGTCGGATCCCGAGGCGGGCGCGAAGCAGGTCGACCAGACCCTGATCCCGGCAGCCGCGAGCTATCTGGCCTCGGTCGAGAAGCTGGTGAGCCTGATCTCGGAAGACACCGACACCTTCGCCGCGCGACAACGGGAGCAGGCCGCGCAGGCGGCGACCCTGATGCTGACCTTGACCGCGCTGGCCATCGTGCTGGGCATCTTCATCGCGTGGCGCATCACGCACTCGGTGCGGGCGCCGATGGTGCGCGCCGGCGCGGTGGCGCAGACGATCGCCAGCGGCGACCTGAGCCAGGACATCGACGTCGACCGCAGCGACGAGATCGGCGTGCTGCTGCGCGAGCTGAGCGCGATGCAGGATTCGCTGCGCCGCATGGTGCGCCAGGTGCGCGACGGTACCGAGACGATCAACGTGGCCACCCGCGAGATCGCCACCGGCAACCAGGACCTGTCCGCGCGGACCGAGGCCACCGCGTCCAACCTGCAGGAGACGGCCTCGTCGATGGAGCAGCTGACCGGCACGGTGACCCACACGGCCAGCTCGGCGCAGCAGGCCAACGACCTGGTCAGCGCGACGCGGGCCTCGGCGTCCAAGGGCGGCGAGGTGGTCGGCGAGGTCGTGGAGGTGATGCAGCAGATCGAGTCGAGCTCGCGGCGCATCAACGACATCATCGGCGTGATCGACGGCATCGCGTTCCAGACCAACATCCTGGCGCTGAACGCGGCAGTCGAGGCGGCCCGCGCCGGCGAGCAGGGCCGGGGCTTCGCGGTCGTGGCGGGCGAGGTGCGGGCGCTGGCGCAGCGCTCGGCTGGCGCGGCCAAGGAGATCAAGTCGCTGATCGGGGAAAGCGTGTCGCGGGTGGACGCCGGCACGCGGCTGGTACAGGACGCGGGCGCGACGATGACCGAGATCGTCCAGGGCGTGCGGCGCGTGTCGGACATCGTCGGCGAGATCGCGACCGCCGCCGCCGAGCAGAAGGACGGCATCGGGCAGGTCAATGTCGCCGTGCAGCGCCTGGACGAGATGACGCAGCAGAACGCGGCGCTGGTCGAGGAATCGGCCGCGGCGGCCGGCAGCCTGCGATCGCAGGCGGAGCAGCTCAACGCGCTGGTCAGCACCTTCCGGCTGGCGGCATGAGGGCGCGCGCGGGCACCGGCATCGCCACACGCTTCGCCACCTTCGTCGGCGGATCTTCGCGCCGGGCGCTCGGCGTGCTCGTCACGCTCGGCGCGCTGGGTGCGACCGGGGCGTCGTTGGTCGGCTGTGCGCCAGCCCCGGTCGCCAGCGCCTCGGCCGGTCTCGACGAGGCGGAATCATTGATCCGCGCGGCGGTCACGTCGGGTGAGGTCCGGGGACTGGCGCTCGCCGTGGTCGAGGACGGACAGGTGCGCGCGATACGCAGCTACGGCCATCGCAATGCCGACGGCCAAGCGCTGCAGCCCGGCACGGTGATGTATGGCGCCTCGCTGACCAAGACGGTCTTCGCCTACACGGTGATGCAGCTCGCCGACGAGGGTCGGATCGACCTGGATGCGCCGATCGCCGGCCTGCTGGACCGTCCGTTGCCGGACTATCCGAAGGACTCCCGCTACGGCCCGTGGCCTGACCTGCGCGGCGACGAGCGCTGGCGTGCGTTGACACCGCGGATCCTGCTCTCGCACCGCGGCGGCTTCGGCAACTTCGCGTTCCTCGAGCCGGATGGGAAGCTGCGCTTCCACTTCGAGCCGGGCGCGCGCTACGCGTACTCGGGCGAGGGCTTGATCCTGCTGCAGTTCGTGCTCGAACAGGGTCGGTTGAAGCTGGACCTCGGCCAGGAGATGCAGCGGCGCGTCTTCGACCGCTTCGGCATGACGATGACGGCCATGACATGGCGCGACGACTTCGCGGTGAACCTGGCGGACGGCGTGACGGCCGAGCGTCGCTGGGTTCCGCACGATCGGCGCAGTCGCGTGCGCGCGGCCGGCTCGATGGACACGACGATCGAGGACTTCGCGCGTTTCGCGGCGGGGCTCGCGCGCGGCGACGGTCTGTCGCCGAAGGGCCGCACGGAGATGACACGACCGCAGGCGGCGATCACGACCGCCTCGCAGTTCCCCACGCTGCAACCGGAGTTGCCCGTCGCCCAGCGCCGGCCGGACCTCGCGGCGGGATTGGGCGTGGTGGTCTTCGACGGTCCGCAGGGGCGCGGCTACTTCAAGGGCGGCCATGACGACCAGACCGGCAACACGATGGTGTGCGTCGAACGACGGCGCGCCTGCGTCGTGCTGCTGTCCAACGACGTGATGGCCGAGCGGCTCTACCCGGCGATCGTGCGCCGCGTGCTCGGCGAAACCGGCGTGCCGTTCACGTGGGAGTACGGCGAGAAGGCGGCGGGCTGGATGCGTTGAGAAGCGGCGCCTCGGCGCTCAGGGAATGACCGCCAGGAACAGGAACACCACGAACACCACCATGTGCACCGCGCCCTGCAGCACCGTCGCGCGCCCGCCGCCCAGCGTCAGGCCGCCGACGATGAAGGTCAGGAACAGCAGCACCATGCTCAGCGGCGTCAGCCCCAGCACCAGCGAGTGCGGGAACAGCGGCGACAGCACCGCCACCGTCGGGATGGTCAGGCCGATGCTCGCCAGGCCCGAGCCCAGCGCGAGGTTCAGGCTGGTCTGCAGCCGGTTGTGCAAGGCCGCGCGCACCGCCGCGACCGTCTCCGGCAGCAGCACCAGCATCGCCACGATCACGCCCACCAGCGACGGCGGCGCGCCGATCGCATGCACGCCGCGCTCGATCGTCGGCGCCAGCAGCTTCGCCAGGCCAACGACGCCGACCAGGCACACCAGCAGCAGCGCCAGGCTCACGCCGGCCACGCGCCAGCTCGGCGGCGCGGCGTGCGCGTCCTGGTCGTCGACGCCCGCCACCGGCAGGAAGTAGTCGCGGTGCCGCACCGCCTGCACGAACACGAAGGCGCCGTAGAGCACCAGCGACACGCCGCCCGCAAACAGCAGCTGCGTGGTCGTGAAGGTCGGACCGGGCGAGCTCGTCGTGAATGCCGGCAGCACCAGCGTCAGCACCGACAGCGCGGCCAGCACCGCCAGCGTCGGGCTGGTGCCCTCGACGCGGAAGGCCAGCTCCTGGTGCTTCCAGCCGCCGACCAGGATGCACAGGCCCAGCACGCCGTTGCACACGATCATGATCGCGGAGAACACCGTGTCCCGCGCCAGCGTGTTGGTCGCCTCGCCGCCGGCCAGCATCAGCGACACGATCAGCGCCACCTCGATGATGGTCACCGCCACGGCCAGCACCAGCGAACCGTAGGGCTCGCCGACGCGGTGCGCGACGACCTCGGCGTGATGCACCGCCGCGAGCACCGCCGCGATCAGCAGCACGCTCACCACCGTCAGCACCAGCGTCGAATCGCCGCCGGCGCTCAGGCCCAGCAGCGCCAGGATCGCGGCCAGCGGCGCGAGCAGCGTCCAGATCGGCAGGGCTGCCGGCAGGCGGGCGAAGAGGGAGTTGGAGGAGGTGGAGCGCTTCACATGCATGGAACCGAGCATAGACCACGATGGCGAGCAGGCCGTCGCGTGGATGGCCGAAGGCAAGCACAGGAACTGGAAGTACGAGAACTGCTGAGGCCTCAGGCGGCGGGGCTGCCGGTGCTCAGCTCCCACTCGCTGTCGTGCACCTGCACGTTGTTGCGCCCGCCGTCCTTCGCGCGGTAGAGCGCGCGGTCGGCGCGCATGAACAGCTGGTCGGCGGTCAGTTTCCCGCCGGGCTCGGCCACCGCGATCCCGGCCGACACCGTCAGCCTGAAATCGCGTCCGTCGCCGTCGCACAACTGCAGCATCGCCACCGCCTCGCGGATCTGATCGACCAGGCGCATCGCGCCGATCCCGTCGGTGGCCGGCAGCACCAGCCCGAATTCCTCGCCGCCCCAGCGCCCGACCACGTCCGAGGCGCGCAGCCGCGCCCGCACCTCGGCCGCGAAGGCCCGCAGCGCGTCGTCGCCGGCATGATGGCCGTGGCAGTCGTTGACGTCCTTGAAGTGGTCCAGGTCCAGCAGCACGAAGGCCAGCGGCGTGCCCTCGCGCCGGCCGCGTTCGAGCTCGTGGCGCAGCAGCGCGTCGGCGGTCATCCGGTTCAGGCAGCCGGTGAGGCCGTCGGTCGATGCCATCTCCTCCATGTGCCGCGCGATGCGCTCGAAGTTGGCCAGCACGAAACCGAATCCCGCGCCGATCAGGCAGATGAAGCTGAAGAGGAAGGTCAGCCCCTGGCCCAGGCTGCTTTGCATCAGGTCGACGTATTCCTCCGGATTCGTCAGCGCATGCAGGCTGCGCAGGATCAGGCTCGCCGCGGCGGCCACCAGCGTCACGCCGACGGCGCGCAGCGACGACTCGCCGCGCCAGCCCGGCCCCAGCAGCACGAGGATCGCCGGCAGCAGCAGCGTGGCGAAGACCAACGAGATCGCGCTGGTGCGCAGCGCCAGCGGCCAGGCCAGCATCCAGGCGGTCAGGACCCAGGCGACCGCTGGACCGCCCCACCACATCCAGCGCGGCAGTGACCGGCCCAGCACATGCCGGTGGATGGCCTCGTTGTAGAACACGATGCCCAACGCGATCAGGCCGTTGCCGAGCAGCGCCGAGATCCACACCGGCAGCACCACCCGCGCCGTCAGCATCGTGAAGCCGGCCAGCAGCGCCCATGAGCCCCGCGTCCATACCCCCAGGTCCAGGTAGCGCAGCCGGCTGCGCTGCGCCGCCCACAGCTGCACGCCGAGCATCGCGAATCCGCTCAGCAGCGCCAACATCAGCGTGGGGATGTGGATGGACGCCATGACGGCAGAGTGTAGTGATCGAGGCTCCCGGGCTGTCCCCCTACATCGCGGGCCCACGCGTCATCGACGCGTCAAGCCGCCGTGGGCGACAAACAGCTCGGACCAACGGCTCGGATAAACAGCTCGGATAAACAGCTCGGATAAACAGCTCGGATAAACAGCTCGGGCCAACGACTCGGACCAACGGCTCAGGACAGCCGGTCGATCAGCGCCATCGCCGCGGCGGGAGCCCGTTCCTTGGCGCCGCTGATGAAGAACACGAACACGTCGCGCGCCTGCTTCTTCGGCACCCGGCCCGCCTCGACCAGCGGCAGCCGGTCGGGCTGCCCGCCCGATTCCCAGCGCGAGGCGCTGGCCGCGAGGCCGTCGAGCTCCTCGTCGGTCACGCCGGTGACGAGCTCCGACCGCGTGCGCATCACCCGCGTGTAGACGAAGTCGGCGGTGAGGTCGGGGATCGGTGGATAGTCGTCGGATTCGGTGAAGACGACACCGGCGCCATGCTCGCGTGCCAGCGCGAGGAACTCCGGCGAGCGGAAGCTGTCGTGCCGGACGTCGAGCGCATGCCGCAGCGCGACGCCGGCGGACTGCTTCGGCAGCAGCTTCAGGAAGGCGCCGAAGTCGGCGGGATCGAAGCGCTTGGTCGGCGCGAACTGCCAGACGATGGGCCCGAGCTTGGGCCCGAGTTCGGCGACGCCGCTGTCGATGAAGCGGTTCACCGACTCCCCGGCCTCCGCCAGCACGCGCCGGTTGGTCGCGAACCGGTTGGCCTTGAGCGAGAACACGAAGTCCTCGGGCGCGGTGTCGCGCCACTTGGCGAAGGTGGCGGGCTTGAAGGTCGAGTAGTAGGTGCCGTTCACCTCGATGGCGGTCAGCTTGCGGCTGGCGTACTCCAGCTCGCGCGAGGCGGGCAGGTCCTTGGGATAGAAGGTCTCGCGCCAGGGCTCGAAGTTCCAGCCGCCGATGCCCACACGGATCGAGGTGCTCATGTCGTGGTGTCCTCCAGGAGTCGTTCGAGACGGGATTGGCCGCGGCGCGTGACGCGCAGCGCGCGGCTGTCGGGATCGGGGTCGAGCCAGCCCTGTGCCAGCATCGCCTGCAGCCAGGCCGCGCCGAGCGCGCCGCCCAGGTGCGGGCGCCGTTCGCTCCAGTCCATGCAGGCGCAGGCCAGGCGGCGGCGGCGGGCGCCGGTCGCGGCCTCGACGTCGACGCCGAGCCCGCGCAGCGCGTCCAGGCCCGCGGCGCTGCAGCGGTAGCCGCGGACTTCGCCGGGATCGGGCGTCATCCAGCGCTGGCGCAGCGCGTGGTCGTGCAGGCGCACGCCCCAGTGGCCGGCGAGGTGGTCGTAGCAGCGTCGCGCCTCGCGCAGCGCGGGCGGCGTGCTGGGCTCGAAACGCGGACGCGGCAGGCCGGCCAGCACCAGCATCGCTTCCAGCGCCTGCCCGACCTCCGGACCGGCCAGCCGGTAGTAGCGGTGCTTGCCCTGCGCCATGCAGCCGACCAGCCCCTGCCCCAGCAGCCTGGCCAGGTGCGCGCTGGCCGTCGACGCCGCCACCTCGCCGACGGCGGCGAGTTCGGTCGCCGTGCGCGCGTGGCCGTCCATCAGGCAGCACAGCATGCGCGCACGCACCGGCTCGGCCATGCTGGCGGCAATGTGGGCCAGCGCCTCGTCGGCGGTGGGGGTGTCAATCATGCTTCGATGCTAAGCGAAGCGTTCCCGGCGATCCATCGCGAAGATCCCGGCATGACCCCCTGTCCCTTCCATTCGCCGCTGCGCGATCCCGGGCTTCGCATGCGCCCGCCCGCCGAGCCGCTGCCACCGCCGTTGCGCGATCACGGCGGTCCCTTGGCCGATGTCTTCGGGCGGTGGCTGCGCCAACGCGACGACGCCGCCCATGCGCCGGAGAAGGCGGCGCTGACCCGCGCGTTGCTGGCGCTGTCCGACGACGAGGTCCGCACGCAGGCGCGCAGGCAGGCCTCGATCGCGCTGGGCGGCGGCTGGTCGCATTGGTCCTGGGCGGTGCCGGCGGCGACCGTCGCCAGTCTGCTGGGCCTGCCGATGACCGATGTCGACGCGCAACGCCGCCTGCACGCGACGCTGCGCGCGATGGCGGCGGGCCTGGCGGCCAGCGCGGACGCGAAGGCGGTCCGTGTCGGCGGCGAGGCCGCGGCATGGCTGCTCGAGGCGCTCGACGAGGCCGAGCGCCGCGCTCCCGACGCGCCATTGCAATGGACCTTGCTGCGTCACGCGGCCCCGGCTCGCTGGACCGACCGCGCCACCTTCGCCGCCAACCGGCTGGCCCTGATGTGGCAGAGCCACGAAGCCGGCGCCGCCCTGCTTGGCCATGCGTTGCTCGACGGGCGCGCAGTCAGCCGCATGCCGTCGCGCGAGGACCTGATGCGCATCGCCCGCGACGGCGGCGCGGTCCGCGTGACGAAGCGTTTCGACGCCCGGCAGGCGCCGCCGCTCGCGGTCACCGTGCCGCTGGCTGGCACGGACCATCCCTTCGGCGACGGTCCGCACCGCTGTCCGGGGCAAGGCCTGGCCCTGACCAGCGCCCACGCGGCGCTGGGCTGGCTCGCCGAGCGGCCCGGGCTGCATCCACCCGTGCCGGCCGCGCCGCTGTCGCTGCCCAACATGGACATCCCCCAATTCCTGGACGAGGAGCTCCGCCCATGATCGCCGTCATCTTCGAAGTCACGCCCAGCGCCGACGGGCGCGACCGGTATCTGGAACTCGCGGCCGAGCTCAGGCCGCTGCTGCAGGACATCGACGGGTTCCTGAGCATCGAGCGTTTCCAGAGCCTGAACGACCCGACGCGGTTGCTGTCGCTGTCCTTCTGGCGCGACGAGGCCGCGGTACGCGAGTGGCGCCGGCTCGAGGCGCACCGCGGCGCGCAGTCCGAGGGACGCGCCGGCGTGTTCGCGGACTACCGGCTGCGTGTCGCCGAGGTCCTGCGCGACTACGGCATGAGCGAGCGCGAGCAGGCGCCCGAGGACAGCCGGGAGCGGCATCGGGCCTCGCAGGCGCAACGGGCCCGGCCGGCATAACGCACGTAACGCACGTAACGCACGTAACGCGCCTTCCGCCCGGGACTGGTCCTCGGGCCGGACGGTTTCGTCGCACGATGGCGTCCGGCGCCGGGCGGCGCGCCGAGAATCGCCGCCGCTCCGACAACACGGCCCAGAAGCCGGACTGCCCCCATGTCATCCCCTGCCCTGCCCACTCCGGGCTCGCCGCGCCGGCACGGCCTGGACACCTTGCGCGCCGCCGCCATCCTGCTGGTCTTCGCGTACCACTACCAGGCCTTCGTCAGCGGACAGCCGACCTTCGGCTGGCTGAGCAGCATCGGCTGGGCCGGCGTCGACCTCTTCTTCGTGCTGAGCGGCTACCTGATTGCCAACCAGCTGATGGGCGGCATCCGGCGCGGCGGGCAGCTGTCGCTGCCACGCTTCTACGGCCGGCGGCTGCTGCGCACGCTGCCGAACTTCTACGTGGTGCTGGCGTTGTTCTGGCTGTTCCCGCAGGTGATGGGCGGACGCGAGCCGCCGCCGCTGTGGCGCTTCCTGACCTTCAGCCAGAACATCACGCTCGCGCCGGGCACGGCGTTCTCGCATGCCTGGTCGCTGTGCATCGAGGAGCAGTTCTACCTGGTGCTGCCCGCGGCGCTCCTGCTGGGCGCGGCGTTGAAGCGGCATCGCCGCGCGCTGGCCTGGTCGCTGATCGGCGTGCTGACGCTGGCGGCGGTGCTGTGGCGCGATCACCTGTGGAAGCGATACGGGACCGAAGATCCGTCGCTCGGCTACTACCCGCATCTGTACTACGGCAGCCTCGCGCGACTGGACGAGTTCCTGCCCGGTGTCGCCGTCGCGCTGCTGAAGCATGGTCATCCGCGAACCTGGTCCGCGCTGATGCAGCGCGCCGGCACGCTGCTCGTGGCCGGCGCGGTGGCGAGCCTCGGCATGCTCGCGCTGATGCTGCATTTCTATTACATCGACGGCTACGGCTACGGCCGCGCGATGAGCAGCTGGGGCTACAGCGCGCTGGCCTGGAGCTTCGGGCTGATGGTGCTGGCCGCGCTCGCGCCCGCCGGTCCGATGGCGCGCGTCCGGGTGCCGGGCGCGAATGCGCTGGCGCGCTGGTCGTATGCGCTGTACCTGACGCACAAGCCCATCGCCTTCGCGCTGGCCAAGCCGCTGGCGGCGCTTGGGTTGATGCGCGCGTCGGGCTGGACGGCGCCGGTGATCGCCGCGGCCTGCCTGCTCGGCGGATGGCTGCTGTATCGCCTGGTCGAACGCCCGTTCCTCGAGCTGCGCGACCGCTGGATCCCTTCGCAGTTCAGCGACGCCCCGCGTGCTACAACGACGGCTTCAAGGAGCCCTCAGCATGCGTAGCCCCCGTCCGTCCCGTTCCCGCCGCGCGGCGATCCCGTCCGCCGGCGCCGCCCTGCTGGCGCTGGCCGTGTCGGCCTGCATGGCCGCCAGCGCCGAGGAGATCGGCGAAGTCAGCACGGTGTTCAAGTTCATCGGCCCGAACCACAAGATCGTCGTCGACGCCTACGACGACCCCGCCGTGAACGGCGTGACCTGCTACGTCTCGCGCGCGAAGACCGGCGGCATCAAGGGCGGACTCGGCCTGGCCGAGGACAAGTCCGAAGCCTCGATCGCCTGCCGCGCGGTCGGTCCGATCAGCTTCCCCAAGCCGCTGCCCAGGCAGGAGGAAGTGTTCTCCGAACGCTCCTCGCTGGTGTTCAAGCGGCTGCGCGTCGTGCGCATGGTCGACGCCAAGCGCAACACGCTGGTCTACCTGACCTACTCGGACCGCGTGATCGAGGGCTCGCCGCAGAACAGCGTGACGGCGGTGCCGGTCGACCGTGGCACGGCGATCCCGCTGAAGTGAGCCGGATGAGTCGACGCCGGCCGCGCTCCGCGCCAGGCGTCATGCCAGCGGCGCGTCCGTGCTGACGGTGAGCTCGCGCCACGCCTCGATCGATTCGGTCATCGACGCCAGCTTCTGCCGGACCAGTCCGAGCGCATCGCTGCCCAGCAGCAGGTGCGCCGGCGGCATCGAGGCGCCGACGGCGAGGTCCACGATCACACGGGCCGCGCGTTCCGGATCGCCCAGCTGGCGACCGCTCACCGCTTGCCGCCGCGCGCGGACCGGGTCGAAGATCGCGTCGTAGTCGGCGATGCTGCGTTCGGACCGCACCATCGACCGCCCGGCCCAATCGGTCCGGAAGGAACCGGGCGCGATCGCGGTGACCGAGATGCCGAGTCCGTCGACCTCCTTGCCGAGCGCCTCGGAAATGCCTTCCAGCGCGAACTTGCTGCCGCAGTAGTAGCTGATGCCCGGCATCGTGATGAAGCCGCCCATCGAGGTCGTGTTGAAGATCCGCCCGGAGCGCCGGCCGCGCATGAAGGGCAGCACCGCCTTCATCATCGCGACCGCGCCGAAGACGTTGACCTGGAACTGGCGCAGCAGGTCCTCGATCGGGCTTTCCTCGAAGACGCCCTCGTGGCCGTAGCCGGCATTGTTGACGAGGACGTCGATCGGCCCCACGGCGGCCTCGATGTCCGCCACCAGCGGCTGGGCGAGCGCCAGCGCCGTCACGTCGTGCAGGCGTGCATGCGCGCGGCCGGGACAGCGTTGTTCGAACTCGCTCGCCGCCTCGGCGTTGCGCACGGTGCCGACGACGACGTGGCCGTCCGCCAGCGCGCGATCCGCGATCGCGCGTCCGAAGCCGCTGCTGACGCCGGTGATGAGGAAGGTCTTGCCGGAAGACGCCGGCGAGGAGGAGGAGGCAGGGGTCGTGTTCATGCGGGGAATGCTAGGCACCGACGCTCCGGCTGGGCAGATCCGCAGCCCCAGCGGTCTTGCCTATTCCTCCATGCGGACGCACGCCGGACCTCGCGGGGCACGAGAATCCCCGACATCCTTCCGAGACCCCATGTCCGACACCGACCGCCAGCGCCAGATCCGGGACCTGCTGCTCCAGCTCGCACCGGTCGAGGGCTACACCGTCAGCCCCATCGACTCGGTCCGCTGGTTGCGCAGCGACCGCCCGCTCGATCGCACGCCCGTGCTCTACGAACCCGGGATCGTGTTCGTCTGCCAGGGCCGCAAGCGCGGCTTCATCGGCGACCGGACGATCGTCTATGACGCGCGCCACTACCTGGTGGTCGCCGTGCCGGTGCCGTTCTCGATGGAGACCGATGCGTGCGGGGACTCGCCGCTGCTGGCCGTCTACCTGCGGCTGGATCACGCGTTGGCCGCGGAGGTCGCACTGGCGATCGACCAGAGCAGCGAGGCGCAGCGCGACAGGAAGGAAAACGGAGCGGGAGCCACCACGGGAGACACGACGCGAGACGGCGCGGAAGCGGCCGAGGCGCTCGGACTCGAGGCCTCGCCGATGGACGAGCCGATCGAGGCGACGCTGCTGCGCTTCCTGGAGGCCATGGCGGACCCGGTCGAGCGGGCCGTGCTCGGGCCTGCGCTGCTACGGGAGTTGTACTTCCGCGTGCTGCGCGGGCCGCAAGGCGCGACGATGCGGGCCGTGCTCGGCGAGCGCGGACACCTGGGCCGAATCGCGCTGGCGCTGCGGCGCATCCATGCGGACTATGCCCAGAGCCTGGACGTCTCGCGCCTGGCGCGCGAGGCGGGTCTGGGGCTGGCGGCCTTCCATGCGCATTTCAAGGCGCTGACACAGACCACGCCGATGCAGTACCTGAAGTCGACGCGCCTGCACAGCGCGCGGCTGTTGATGCTGCGCCAAGGCATGACAGCCGCTGCGGCCGCGGACCGCGTGGGGTACGCGAGCGCCTCGCAGTTCAGCCGCGAGTTCCGCCGGCTCTTCGGTCGGACGCCGCAGGCGGAGGTCGCGCGGCTGAAGGCGTCGTTCGCCCTGCCGCAACGGGACGACGGGCCGTTCGTGTCGTCTCACTGAGAAACAGCGATGTCCTCATGTCCAGATCTCGAAGTCGTTCCAACCGGTTTTGAAGCCTGCGGACTGGATCGAGATCAACGAGCTTGGCGGAAAGCTTGCCACCAGCGATGAAAGGCGTTGATGCCAATCGGACCTGGGATGAATCGCTCGAAGCAGCAAGCGCAGGCATGTCAGCGCCGCGAACACCTTCCGGCACGCCGACGGATCATCGTGAAGCGGCTTGAGCAGTCGGCATTTCTCCAAGGGAGGAAGCTTGGCGACGTCAGGAAGCGTCCTGTTCCAAAGTCGCGAATGATGCGCTGCGACGTTCCGAACGAAGTTGATCATCCTGAGCCAGTTGCCGAAGACAGGTCCCTCCAGTTTCGGTACGAATTTGGATGCGATGGCGTCCCGATCGCGCTGCTGCATTCCTTCGTAGAAGCGCGAGAGCAGGCCGAAGTCCCACAACTCGATGGCGACCCAGATGGGCATATGCCCACCATAGCGCTCGACATGATGCAGCCAGAAGTCCTCCTTCGACTTCTCGCATCGATCGACGAAGCGGGCCCGCCAAGCGTCGTACGCCGAGTCGACTTGGCCTGGCCGAACCTGCGTGAACTTCCTGTCGAGCAGTGCGGGATCAAGATGCGCCTGAGATGAAAATTTTCCGAGCCGATGCGCAATGGCGACGCGCACCGCGACCTCGACCGTCTCGATGGCCTCCAGCGGGAGCAAGCGAAGCCGCTTGTCGAAGTCAGCGAGGGCGACGACCAGAGCCAACGACGCCCCATCGATGAAGTCGTCTTGACGCACGGCTAGGCCCGATGCGTCCAGCCTGCGAAGCGGATAGTAGTAACCGGACAGACGGTAGTAACCGAATCGGGCGAGGTCCTGGAAGGCGTTCGGTTCGTTATCGACCAGCAAGCCGCGGGCACGCATCTTCTCGAGCTGCCCGGCTTCCGACAGATGTGGCTTGAGAGTCAGATGCCCACTCATCGAGGTCTACGCAACCGCAGATTTCTGCGTCAACTCGCTCCGCAAAAGAGAAACCCCCCACGTGAGGTCCCGCGCTTTCGCCGGGTTCAGAGGTGGGGGGCATGTTGGAAATCAGTTTGCCACGCGCGGTCGGATCTCGAAATGACTTGAAGGTGTAGATCGAGGCCTGGGCACCCGTCTCTGGAAAGGTGCGCCCCAATCTCCACGACATGCCTAGCGCATCGACTGGGCGCCATGCCTGACCTCGAAACCCTCGTCGATCCATCCCGTCAGCCCGCCGATCATCAGCTTCACCGGACGGCCGAGCTTCGCGAGACGGATCGCACCGCGGTGCGCGCCGTTGCAGTGCGGGCCGGCGCAGTACACGACGAACAGCGTGTCCTTGGGGTACGCGGCCATCTTGCCCTCGGTGATCTTGCCGTGCGGCAGGCTCACCGCGCCGGGCACATGGCCGCGGGCGTGGAGCTCGTGGCTGCGGACATCGAGCAGCACGAAGTCCGCGACACCGCGCGCGAACGCGTCGTGCACATCCCAGCAGTCGGTCTCGAAGGCGAACGCCCGCTCGAAGTGCGCGAGCGCCTGGGCGCTGGGCGCGGCGGCAACCGCGGAGACCGCCGAGACGGCGGACACGGGAGAGGCGGCGGAGAGGATCGGGCTCATCGGTGATTCCTTCATCGGGGTGGATCGATGGCCATCAGTGTCGCGATCGGCGCCAGGATTCACGAGTGGCAGGAATGCCTTGTGTCGGTAACATCGCGCCATGCCGCGCAAATCCGCCGATGCCTCGCCCCCGCCGCTCGTGGCCATCATTGCGTACGACCGACTCTGCATGTTCGAGTTTGGCTGCGCCGTCGAGCTCTTCGCGCTGGAGCGGCCCGAGCTGGGCGTCGCCTGGTACCGCCACGCCATCTGCGCCGCCGAACCCGGCCCGCTGCGTGGCACCGGCGGCGTGCGCATCGAGGCGCCGCACACGCTCGCCATGCTGCGGCGCGCCGATATCGTCGTCATCCCCGGCTGGCGCGATGCCGCCGAGCGCCCGCCCGAGGCGCTGCTGAAGGCCGTCCGCGCCGCCCACGCGCGCGGCGCGCGGCTGTGCACGATCTGCTCCGGCGTCTTCGTGCTCGCGCATGCGGGCCTGCTCGACGGGAAACGCGCGACGACCCACTGGCGATACGCCGAGCGCCTCGCGCGGGAGTTCCCGGCCATCCAGGTCGATCCGTCGGCGCTCTACGTCGACGAGGGGGCGGTGATCACCTCGGCCGGATCCGCGGCCGGACTGGACATGCTGATGCACCTCGTGCGGCGCGACCACGGACCGCGCGTCGCCAACGCGGTCGCGCAACGACTCGTGATGTCTCCGCAACGCGAGGGCGGTCAGGCGCAGTTCGTGCCCCGGCCGATGCCCTCGGAGGAAAGCAGCCCCATCGCCGTGCTGCAGGACTGGTTGCGCGCCCATCCGCGCGAGGCCCACACCGTCGCGTCGATGGCGCGCCGCGCCGCGATGAGCGGCCGCACGCTGCAACGTCGATTCAAGGAGACCACGGGCCTCGCGCCGCTCGAATGGTTGACCCGCGAGCGCGTCGCCATCGCGAAGGAGCTGCTGGAAACGCGCGAGTCGCTCGATGTCGAATCGGTGGCGGATCTCGCCGGGCTCGGCTCGCCGGAGTCGATGCGGCGCCACTTCCGCCTCATGGGCCTGCCGGCGCCGTCGCGATATCGGCGGCAGTTCGGCTGAGCCGCTCAATGGCCGAGCGCCCTGACGTGGGGACGCCAACTGTCCGGGCCGCGGCGGCCTTCCCCTTCAGCGGAACACGACACAGGCCGCGCCGGGCATGCCGATGAAGCGGCCGTCGAAGCGCGGCAACGCATCCTGGTCAAGCCGGAACACGCAGATCTGATGGCTGCGCTGCAGGCTGACCCACAGCGCCCGACCGTCCGGACTGAAGGTCGCGCTGCGCGGGTAGCTCCCCTGCGCCCAGGTTTCGCCCCGCCAGGACGGGCGGCCTTGCTCGTCGAGATCGAAGACCGCGATCGCATCGTGCAGGCGGTTCAGCGCCAACAGCCGGCGGCCGTCCGGCGCGACCAGCAGGTCCGAGGCGTAGCTCAACCCCTCGAATCCCGCCGGGAGGCTGCTGATCCGCAGGCGATGCGTCAGCCGGCCCGTCTCGTCCAGGCCCAGCCAGTCCAGCGCGTTCGCCTGCTCGTTGAGCAGATAGAGCTGACCGGGATCGCGCGGATGGAGGACGAAATGCCGGGGCCCGGATCCGGCCGGGAGTTGGAGCCCCTCGAGCTCCACCGGCGCTTCGTCGGCGCCATCGAGTTGCCAGACCCTCAGCAGGTCGCGGCCGAGATCGCTGGCCAGCATCAGCGGCCACCGCGGATGGCGGCGGACCATGTGGGCGTGAGCCGGCACGCCGCCGCGAGGCGCGATGACCCGGTCGATGGATTGGAGCGCGCCGTCGGGGCCCGACGCCGCGCGCCTCAAGGTGCCGTCGCCATAGTGCGCGATCCAGGCATGGCGGCCCTCCGCGTCGACCGCCAGATGGACCGGCAACGTGCCCCCCGTGTCGTGACGCGACAGCAGGGTCAACGCCCCGTCGTCCGCGTCGACGGCGAAGGTCGCCAACGCGCCGCCATCCTCGAGCAGCACATGCAGGCGCCGGCCCTTGTCGGCAAGCTGCATCCAGGTCGGACTCCCCGGCAGTTCCGCCGCGAGCCGCGCGTGGACGCGTCCATCGGCATCGCGCACCAGCGCATGGACGCCCGCGCATTGCGGCGCGTAACCGCCGGCATATGCAAAGGGCGTCTCCGGCGGCGTCGTGGGCGTCATCGTTGGCGTCATCGTTGGCGTCCTCTCCGGAGAGGTCCCGGACCCGATCGCGGGTCGGGCGGCGGTCGTCGGCAACTGGTGTGGGCGGCTCATCGGTGGGCGACTTTACGTGCCTCCGGCGCCCTCCTCGCAAGTCCCGACCCGGACCGGTCCCGGCGCGGCCACAATGCCTCGTCATGACCAGCTCACGCCCGCCTCGCCGGCGGGCGCCGCGCGTATGCGTTTCGACGTCCCGACGCTGTTCAGCCTGATGCTGATCCAGTCCCTGGCGCTCGCGCTGCTGCTGCCGCTGCTGCTGGGCTGGTGCGACAGCATCGCCGCCCGGCGCGCGCAGCTCAGCGCGGTGGCGCAGGCCGCCGGCTGGGCCCTGTTGCTGCTGCCGCCGGAGGGCATGCGCCCGACCGCGATCGTCGCGCTGGGCCTGCTCAGCGTCAGCGTCACGCTGCTGTGGATGGCCGCCGACCGCTGGCTGCCCGGGCGGCTCGGCCGGCTCTTCCAGTACGGCATGCCGGTGCTGGTCATGGTCGGCTACGGCGCCGGTTGGGACAACTACGCGCTGCGACTGGCCTGGTCCAACGGCTGCATCGGCCTGCAGATGCTCGCGCTCGGCGCCAGCCTGATGCAGCCGATCAAACGCGGCCCCGCCGGCAACCTGCGCTGGCGCCTGCTGTTCACCGTCAGCCTCGGCCTGCTGGCGGTGCTCAACCTGGCGCGCGCCTATCTCGCCGGGTTCGATACCGCCAACCTGCCCCGCTTCGACGCGCCGCACCCGCTCAACATGGTCTTCGCCGTCGTCGCCAATGTCTGCGTGCTGGCCGCCGCGATCGCGATCCTCGTGGCCTGGCGCGGCGAGAGCGAGGCCGAATTGCGCCGGCTCACCCAGATCGACGCGACCACCGGGCTGTCCAACCGCCGCGCGTTCCAGCAGCGGTCGGTGGACATGATCTCGATGGCGCGCCGCTACAGCGAGCCGCTGATGCTGCTCGTCATGGACGTCGACGGCTGCAAGGCCATCAACACCACGCACGGCGAGGCCAAGGGCGACCAGGCCATCGCGCTCTTCGGCCGCTGCCTGGACGAGCAGAAGCGCCTCGGCGACGTCGTCGCCCGGATCGACGGCCAGCGCTTCGCGGTGCTGATGGCGCGGTCCGACCTGGTCGGACCGCCGGCCCTGGACCGGCGGCTGCGCGACGCGCTGCTCGAGCTCGCGCCGCGCGAACTCGGCTTCACGCTGGGATATTCCGCCGGCTGGGCCAAGCTGCGCAACGGCGACCGCAACATCGAAGACCTGCTGCACCGCGCCGAGGCGGCCTTGTATGCCGCCAAGCGCCAGGGCAAGGGGCGCCTGTGCGCCGAACCGGGACTCGAGGCCGAGCTCAGCGTCGCCGTGCCGGCCTGAATGTGACCCACCGCACGCCAATCGCCCAGTCGAAGCGCGGTGGCGCTCGGTTGGCATGACGTTTGCGTCAGGGTTTTCCAGGTCCCACCGCGATCCACGAGGTCGGACGGGACGTCGTTGTACCGAGACCTGGAGTTCCCACCCATGCATGTCGCCCTCAGCCCCACGGCCGTTCACGCCCGAGCCCCACGCGCCCTCAACCCGCTGGCCAGCGACGCCGCCGCGTCGCAGCAGCTGCAGCGGGCGCCGATGGAGATCATCAAGCTGACCTCCCGCGACCTGCAATGGCTGCCCGCCCTGACGACGCTGCTGATCGACAACGTCCACCTCGGCGCCACGCTGGGCTTCCTGGCCCCCCTGTCGCGCTACCAGGCGCTGGACTACTGGCACGGCGTCTTCGCGCGGCTGGGCCAGCATCACATGCTGTGGATCGCCTGCGAGTCGGAAGGCCCCGGCCGCCTGCTCGGCGCGGTCCAGCTGTCGCTGTGCCCGCTGGCCAATGCGCACCACCGTGGGGAAGTCCAACGGCTGATGGTGCACAGCCAGGAACGCAGCCGCGGCGTGGCCGGACAGCTCATGTCGCGCCTGGAATGCGCGGCGGCGACGCAGGGCCGCTTCCTGCTGCAGCTCGAGACCTGCGCCGATTCGCAGGCGGAAGCCGTGTTCGCGCACCTCGGCTGGCAGCGCGCCGGTCAGATCCCGGATCACTGCCACGGCGCCGAAGGCCAGCTGCAGGCGGCCGCGCTCTACTACAAGCGCCTGCCGCACCTGGTCTGAGGCCCCTACCATCGCCGCATGGAACTGATCGAACTGCGCGGCGCCGACCGCGACTGGATCCCCGCGCTCGGCGAGCTGTTCTTCGACGTCGTCGACCACGGCGGCTCGCTGGGGTTCCTCGAGGATGTCGACGAATCCCAGATGCGCGAGTACTGGGAAGGCGTGTTCGACCAGCTCGGCCCGCGCCATCGGCTGTGGATCGCGCGCGAGGGCGATCGTGTGCTCGGCACCGTGCAGCTGTCGATCTGCGGCAAGCCCAACGGGCGGCATCGCGCCGACGTGATGAAGCTGATGGTCCACAGCGGCGCCCGGCGCCGCGGCGTCGCCGCGTCACTGATGGCGGCGCTGGAACAGACGGCGCGTGACGAGCAGCTCACCCTGCTCGTGCTCGACACCGAGGCCCAGTCGCCCGCCGAGACCTTCTATCAATCCCAGGGCTTCCAGCGCACCGGCGAGATCCCGTTCTTCGCCAGCAGCCCGCAAGGCGAGCTGCGTGCCACGGCGCTGTACTGGAAACGGCTGGGCTGACGCGCCTCAGCGCGACACGCGCATCAGCTTGCCGCCGTCGGTGACCGTGAGCAGCGATCCGTCGCGTGCCTGGATCACGTCGCGGAAGCGCTCGCCAAGGTCGCCGAACATCTTCTCCTTGCCCGTCACCGTCTCGCCGTCCAGCGTGATGCGCCACAGCGCCGTGCCCGCCAGCGAGCCCGAGATCACCTGGCCGCGCCACTCCGGGAACATGCTGCCCGTGTAGAACACCAGCCCCGCCGGCGCGATCGAGATCGGCGTCCAGGTGGTCAACGGCTCCACGTAGGCTGGCGCATGCGTGCCGCCGCCGATGCGGCAGGCGTCGCCGACCGGCGAGCCGTACTCGCAGCCGTAGCTCTTGACCGGCCAGCCGTAGTTCTTGCCGGCGCGCGCGATGTTGAGCTCGTCGCCGCCCTGCGGGCCGTGTTCGGTGAGCCACAGCTCGCCGGTCTGCGGATGCAGCGCCGCGCCCTGGATGTTGCGGTGGCCGTAGCTCCAGATGCCCGGCCGGGCCCCCGCCGCGAAGGTCGGGTTGTCGGTCGGGATGCCGCCGTCGCGGTTCACGCGGATCACCTTGCCCAGCGTCTGCTGCAGGTCCTGCGACGGGCTGCCCTTCATGCGCTCGCCGGTCGTGATGTAGAGCGTCTTGTCGCGCGCGAAGACCAGGCGCGAGCCGTAGTGCCCCGTGCCGTCGACCTTCGGCGTCTGGCGGAAGATCACCTGCACGCCGGTCAGCGCGTCGCCCTCGAGCCGGCCGCGCGCGACCGTGGTGCCGGCCTTGCCGGACTCGGTGCCGGTGCCCGCCTCCGCATAGGAAAAATAGATCCAGTTCGCACCGGCCGTCGCGAAGTCCGGGTCGATCGCGATGCCCAGCAGCCCGCCCTGCCCGCTGTCGCGCACCGGGGGCACGCCGGCGAGGGTCGCCTCGGTCTTGCCGGCCGCGGACAGCCGCACGATCGTGCCGCCCTTCTGCGTCACTAGCAGCCGGCCGTCGGGCAGCTGGGCGATGCCCCACGGGCGGTCCAGCGTGCTGTTCAGGGTCTGCATCGACGGCGCCGCGGCGCCGCCGCCGGGCTGGGTCGGCGCCGCCGTGTCGTCCCCGCCCCCGCCGCCACTGCCGCCGCCGCCACAGGCCGTGGCCGCCATCGCCAGTGCCAGGGTCGACATCCATTCCGCCACGCTCATGGCCGTTCTCCTTGTTGTCCGCGACACATGCCGTCCTTGCGCGCCAGGCGCCGGGGCCGCCCGCCCGGACGCCCCATCCGCATCAAGACGGCGTGAAGGCGCCGAGTCTAGGCCGGGCGCGAGACGGAGTTGCAAGCGGATGAAATCGGCCCCGCCGAGGGCGGCGAGGGCGATCAGGGCGAACCGGCAATCGCCATGCGCGCCCGCGCAACGGCCCGATGCCCCTGCTTGTGCAGGGTCGACGCTTCCTCTACGCTGGCCGCAGTACGGCTCCAGACCCACGTCCAACTCTTGCCTGAGAGGAGCGAGCCATGTCCCCCAGTCCCTCCCCCGACTCGGAAGGCCCCCCCGCCGGCAGCCCAGGGGGCGCCGCGGTGCCCCAGCATCCCGGCATCGCGGCGATCCGCACCCTGGCGCTGACCGGCCCGGCCGGCGCCGGCAAGACCACGCTGGCCGAAGCGCTGCTGCTGAAGGCCGGCGCCATCAAGTCCGCCGGCAGCGTCGACAAGGGCAGCACGGTCAGCGACCACGATCCGCTCGAGAAGCGGATGCAGCATTCGTTGCAGGCCTCGCAGATGCACATCGCGCATGAGGGCCTGCGCATCCACCTCCTCGACACACCGGGCGCGCCCGACTTCATCGGGCAGGCGCTCCCCGCGCTCGAGGCGGTCGAATCGGTGGCCGTCGTCGTCAACGCGCAGAACGGCCTCGAGCTGATGGTGCGTCGCATGATGGAGGCGGCCGCCGGGCGCGGCCTCACCCGGTTGATCATCGTGAACAAGATCGACGCACCCGGCGTCGACGCCCAGGCGCTGCTGGGCCAGTTGCAGGAGACCTTCGGCCGCGAATGCCTGCCGCTGAACCTGCCCGCCGCGGGCGGCGCCCGGGTGCAGGACTGCTTCTTCGGATGCAGCGGAGAGAGCGACTTCGGCTCCGTGGAAGCGGCGCATCGCGCGCTGGTGGAGCAGGTCGTCGAGGTCGACCCGGACTTCGTCGACCGCTACCTCAACGACGGCGACGTCCCCGCGACCGAGCTGCACGCGCCGCTGGAGCAGGCCTTCCGCGAAGGCCACCTGATTCCTGTCTGCTTCGTGTCTGCCCGCACCGGCGCGGGCATCGCGGAGCTGCTCGACGTGATCGAGAAGCTGCTGCCCAATCCCTACGAGGCCAACCCGCCGCAGTTCATGCGCCGGGAAGGCGACGAGGCGGAGCCGCTGGTCGTCGCGATGGATCCGGCGCAGCATGTGGTCGCGCATGTCTTCAAGATCCAGTCCGATCCCTATCTCGGCAAGCTGGCGATGCTGCGCGTCCACCAGGGCACGCTGAAGAAGAACGCCCAGCTCTTCGTCGGCCACGCCCGCAAGCCGGTCCGGGTCGCCCACCTGTTCATGCTGCAGGGCAAGGAGCACGTCGAGATCGAGCAGGCACTGCCCGGCGACCTGTGCGCGCTGGCCAAGATCGAGGAGCTGCATTACGACGCCGTCCTGCACGACGCGCAGGAGGACGAGCACCTGCACCTGGCGCCGATCGCGCTGCCGACGCCGGTGCACGGCGTGGCGATCCGCCCGGCCCGGCACGGCGACGAGCAGCGCCTCTGGGAGGTGCTGACGCGCCTGGTCGAGGAGGACCCGTGCCTGCGCCTGGAACGCGGCGGCAACGAGGAGGGCCTCGGCCCGCAGGGCGGGGAGACGCTGGTCTACGGGCTCGGCGAGCTGCACCTGCGGATGCTGCTGGACCGGCTCAAGGAGACCTACAAGTTCGACGTCCAGACGCAGCCGCCGCGGATCGCCTACCGGGAAACGATCTCGGCCAAGGCCGAGGGCCATTACCGCCACAAGAAGCAGACCGGCGGCGCGGGCCAGTTCGGCGAGGTCTGGCTCCGCATCGAGCCGCTGGAACGCGGCGCGGGGTTCGAGTTCCGCGACGAGGTCAAGGGCGGCACCATCCCCGGCCAGTTCATGCCGGCGGTCGAGAAAGGCGTCCGGCAGGCGCTGGCGCAGGGCGTCGTGGCCGGATATCCGGTGGTCGACCTGCGGGTGACGGTCTTCGACGGCAAGCACCATTCGGTGGACTCCAAGGAGGTCGCCTTCGTCACGGCGGGCAAGAAGGCGTTGATCGCCGCGGTGCGCGAGGCGCGGCCGGTGGTGCTGGAGCCGATCGTGCAGGTCGAGATCAGCGCGCCGGAGAGCGCGACCGGCGACATCACCGGGGACCTGGCCTCGCGGCGCGGGCAGGTGCTCGGGACACGCGCCAGCGTGCCAGGCCAGATCGGCGTCGAGGGGCTCGCGCCGCTGGCGGAACTCAGCGCGTACCAGAACCGCCTCAATGCGATGACCAGCGGACAGGGGCGCTACACCATGGTGCTGTCGCACTACGAGCCGGTGCCTCCCAACACGCAGGCGCAATTGGCCGCCGGCTTCCGCCTGAAGGAGGAGGAGTGAGGCGGCCCCCGGCCCCGGGGTGGGTGGGCCGGGCGTTTGTGAACGAAGCTTTATCATTGAGGGATGTGTTCCGCCCACCGCGACGTCGCGCAGATCCGCCTGGACAACGCGATGCGCTTGTTCGACGAGTTCGTCGCCGCGACGATCAAACATCCCGATGCCGCCGCCCTGCGCGGCCTGGAGCGCCGTTTCGCCGAGCGCCTGCAGATCCAGCCCAGCTACTGGAGCCAGATCAAGAGCCGTTCGCGGCAGATCGGCGAGCGGCTGGCCCGCCAGTTCGAACTGCTGACCCACAAGCCCAACGGCTGGATGGACCAGGAACACGGCCCGCTGGGCGTGGCCGCTCCGGCGGCCGGCGCGGCCTCGCAAGGCAACACGGCTTTATCAAGCGCGAGCCGGCCCGCGTCGGCGGACAGCTCCCCGAGTCTTCCCCAGGACGATGACGAACGCTTCATCGTCGGCCTGGTGCTGACCTACTACCGCCGCCATCCCCAGCGCGCCCGCACGCGGCTGCTGGACCTCCTCGGCGAGGTGCTGACCCCGCCCGCGCCCAACGCGCCGCCGGCCCCCGCCCCCAAGGCCGCCGCGCCCGCAACCTCCGACGTCGACGACTGGCGCAAGCTGCAGCAGAGCATCGCGCCGCTGAAGTCCAGGAAGCGCTGAGCGCCGGTTCCCGCCGGCCACCGAGCCCCTCGTTCCAATGATCGCGCGCCATGCCCGGCCGGGCGTGGCGCGAGCCTGCGCGCGTCCCGTCGCCCAGGGACAACGCCAGATAAAAACCGCTTGCGCTTGATAATCAGATGTTTATCATCTGCGCAACTTTGGAGCCCCGCCGCGACGTCCGCCTTCCTGGCGCATGTCCCGGGACAGAGGCGCTCCCTCTTCCGATCCCTTTCCCGTCCGTCCACAGGAGGCTGCCATGGCCCAGTTCACCGCTCCCCGTCCGCGTCTCGCAATGACAGCGCGCAAGCCGCGCAATCCCTTCGTGGCCCTGAGCCACGGCCGTTCCGCGGGCCGTCACGGCCCCACCGCCGGCGGTCGCCGCCAGCAGGAACAGCAGGCGCTGAAGCGTGCGCTTCAGCGGCACGACGACTTCAGCCCTTGAACGGGTCGCCTGCGACGGATCGGGATGTCTTCCCGGTCCGGCGCAGGCCGCCCAGGGAGACAAGAAATGCAAGAGTTCACCTTGATGCCGGGCCGCATGCATGGCCTGGCCCGCCAGCAGAGCCTCCGCGCCTGGCTGGCGATCCTGCTGCTCAGCGCCGGCGGGCGCCTGATCAGCTGGGCATGGCGCGTCGCGCCGGTCGCTGGCCGCGATGACCCGCCCGTCAGGCTGGAGTTCCAGGCCGATGCCGACGGCACCGGCCGGATCTACGCCGACGGCCAACTGCAGGGCACCCTCGCGGGTGTGCAACGGCTGTGATGCCGGTCTGGCTCGCGGTCGCCGTGGCCGCGGTGGGGATCAAGCTCGCGGGAGCGGAGCCGATATACGATGAACAACGTTCACCGTGTATCGCCGCCCACGCGACGACCTCGCTTCATGACCCAGAGCGCTCCGCCCGCTGCGTCTGCCCCGTCCGGGAACGGGCCGGGGAATCCGCCGATTCCTTCGCCGGCACCCGCGCCGTTCCAGCCGCTGATCCGGCCCCTGCCGGATCTGGCGGCCTGGACGGCGCACTTCCGCGACATGGAGATCCCGGTGCTGGCCAGCACGGCCGAGCAGCTGGAGCTCTGGCGTGCGAATGAGGACGCGGTCGACGCACACCTGCTCGGCGAGATCCTGAGCAAGGATCCGCTGATGACCCTCAAGCTGCTGGCGCATGCCGCGTCGCAGCGCTCCAGCCGGCTGCTGACCGACGCCGAGACGGTCACGGCCGCGCTGGTGCTGATGGGCATCACCCCCTTCTTCAAGGCCTTCGGCGCGCAGCCCACGGTCGAGCAGCGCCTGGCCGACCGGCCCGACGCGCTGGCCGGCGTGCAGCGCGTGCTGCATCGCGCCGAGCGAGCCGCCCGCTTCGCGCTCGGCTTCGCCGCGCATCGCGCGGATCCGGACGCCGCCATTATCCACAGCGCCGCGCTGCTGCACGACTTCTCGGAGATGCTGCTCTGGTGCGAGGCGCCGGACCTCGCGCTCGAAATCCAGCGCCGGCAGGCGGCGGATCCCGCGCTGCGCAGCGTCGCGGCGCAGCGCGCCGTGCTGAACGTGGAGCTCGGCGACCTGGAGCAGGCGTTGATGCGCACCTGGCATCTGCCGGAGCTCCTCGCCCACATCGTCGACGACAAGAAGGGGCACGACCCGCAGGTCCGCAGCGTGACCCTGGCGGTCCGGCTCGCGCGGCACACCGCGCAGAGCTGGGAGAACCCGGCCGTGCCGGACGATCTCATCGAGATCGGCGAGCTGATGAGCCTGTCCCCCGCCCACACGCTGAAGCTGGTCCACGAGGTCGACGGCGTCGTCTGAGGGCTCGCTCGCGGTACGCTGCGCGCTTCACGCAGCGCGACAAGACGCGAGGAGACACACGATGGCGGGACCCGACCGCGAGTTTTGGCAACAACGCTTCGAGACCGGCCAGACCGGCTGGGATCGCGGCGGGCCGCATCCGCAGCTGGCCGTCTGGCTGGAGCAGGGCCTGCTTCCCAAGGGCGCCCGCATCGCCGTGCCCGGCTGCGGACGCGGTCATGAGCTGGCGGTGATGGCCGCCGCGGGGCTCGACGTCACCGGGCTCGACTATGCACCGGCCGCCGTCGACATCGCTCGCGCGACCTTGAAGGACGCGCACCTGCCTGGGCGGGTGGAGCAGGCCGACGTCCTCGCCTGGCGACCCGACCAGGCCCTGGACCTCGTCTGGGAGCAGACCTGCCTGTGCGCGCTGCATCCGGACCACTGGACCACCTACGCCGAACAACTGCAGCGCTGGCTGAAACCCGGCGGCCGGCTGCTCGGCCTGTTCATGCAGGCCCGGCGCGAGGAGTCCGAACAGGGCCAGATCGTCGGCCCGCCCTATCACTGCGACATCAACGCGGTGCGCGCCCTGTTCCCGCAGGCGCTCTGGAAATGGCCAGCGCCGCCCTATGCCCAGCAGCCCCACGAACGGGGCTGGTTCGAACTCGCGGTGGTGCTGGAACGCCGTTGAGCAGGCGCGCTGCCGACCTCACACCGGCAGTGCGGTGGTGTTCTTCAGCCGGTCCAGGACGAAGCTGGTCTTGCAATCCTGCACGCTGGGATGGCGCAGCAGGGTGTCGCTGATGAATCGCGCGTAGTGGCTCATGTCTTCCACCAGCACCCGCAACAGGTAGTCCATCTCCCCCGTCAGGGCGGCGCATTCCACCACTTCGGGCCAGGTCTGGACCGCCGCACGGAACAGGTCCATCGGCGTGCGCTTGTGGCTCTCGGTGTGCTTCTCGAGCCGGACGTTGATGTAAGCGGTGAGCCCCAGTCCCACGCGCTCCGGGTTGACCAGCGCCACATAGGCCGTGATCACGCCGCCCTCCTCCAGCCGCCGGACCCGGCGCAGCACCGCGGACGACGACAGGTTCACCTGCGCCGCCAGCGCGTCGTAGGTCATTCGCCCATCCGCCTGGAGGGCGTGGAGGATGCGCCGGTCGATCGCATCGAGCTCGATCTGCTTGTCCATGCCAGGATTTTTGCAGGAATCCTGCGCCACTTCGCCCCGGCGCGCCTTCGTTCGCAGAAATCCTGCGCCCCCCTGCTTCTACAGTGACGCCATCGCAATTTCTGACCAGATCCCCTTGACGGGGCATCGGAGACCACATGGCATTCACCCCCTGGGACAACCCGATGGGCACCGACGGCTTCGAGTTCATCGAGTTCGCCGCCCCCGATCCCGCCGCGCTCGGCGCACTGTTCACCTCGATGGGCTTTGTCGCCGTCGCGCGCCATCGCCACAAGGACGTGACGCTCTATCGCCAGGGCGACGTGAACTTCATCATCAACGCCGAGCAGGACGCCTTCGCGCAGCGCTTCGCGCGCCTGCACGGTCCCTCGATCTGCGCGATCGCGTTCCGCGTCAAGGACGCCGCCTTCGCCTATCGCCGGGCGCTGGAACTCGGCGCCTGGGGCTTCGACAACAAGGCCGGCCCGATGGAACTGAACATCCCGGCGATCAAGGGCATCGGCGACTCTCTGATCTACTTCGTCGACCGCTGGCAGGGCAAGAACGGCGCGGCGGCCGGCGAGATCGGCAACATCAGCATCTATGACGTCGACTTCGTGCCGCTGCTCGACGCCGACGGCAGGCCGGTCCAGTCGACGCCCAAGGGCCATGGCCTGACCTACATCGATCACCTGACCCACAACGTCTTCCGCGGCCGCATGAAGGAGTGGGCAGAGTTCTACGAGCGCCTGTTCAATTTCCGCGAGGTCCGCTACTTCGACATCGAGGGCAAGCTCACCGGCCTGAAGTCCAAGGCGATGACCAGCCCCTGCGGCAAGATCCGCATCCCGATCAACGAGAGCAGCGACGACAAGAGCCAGATCGCGGAGTACCTCGACCTGTACCACGGCGAGGGCATCCAGCACGTCGCGCTGGGCACCGACGACATCTACCGCACCGTCGAGGGCATGAAGGACACCGGCGTCGTCTTCCAGGACACGATCGAGACCTACTACGACCTGGTCGCCAAGCGCCTGCCCGAACACAACGAGAACCTCGACGAGCTGCGCCGCCTGCGCATCCTGATCGACGGCGCCGCGCATCAGGGCGCGCCGCACGAACTGCTGCTGCAGATCTTCACCAAGGAAGTGATCGGCCCGATCTTCTTCGAGATCATCCAGCGCAAGGGCAACGAAGGATTCGGCGAAGGCAACTTCAAGGCCCTGTTCGAGAGCATCGAGCTCGACCAGATCCGCCGAGGCGTGCTGAAGGCCGACGCCTGAGCGTCCCCTGATCGCGCGCTGGCGGTCCGACCGCCGGCGCGCCCGCGACTCAGCCCGTGCGGACCGCCGCCTGAACCGCACCCGACTCCGTGTCATCGGCGAGCAGCTCGATCGCGCGATCGAAGGCTTCGGGTTCGAACACCAGTTGCAGATGTCCCCGCGCCGGGAGGTGCAGGACTCGCGATCCCGGCAGGACCGCCGTCTCCGCCGGGAACACGATCTGGTCGCAATGCCCGTACAAGCAGTCGAAGTGGCCGGCGAAATGGAGGGGCTCCTCGCGCGCCAGCTGGTTCAGCCATTCCGAATCGCCCCGCATCTGACGCGCGTTCTCCGTCGTTCCCAGCTTTGCCAGCCAGGTCCCGTGGTGCGGCGTTCCCAGCGTCAGGATGCGATGGACGCGGTCGAATGCATGGCCTTGGCTCCGCCACCAGGCGCGCGCGCTCAGGCCGCCCATGCTGTGGGCGACGATCAGCGGAACCCGGCCGGTGCGCGCCTGCAGCAGGCGCATGGCCGCATCGATCTGCGGCGCGTAGCGGTCGATCGAGCCGAAGGCGGGCTCTTGCGTGAGCGCGATGAAGGGCACGCCCCGCCGGCGCAGTGCCTTCATCCATCCGTTCCACATCCCGCGATTGCAGTTGTAGCCATGCAGGAACACGATGCCGCGACGGCCGTCGGGCTGTTCCCCCGCCTCGGGGATGAAGTCGGGCTCCTGGTGCTCCGCCCACGGCTGCTGCCAGTTGAACACCCTCGTCACCACGACGACTTCGCGCCACCAGGCCTGCAGCAAGTCGGCGAGAGGCGCCGTCGGCAGGCCGGGCGCCGGCGGCACCACGCGCAGCATGAGGAAACTGGGAAGCATCACCAAGGGAGGGCCGAGCACGAACAGCGCGAGCACGGCGACACCGATCCAGGCGTTCCAGTGTCCACCCGCCCACAGGGCCAGCAGCGGTCCGACGATCCATCGACACAGGGAAGTGAGGCGTTGCAGCCTGCCGTTCATCCGGACTCCCGGGCAAAGCACTCAGTGTAGAGGCCCGCCTGTCCGTCAGCCGGCTTCGAGAAATCCTGATGGATGCAGCGGTTCACCTCCGGACGGCGCGCGGCTGTCCCACACGTGACGTGCGAGCCTAGGGCATCCCCGCTACGACGGCACCGCGCCAGCGGACAGCATCGTCAGTTCCTCCGGGGCCCAGCCCCTCACTCCAAGAAACCGCGCCGAGGAGACATGACCGAAACGCTCGCCGACAAGCCTTGGCTGAAGAACTATCCCCCCGGCGTGCCCGCCGAGATCGACGTCGACGTCTACCCCTCGTTGGTGGCCCTGCTCGAGGAGGCCTTCCGAAAGCACGCTCGTCGGGACGCCGCGGCGTGCATGGATCAGCGCCTGAGCTTCGCGCAGGTCGACGAGCTGTCAGGCGCACTCGGTGCCTGGCTGCAGCAGCGCGGCCTGGGCCGCGGCGCGCGCGTCGCCATCATGATGCCGAACGTGCTGCAGTACATGGTGACGATCGCAGCCATCCTCAGGGCCGGGTTCGTCGTCGTGAACGTCAATCCGCTCTACACGCCCCGTGAGCTCGAGCATCAGCTCAGGGACTCCGGCGCGGAAGCGATCGTCGTGCTCGAGAACTTTGCCAAGACGCTGTCCGAGGTCATCGACCGGACGCAGGTCAAGCATGTGGTGCTCACCGGCCTGGGCGACATGCTCGGGTGGTGGCGAGGTCCGCTGATCAACTTCGCGGTCCGCCATGTGAAGAAGATGGTCCCGGAGTTCCGCCTGCCGCTGACGGGCGGCCGCAGCGTGACTCGCTTCAACAAGGCGCTGGCCGAAGGTGCCGGCCTGTCGTTGAAACCCGTGCAGGTCGGCGCCGATGACCCGGCCTTCCTCCAATACACCGGCGGCACCACCGGCCTGTCCAAGGGCGCGACCTTGCTTCATCGGAATGTGGTCGCGAACATCCTCCAGAGCGAGGCATGGTTCGCGCCCATGCTCGGCAAGCTCGGCGACAAGCCGCTCACGATCGTCTGCGCCTTGCCGCTGTATCACATCTTCGCGCTCACGGCCTGCTACATGCTCGGTGCGCGGATGGGCATCATGAATCTGCTCATCCCCAATCCGCGCGACATTCCCGGACTGATCGCCACGCTGCGCAACTACCGGGTCAACATGTTCCCCGCGGTGAACACGCTCTTCAATGCGCTGGCCAACGATCCCGCATTCGCGAAGCTGGACTTCAGCGAGCTGGTGATCTCCAACGGCGGCGGCATGGCGGTGCAACAGGCGACGGCCGAGAAGTGGGCGCGCATCACCGGCTGCCCGGTGGTCGAAGGATACGGACTGTCGGAGACGTCCCCCGTTGCGACCATCAATCGGCTCGATCTCCGGGAGTTCAACGGCTCCATCGGGTTGCCAGTCCCCAACACCGACATCGCGATCCGGGACGACGACGGGAACGATGTTCCCCTCGGCGAACGCGGCGAGATCTGCATCCGCGGTCCTCAGGTGATGGCGGGGTACTGGAACCGCCCCGAAGACACCGCCCAGGCCATCGGCCCGGACGGCTTCTTCAAGACCGGCGACATCGGCGTCATGGATGCGGACGGCTTCACCCGGATCGTCGACCGCAAGAAGGACATGATCCTGGTGAGCGGCTTCAACGTGTACCCCACGGAGATCGAACAAGTCGTCAACCTGCATCCCGGCGTGCTCGAGTGCGCCGCCATCGGCGTCCCCGATCCACACTCGGGCGAGGCGGTCAAGCTCTTCGTGATCAAGAAGGACACGGCATTGGCGGAGGAAGACTTGTCGGCCTACTGCCATAAGCAATTGACTGGCTACAAGCGCCCCAAGTACATCGAGTTCCGCGACGAGTTGCCCAAGACCAATGTCGGCAAGATCCTTCGGCGCGAGCTGCGCCAGTAGCGAACGGATCGGGCCTCGACAGTGAGCAGAAGAGCCCGCGCCCTCCCGCGAGGCATCGACGTATTGGAGCGAGGGTGGCTGTCTTCCAACAACATCGTGCTGCACGGCGACACGCCGGAGGACGGCGCCATCCTGATCGACACCGGATACGCGTCGCATGCCCCCCAGACATTGGCGTTGATCGCCTCCGCGCTGCAGCCAGGCGAAGGCATTCGGCTACTCGCCAACACCCATCTCCATTCGGATCACTGCGGCGGCAACGCCTCCGTCTCGGCTCGCTATGGCTGCCCGATCTGGATCCCGCCTGGGGAGTTCGATGCAGCCTCGATCTGGGATGAGACTCGCCTCAGCTATCGCGCCACGGGACAACAGTGCGATCGCTTTGAGCCAACCGGCAAGCTGTTGCCGGGAGACGTCCTTCGCCAAGGCGGCAACGAGTGGCACATCCATGCCGCACCTGGACACGATCCGCATTCGGTCATCCTTTTCGAACCACAGAGCCGCACGCTCCTTTCCGCAGATGCACTGTGGGAACGCGGATTCGGCATCGTGTTTCCTGAACTCGACGGGGAAGCAGCCTTTGAAGATCTGGCCGCAACACTCGACCTGATCGACAGCCTTGAACCGCTGCTTGTAGTACCCGGGCACGGATCGCCATTCAACGACGTTCGAGGCTCCCTCGGCATCGCTCGCCAGCGACTCGACTACTTCCGCAGCGAGCCCGCGCGCCATGCCGCCCATGCGGCGAAGGCGCTCACTGTCTTTCACGTGCTCGAGATTCGCGAAACGTCACAGGATGAATTGATTGCCTGGCTCCTGCAAACGCCTGTCCTGCTCAGTACTTGGCGAAGGTTCTTCACTTCGATAGATCCCGGCGACTGGGCAGAACAACTCATCGCGGAGCTCGTTGCCGCGCGCGTGCTTGATGCGAGTGACCCTCTCGGAACGCTTCGCGCGACGGCCAGCTAACCCCAGGCCGCCCGCATCATTGAATCAATTGAAAAAGGGCAAACCAGAAAAGGCAAAACCCCTCGACCATTGCTGATCGAGGGGTTTGGCGGGGTATTAGCCTGACGATGACCTACTTTCACACGGGAATCCGCACTATCATCGGCGCTGAGTCGTTTCAC
>Ga0065165_1001101_pt1 | contig 32096 bp, 32 predicted proteins | sample AraplaMF_Cvi_mMF_FD_63813 | JGI IMG/M metagenome (GOLD analysis project Ga0065165, IMG submission 63813) | Arabidopsis root microbial communities from the University of North Carolina, USA - plate scrape MF_Cvi_mMF (version 2) (version 3) | ecosystem: Host-associated > Plants > Roots >... | reverse complement strand
TGAGGCGCTCGCGCTCGGCCAGCATCTCGTCCAGTTCATGCTTGCCGAGCACGGAGCGCAGCGTGGTCTGCGCCAGCTGGCTGGTCGCTTCCATGAAGTTCGCCACCTGGATGATGGCCTTCTCGGGATCGACCACCCGAAAATAGATCACCGCATTCATCTTGACCGACACGTTGTCGCGCGAGATGACGTCCTGGGTCGGCACGTCCAGCACGACGGTGCGCAGGTCGACCCGCACCATCTGCTGCAGCACCGGGATGAGGATGATCAGACCCGGGCCCTTGACGCCCCAGAAGCGCCCGAGCTGGAACACGACGCCGCGCTCGTATTCCCGCAGCACCCGGATGCTTGATGCCAGCAGGGGAAACAGAAGAACGATGAGAGCGCCAAAGCCGATGCTGATGTTGAACATGATCCTTAGACTCCCTGTGACGGATCGATCGGGACGACCTCGAGCGTCAGGCCCTTGCGGCCGACGACCCTGACCGTCTGTGAAGGCCTGAGCGGCAGGCCGCTGGCCGCCTGCCAGAGCTCGCCTTCGATGCGGATCCACCCCGCGTGGCCGCCGGCCTGCGCGACTTTTTCGACCGTGGCGGTGGCGCCGATGAGCGTGGCGTCGCCGCTGCTCAGGGGACGCCTGCGCGTGGCCAGGGCGAGGCGGGCGGTGCCGATCAGCAGCAGGGCGCTCCCCAGCGCCAGCCCGCCGATCAGGCCCGGCGGGATGCCGAAGCCGGGAATGTCGGTGTCGATCAGCATCAGCGCGCCGGCCACGAAGGCGACGATGCCGCCCAGCCCCAGGGCGCCGAAACTGGGCAGGAAGGCCTCGGCCACCATCAGCATCAGGCCCAGCATCACCAGCGCCAGCCCGGCGTAGTTCACCGGCAGCAGCTGCAAGGCGTACAGCGCCAGCAGCAGGCAGATCGCCCCGATCACGCCCGGCGCCACATAGCCGGGGTTCATGAATTCGACGAGCAGGCCGTAGATGCCGATGGTCATCAGGATCAGGGCGACACTCGGATGGGTAACGGCCGCCAGCAGCCGGGTGCGCCAGTCGGGCGCGAAATCGACCGGCAGCGCGCCCCTGGTCTCGAGGCGCTTGGGCTGCCCGAGGACGCTGATGGTTTTGCCGTCGAGCTGGGCCAGCAGGCTGGCCACGCTAGGCGCGACGACCTCGATGACCTTCTGCTTCAGGGCTTCTTCGGCGGTCAGGCTGACGGATTCGCGCACGGCGCGTTCGGCCCAATCGGCATTGCGTCCGCGCAGTTGCGCCAGGCCGCGCAGGTATGCGGCGGCATCGTTGACCGCCTTGCGCGTCATCGGCGAAACATTCGCCTCCTTGTCCGGCTTCTTTTGTCCTGGCTCGGGCTGCTGGCCGATGCCGATCTCGACGGGCGTGGCCGCACCGAGATTGGTGCCCGGGGCCATGGCCGCGACATGGCTGGCGTACAGGATGTAGGTGCCGGCACTGGCAGCGCGGGCCCCGCTCGGGGCGACATACGTCACCACCGGCACCGGCGAGGTCAGGATCGCCTTGACGACCTCGCGCATGGCGGTGTCGAGTCCGCCCGGCGTGTCCATCTGGAGGATCAGCAACTGGTGCCCGAGGCTGGCGGAACGGGCGATGCCGTGCACGACGTAGCCGGCATTCGCCGGCCCGATGATGCCGTCGATGGTCAGCAGGCCGACGCCCGCGGCGCCTTGGGCGGCGGGAGAGAAAACCAAGGCCAGCAGCAAGGGCATGAGCCACGCTGCTGCCTGGGCCAGCAACCGGATTCGCCGAATCATCGTGGATTCTCCACCGACGCATCAAGCCATTTGACCGCCGGGCTGGCCCGTGGTTTCCCTTTCCCGGCACGCAGTCACATCTGGCGGAACAGATGCGCGAACAGCGGACTGACTTTCAGGCGGTCGGTACGCCCGTGCAGGGCCAAGGTCAGCTTGCCCATCTCGTCGCGGCTGGCGCTCGCCACATGCTTCATGTTGACGATGCTGCTGCGGCTGACCTGGCAGAACTGCGCGGGGTCCAGCTGGGTCATCAAGTCCTTGAGTGGCAGGCGGATCAGGGCTTCGCTGTCCGCGGTGGCGACGTTGACGTACTTGTCCAGCGCCTGGAAATAGACCACGTCCTGCACCGGGATCATGCGCACCATGTTGCCGACCGCGGCCCGGACCACGGTCAGGCGCTCCGGGGATGGGGCGTGCGGCAGGAGGGCGCGCATCTGCTCCACCAGCCGCGTCATGCCGTCATCGGCCTGGCGCGCGCTGAAGCGTGCCTGCAGGCGCTCGACGGTCCTGGCCAGGCGCTCGTCGCTCACCGGCTTGAGCACGTAGTCCGCCGCCGCCTGCTCGAAGGCCTTCAGCGCATAGTCGTCGTAGGCGGTGACGAAGACTACTTCCGGGAAGGGCTGCGTACCGTCCCAGCGTTCGGCCAGCTCCTCGGCCGCTTCGAGGCCGGTCTGGCCCGGCATCTTGATGTCCAGGAACAGGACGTCGGGGCGCAGCGCCAGCGCCTGCTCGACCGCCGCCAGGCCGTTCGGCGCGGTGCCGGCGATATCGAGCCCGGGCCACAGGCGCTGCAGGGTCTGGGCGAGGACGGCGGCGAGGATGGGTTCGTCCTCGGCGATGAGTGCGCGGATGGGGGCGGATGCGGTCATTGGAGCTCCAGGGGCAGGGTGATTCGGGACATGGCGCCTTGCGGCGGCGACGGCAGCAGCTCGGCGCCCGCGCGTTCGCCGTACAGCGCCTGCAGGCGCTCGCGGGTGGTCGACAGGCCGACGCCGCCGCCATGTTTCGGGCGGGGGCGGTCCAGCCCGAGGCCGGTGTCGCGCACGGTGATTTCCAGCTGATCGCCGCGCTGCGCGGCGTCGAGCGTGACGGTGCCGCCGTCGACTTTCGGCTCGAGGCCATGCACGATCGCGTTTTCCACCAGCGGCTGCAGCAGCATGGTCGGCAGGCGGGCGCCGCGCAATGCCTCCGGCAGGTGGCAGCGGTAGTCCAGGCGGGCGCCCATCCGTACCTGCATCAGGCCGAGGTAGGCTTCGAGCGCGGCGAATTCCTGCTCCAGGGTCGTGGTCTCGGCGCGCGAGACGCTCAGGGTGGCGCGCAGGTACTGGATCAACTGGTCGAGCATCTGGCCGGCGCGCGGCGGATCGATGGCGATCAGGCCCTGCAGGTTGGCCAGGGTATTGAACAGCATGTGCGGTTCGATCTGGGCCTGCAGGAGGCGCAGCTGGGCTTGCAGGGCCTGGCGTTCGACGGCTTCGGCGCGCGCATGGGCTTCGCTGCGTTCGAGCTTGATGCGGTCCATCCGCTCGCGGGCGACGATGACCCCCAGCAGGGCGAAGATGGCGAGCAGCGTGAACAGAATCATGCTGATGCGCGGTATGGTCAGGTAATGCGCCAAGTCCGGGGCGTCGAAGCCGAGAATCGCGCTGCCGATGTACAGGCCGACGTAGTGGGCAAAGGGCGCCGCCGCGACCAGCAGGGCCAGGAAGGGAATGCGCCAGCGGCGCTGCAGGACGAGATCGTGCCAGAACAGCCGCCGCGCGCCATTCACGACCAGCAGGGCGACTAGGCCGATGCAGATCGAGACGACCAGTTCGTTGAACAGCTGCTCCGGACGCCCGGCTGCCAGCGTCATCAGGACTGCCGCCCAGCCGCTGACGAACATGGCCAGCGCGAGCTCGCTGGCGAGGGTCAGGAGACGGCGCCGCGGCACCGGGGCCGCGCCGGCAGGAGGAGAAAGGGAACGCATCGTATTTCCTTCTTGCTAATCTGCATGAATTGTCGCCACAGCGCGCGGCCGGGGCAAGCGGGAAATGATGAAGTCCCCTTTTTGCGGCGTCAAACCGGCTGCCGGCGGCGCGAAACATGCCGGCCGGGACGGCCGCATGGCCGATAATGGGGCTGAGTCCACCACGAGAGCACGGCAATGGAATTCCAGTTTCTCGGCACCTCATCCGGTACGCCGAGCAAATCCCGCAACGTCACGGCGCTGGCCCTGCGCTCGCTCGGCGCCACGCGCGCCGCGCGCCACTGGGTGCTGGTCGACTGCGGCGAAGGCACCCAGCACCGTATCCTGCGCACGCCGTGGTCGCTGCACGACCTGGCGGCCATCTTCATCACCCATATGCACGGCGACCACTGCTACGGCCTGCCCGGCCTGCTGGCCAGCGCCGGCATGATGAACCGCAGCGCGCCGCTGACCCTGGTCGGCCCGGCGCCGCTGTGGCGCTTTATTCAGGGTGTGATGGAAACGACCGAGCTGGGCCTGCCGTTTGCCATCGACTTCATCGACGTTACCCGGCTGGAGGGCGCCGATGTGCTGCCCGATCAGCTGCCCGACCTGCTGGTGCGCGCGACGCCGCTGTCGCACCGCATGCCCTCATGGGCTTACACCTTCACGGAGCGCAAGGTCGAACGCAAGCTCGATACGGCGAAACTGGAGGCGGGCGGAGTGGCGCGCGGCCTCGCCTGGGGCGAACTGCAGCACGGCAGGGAAGTAAGGCTCGACGATGGCCGCGTGCTGCAGCCCCAGGACTGGCTGCTTTCTGGACGGAAACCGCGCAAGCTCATCGTCGGCGGCGACAACGACCGCCCGGACTTGCTGATCAAGGAGGCACGCGACGCCGAGGTGCTGATCCACGAGGCGACCTACACCGAGGAAGTCTTGCAGAAGGTCGGCCCGGGACCGCAGCACAGCTCCGCGCGCATGACGGCGCTGGCCGCGGCGCAGGCCGGGGTGCCGAACCTGGTGCTGACGCATTTCAGTCCGCGCTACCAGGAGGGGGAAGGCTCGCCGTCGATCAGGGATGTCGAGAATGAAGCCCGGGAGGCTTATGCGGGCCAGCTGTTCCTGGCGCGCGATTTCGACCGCTACCAGCTGGACCGGCAGGGCCAACTCAAGCTGCTGGACAAATAAGTTTCCTGTAGGCTACGATAATGTTCTCGTATTTACTTTTAGTGACAGGACTTTGTTATGCCCCAGGATAAAAACAGCCAGGTCCCGGCCGACTCCGTGGAGACGACCGTGAATCCCGAAAACGCGCCGCAGACGACGTCGGCTATTGAGCCGCAAGAACAGGCCGTCGAAGCGCAGCAGAAGGAGCCCGCGACTGCATAAGAGCGTCTGACAAAACCGTCAGGGCAAGGCGCGACGCCGAAGACAGTACGAATGTACGGCGAGGCGCTGCAACGCAGCCATGGCGGATTTGTCAGGCGCTCGAAGTCCCGCGGGGCTGCGCTGGGAGACGACAATGACTGAACTGGGCATCGGACCGCTGGCTTTTCCTCCCGCGCTGCTGGTGGCCGGCGTGGCCGTCATGCTCGGGCTCCTGGCCGGCAGCCGCATCGCCGCGCCGCAGGGCGCCACGGTCGAGCGCCCGCTGTGGCTGGTGCTTCTGACCGCGGTGCTGGTCGCCCGCGCCGCATTCGTCGCCCGTTACTGGGCCTTCTTTGCCGAAGCACCCGTCCACATCCTGGACTTGCGCGACGGCGGCTTCAAGCCGGAGATCGGCATCGCCGCCGGTGTTGCGCTGGCGGCCTGGCTTGCATGGCGCGACCGTCCCCGGCGCAAGGCACTGCTGGCCGGCGCGCTTGCCGGCAGCCTGGCGTGGTCGGTCGGCATGGCGGCGCTCGCCGTGGCCAGGCCGCAGCAGGCTTTGCCCGCACTGAGCCTGAGCGATGCGGACGGCCGTGAAGTGCCTTTGCATGCTTTCGCCGGCCGGCCGCTGGTGGTCAACCTGTGGGCCAGCTGGTGCCCGCCGTGCCGGCGCGAGATGCCGGAGCTGGCCAGGGCCCAGCGCGCCTACAAGGACGTCAGCTTCGTGTTCGTGAATCAGGGCGAGGCCGCGGGTCCGATCCGCAGCTACCTGCAGGAGCAGGGCCTGCAGCTCGATAACGTGCTGCTCGACCGCACCAACCGAATGGGGAAGGCCACCGGCTCGCCGGGCCTGCCGACCACCTTGTTCTTCGATGCCGAAGGACGGCTCGTGGACCGGCGCCTGGGCCAGGTGTCGGCCGCGACGCTGGCGCAAGGGATCGAAGCCTTGCGGCGCTGATCAGTCGATGTACTTCAGGCCGGCCCTGGCCAGCGGCTCGCGCATGTTGTACATATCTAGCCCCAGCACGCCCGACGCCAGCTTCGCGCGCTTTTCGCCTTCCATGTCTTCGCGCTTCTGCGCAGCTTCCGCTACGCACGCCGCATCGCCGCCCGGGACCACCACCACGCCGTCATCGTCGGCCACCACCGCATCGCCGGGATTCACGAAGGCGCCGGCGCAGATCACCGGAATGTTCACGGAGCCCAGCGTCGCCTTGATCGTGCCTTTCGAACTGATCGCCTTGCTCCATACCGGGAAGCCCATCTCCTTCAGCACGCGCACGTCGCGCACGCCGGCGTCGATGACCAGCGCTTTCGCACCGCGCGCCATGAAGCTGGTGGCCAGCAGGTCGCCGAAGAAGCCGTCCGTGCACTCGGCGGTGAGCGCCGCCACGACGATATCGCCGGGCTGGATCTGTTCGGCCGCCACGTGCAGCATCCAGTTGTCGCCCGGATGCAGCAGCACGGTGACGGCAGTGCCGCCGCCCTGGGCGCCGGGCCAGATCGGCCGCATGTAGGGCTTCATCAGGCCGACCCGGCCCATCGCCTCGTGCACGGTGGCGCTGCCGAAGCCGGCCAGACGTTCGACGGCGGCGCGGTCGGCGCGCTCGATATTGCGCTTGACGATGCCGAGTTGATTCATGAGAGGAGTCGTCATGATGACAGTCCTTTTTGTTTGAGCGCGGCGTCCAGGCGCGGGTAGACCTTGCGCGCATTGCCCTCGAAAATCTGGAAGCGATCTTCCTCCGACAGCGCGGCAGCCTGGATGTAGCGCCTGGTGTCGTCGTAGTAGTGGCCGGTTTCAGGGTCGATACCGCGCACGGCGCCGATCATCTCGGACGCGAACAGGACGTTTTTCACCGGGATCACCTTCGTCAGCAGGTCGATGCCCGGCTGGTGGTAGACGCAGGTGTCGAAGAAAATGTTGTTCAGCAGGTGTTCCTGCAGCAGCGGCTTCTTCATCTCCTGGGCCAGGCCGCGGAAGCGTCCCCAGTGGTAGGGCACCGCGCCACCGCCATGCGGGATCAGGAACCTCAGGGTCGGGAAGTCCTTGAACAGGTCGCTGGTCAGGCACTGCATGAAGGCCGTCGTATCTGCGTTCAGGTAGTGGGCGCCGGTAGTGTGGAAGCAGGGGTTGCAGCTGGTCGAGACGTGGATCATGGCCGGAATGTCGTACTCGACCATCTTTTCGTAGATCGGATACCAGTGGCGGTCCGACAGGGGAGGCGAGTTCCAGTGCCCGCCCGAGGGGTCCGGGTTCAGGTTGATGCCGACCATGCCGTATTCCTTCACGCAGCGCTCCAGCTCGGGAATGCAGGTCCTGGGATCGACGCCGGGCGACTGCGGCAGCATGGCGGCCCCGATGAAGTGATCCGGGAACAGCCGGGACACGCGGTAGCACAACTCGTTGCAGATCGCGGCCCAGGTCGCGCTGGTTTCGAAGCCGCCGATATGATGGGCCATGAAGCTGGCGCGCGGCGAAAAGATGGTGAGATCCGAACCGCGTTCCTTCATCAGGCGCAGCTGGTTCGCTTCGATGGTCTCGCGCAGCTCGTCGTCGGAGATGCGCAGGTCCGAGACCTTCGGGCCGAGTTCCGGCGTGTTCAGGTTGGCGACCTGCCTGTTGCGCCATTCTTCCAGCGCTTTCGGGGCGGTCGTATAGTGTCCATGGCAGTCGATCACCAAAGGCGCTCGCATATTATTCTCCTCTCCAGATTTCTTCTGATATCAAGACTTCGCCGCGCATGATCGGGCGGGCGGTGCGCAGCAGCGCCGCGCGCACGACCTTCTGTGGCTCGTCGGCATCGAGTCCCAGCTCGACGCTGAATTCGCCGGTCGGGTGTTCGACCGAGATGGTTTTCGTGAGGCCATCCGGCACTTGTGCGATGCCTGCGGTGACCGACCCCTCCAGCACGCAGGCGGTAGCGACGGTCACTGCGGCGAGCACGCCGATCGCTTCATGGCACACGTGGGGGATGAAGCAGCGGGTGGTGACGTTGCCGCCATCGCCAGGCGCCGCCACCAGGCACATCTTCGGATAGCTTTTCGTTTTGACGTCGCCCAGCCCCATCAGCGGGCCGGCCGCCAGGCGCAGGGCTTCCAGCTTCGCCTTCAGGGCCTCGTTGGCGTTCAGCGCGGCCGCGCTTTCGTAGCCGGTCACGCCCATGTCGGCCGCACGCACCAGCACCATCGGCATGCCGTTGTCGATCAGCGTGGCTTCGATCTCGAACGGGGCGCCACCTTCGACCCGCACGAGGTCCAGCACGCGGCCGCTTGGCAGCAGCGACGGACAGACCGAGCCTGCCGTGTCGAGGAAATTAATGCTGATCGGCGCTGCAGTGCCGGGTACGCCGTCGATGCGCGCCTCTCCCGTGTACTTCAGGCGCCCGTTCGGGGTCTGGACCGTGACATCGCACTGCATGCCGGTGTTCAGGGTCAGCACGCGGGCGGTGGTGACGGGCTCCTGGATGGTCAGCAGACCGCGCTCGAGCGCGAAGGGCAGCACTGCGGCCAGCATATTGCCGCAGTTGGGCGAGGTGTCGACCGTGTCCTTGTCCGGCTGCAGCTGGGCGAACAGGAAGTCGAGGTCGACGCCGGGGGTGGTGCTGGGGCGGACGATGCCGGCTTTGCTGGTCAGTGGATGGGCGCCGCCAAGGCCGTCAATCTGGCGCTTGTCGGGCGAACCCATGGCCGCCAGCAGCACCTGGTCTCTCAGCCTGGCATCGGCCGGCAGCTCGGATTCAAGGAAGAAGGGCCCGCGCGAAGTGCCGCCGCGCATCAGCATGCAGGGCACCGCAGTCAGGTCGGAATCGGGGTAATCGCTCATGGGCACAGTATCGGCGGCGGCGTCGCGGCCTTGGTTGCGTTGTAAGCGGTGATTTGTTCTAATCTGCTTATTGCCTTCTCTTCCGGAGCGTCCCTTGATGAGTCTCGTCAGCCTGCGCCACCTGCACGCCTTCAGCGCCGTCGCCGCGGCAGGCGGTATCCGGCGTTCCTCGGAAAGCCTGTACCGCGCATCGTCGGCGGTGGCGCGTTCGGTGGCGGCGCTGGAGGGCGCGCTCGACGTCCAGCTGTTCGAGCGCAAGGGCAGGGGCATGCTGCTGACCGCGGCCGGGGAACTGGTGCGCCTGCGCGCCGACCGCATCGAGGCCGAGCTGAAAGAGGTGCGCGACGATGCCCTGCGCCTGCGCGGGAAGGTCGGCGGCATCGAGGCGCTCCTGAACGAGCGGCGCCTGCAGGCCGCGGCCATGCTGGCGGAGATGCACTATATGCCGGGCGTGGCGCAAGCGATGGGCAGTTCGCAGTCGGCGGTCAGCCAGGCCATCGCCCGCCTCGAGGGCATGCTCGGGACGCCGCTGTTCCTGCGCACCGCGCACGGCATGCTGCCGACCGAAGCGGGGCGGCGCTGGGTCGAAAGCTTCGAGCGCGTGCTGGCCGAATTGCGCCACATCCCCGAGGACATCGCGGCGCTGGCCGGCGTGGTGCAAGGCACGGTGACGATCGGCGCACTGCCGCTGGCCCGCTCGCAGCTGCTGCCGGCGGCCATCGCGGCGGTGCTGCGCGAGCATCCGCGCCTGCAGATTCGTTCGCTCGAAAGTCCTTATGACGAACTCAGTGCCGGAGTGCTCAGCGGGCGCATCGATTTCATCATCGGCGCCCTGCGCGCCACTGCCGGCGACGCTTTCGTCTCGACTGCGCTGTTCCAGGACAAGGCGGTGCTGGTGGCGCGCACCGGCCACCCGCTGGCGGCCAGGAAGCGGCTGGCGCTGAAAGAATTGCGCGGCTACCCCTGGGTGCTGGGCCGCGCCGACACGCCCCTGCGCGAGTCGATCGACGGCTTCTTCCGCAGCCAGGGCGCGGAGCCGCCAGTGCCGGCCGTCGAGACCGGCGACCTGGCCCTGCTGCGCGGCCTGCTGCTGGACAGCGACATGCTGACGGTCCTTTCGGCGCGCCAGCTACACCATGAGGTGCGCACCGCCCAGCTGGTGGTGCTGCCGCTCGAGATGCCGGGACTGGAGCGCCACATCGGCGTCACCACCCGCCGCGGCGCGCACCTGTCGCCCGGCGCACGGGCGCTGCTGCAGGAAATCGTGCGCGCCAGCGGCGCCTGGGTCTGAAGCCTCGATAAGCAGATTGCAACACTGCGCCAGTTGAAAGCAATACATGGGTTCCGGCCGAAACGTACACTGAATGGACAGTTGCAGCCCAGTTTTTGGCTGCAACGGGGCGCGCAGCCGCTAAAGGACAAGACGGCAGCGCCACACCATCACTTGTGTATTCGACCTGGAGACATAATGAATACAGTACAGACGCTCGATGTGCGGCAGCACATCAACAGCCGCAAGATGTCGGGCTACCAATGGCTCTTGCTTTTCCTCTGCTTCCTGATCGTGACCACCGACGGCATGGACGTGGCGATCATGGGCTTCCTGGCGCCATCGATCACGAAAGAGTGGGGCATCTCCAAAACGGCCTTCGGCGTCGTCATGAGTGCGGCGCCGATCGGCCTGGCCATCGGCGCACTCCTCATCGGTCCGCTGTCCGACCGCTACGGCCGCAAGCGCCTGCTGATGCTGGCGGTGGCCTGGTTCGGCACCTTCAGCATCCTCTGTTCGCAGGCGAACGACGTCTACCAGCTGTCGATCCTGCGCTTCCTGACCGGTCTTGGCCTGGGCGCGGCGATGCCGAACACCACCACACTGCTGTCCGAGTACGTACCCGAAAAGTCGCGAGGCACCCTCATCACCATCATGTTCACCGGCTTTAACCTGGGCTCGGCCCTGGTCGGCTTCGGCGCCGCCCTGATCCTCGGCGACTACGGCTGGCGCGGCGTGCTGGTCGCCGGCGGCGTGATTCCGCTGGCCTGCATCCCGCTCTACCTGTTCCTGATCCCGGAATCGGCGCGCTTCCTGGTGGTGAACAAATACCCGGCCGAGCGCATCGCCACGACGCTGCGCCGCGTGGTCGGCGGCGACAACTTCTCGAGCGCCACCACCTTCACGGTCAGCGAACAAAAGGTCGAAGCCAGGGCCAAGGCGAAAGCCCTGCTGAGCGCGGACTTCCGCGGCATCACGGTCTCGCTGTGGGCCACCTATTTCATGGGCCTGCTGGTGATCTACCTGCTGTCGGGCTGGCTGCCGACCCTGATCAAGGAAGCCGGCCTGCCGATCGAGCGCGCTGCCAACATCACCGCCATGTTCCAGCTGGGCGGCACCGTCGGTGCGCTGGTGGTCGGCTGGCTGATGGACCGCTGGACCCCGAACAAGGTGATCGCCTCGACCTACGTGGCCGGCGCGGCCTTCATCCTGATGCTGGCATCGAGCAGCGTGGAGTCCTCGATCTTCTCGGTGGTCGTGCTGCTGGCCGGCTTCTGCATGAGCGGCGCCCAGACCGGCCTGAACGCCTTCGCACCGTCCTGCTACCCGACCGTGGTGCGCGCCACCGGCGTCAGCTGGATGCAGGGCATCGGCCGCTTCGGCAGCATCTTCGGCTCCTTCGCCGGCGGTGTGCTGCTGAGCCTCGGCTGGGGCTTCAGCGCGGTGATCGCGATCCTCGCCATCCCGGCCACCATCGCAGCGCTGTCCATCGTCTTCACGCGCTTCGCGGCGCGCTCCACGGTTGTAGCATAAGCAAGAAATTCGTTTTTCAGGAGTAGCAACATGGCCAAGATCATCGGCGCAATCGCCTCGTCCCACACCCCGACCATCGGCTTTGCCCTGGACGCCAACAAGCAGCACGACGCCGTCTGGGCGCCGATCTTCAAGGCCTACGAACCGGTGCGCCAGTGGCTGAGCGAGAAAAAGCCCGACGTCCTGCTGGTGATCTACAACGATCACGTGACCTCATTCTTCTTCGACCACTACTCGGCCTTCGCCCTCGGCATCGGCAAGGAGTGGCGTGTGGCGGACGAGGGCGGCGGGGCGCGCGACCTGCCGCCGGTTCTGGGCCATGCCGGCCTGGCGCGCCATATCGGCGAGTCGCTGATGGCGGACGAATTCGACATGTCCTTCTTCCAGAACAAGCCGCTGGATCATGGCTGCTTTTCGCCGCTGTCGATCATGTGGCCTCACGGCGAAGGCCAGTGGCCGGGCAGCATCGTGCCACTGCAGTGCGGCGTGCTGCAGTTCCCGGTGCCGTCGGCACGGCGCTGCTTCAAGCTGGGCGAGGCGCTGCGGCGCGCCATCGAAAGCTATCCTGAAGAACTGAATGTCGCCATCGTCGCCACGGGCGGCCTGTCGCACCAGGTGCACGGCGAGCGCTGCGGCTTCAACAACCCCGAGTGGGACCAGCAGTTCCTCGACCTGTTCGAGAAGGACCCGGAGGTCCTGCTGAACATGACCCAGGCCGATTTCGCCCGCCTGGGCGGCTGGGAAAGCGCGGAAGTCGTCATGTGGATGGTGATGCGGGGCGCCATGCCGGCCAAGCTGAATTGTCTGCACCGGGAATACTACCTGCCGTCGATGACCGGCATCGCGGTGGCGCTGTACGAGTCCGAGGTGGCGGTCGACCCGGCGCTGAATGCAGCGTCACACGAGCTGCATCGCCAGCACATGGCGCACCAGACCAGCGGCGCGGAAGCGCTGGAAGGGACCTATCCGTTCACCCTGGAGCGCAGCGTCGATCGCTATCGAATCAACAGCTACCTGCACCAGCTGATCGACCCGGCCTTCCGCCAGCGCTTCCTGGGCAATCCCGATTCCACTTACGAGGAAGCGGGCCTGACCCGGGAAGAGCGCGACATGATCGGGCGCCGCGACTGGCAGGCGATGATCCGCTATGGCGTGATCTTCTTCCTGCTCGAGAAGCTGGGCGCCGTGGTCGGCGTCTCCAACCTGCACATCTACGCCGCCATGCGCGGCCAGTCGCTGGAAGACTTCCAGAAGACGCGCAATACCAAGGCCTTGTACTCGGTCGCCGGCAGCAGCGCCGCCGGTGCCGCCGACTGGAATAAGGATCCCGGCCGCTAGCCGGACCGCTTCACCGCTCCTGCCTGCGCCGGAGCCAGACCCGTACGTATGACACGCCTCCGCGCGCCGCCTGCGCAGCGCGCCGGGAGCGTGCGCGCGTGCGCGTCGATGAGATCACCAACAACAACCCACCTGGAGGAGTACATGAAGAAGATCATCGCCACCGCCGCCATTGCGGCCTGCAGCAGCCTCGGACTGTCCGGTGCTGCGCACGCGCAAAGCAGCGTCCAGGTCTACGGCCTGCTCGACGCGGGCGTGGACTACAACACCAACGTGGATTCGACCGGCCGCAGCCGCGTCTGGATGCCGAGCCTGGGCGGCGGCATGTTCCCTTCGCGCCTCGGCTTCAAGGGTTCGGAAGACCTGGGCGGCGGTCTGAAAGCCATTTTCACGCTGGAACAGGGCATCTACATGGACAGCGGCACCAGCGGCCAGGGCAACCGCCTGTTCGGCCGCCAGGCCTGGGTCGGCCTGGCCGGCAGCTGGGGCCAGCTGACCCTGGGCCGCAACTACAACATGCTGTACAACTCGATGCCGGAAGTGGAGATCATCGGCCCGACCCAGTATGGCCTCGGCTCGATCGAACCGGCCATCCCAAATGGCCGCACCGACAACTCGGTAGCCTACAAAGGCACTTTCGGTCCGGTCACCGCGGGCGCCAGCTACAGCCTGGGCCGCGACGTCTCGAATGCTGGCGGTCCGGGCGGCACCAACTGCGCCGGCGAGAACGGCGCCGATGCGCAGGCCTGCCGCGAATGGTCGGTGATGCTGCGCTACGACACCCCGAACTGGGGCCTGACCAGCGCCTACGACCGCAAGAACGGCGGTACCGGCGCCGCGGCGGGCCTGACCCGCAGCGACATCAAGGACAGCCGCCTGCACGTGGCCGGCTACACCAGGTTCGGCGCATGGCGCCTGGCCCTCGGCGGCCTGGTGCGCAACAACGAAGGCGCGCCGGCGGTCCCGCGCAGCAACCTGTATTACTTCGATGGCGCCTACAAGCTGAGCGGACCGGTTACCATCGACGGCCTGGCCGCGCGCCTGGACTACCACAACAGCGGCAACGACACCGACCTCTACATGCTGCGCGTGATCTACGACTTCTCGAAGCGGACCTCGACCTACGCGGCGATCGGCCACGTGGCCAACAAGGGCACGGCGGCGGTGGCGCTGAGCGCGGGCGGCAGCGTGGGAGTGGGTATGGCGCAGAATGGCTTCATTACGGGGATCAAGCACTCGTTCTGATCAGGCTTGCGCTCCTTGCTCGTCGTTCCCGCGCAGGCGGGTACGACGTTTACAAGTCCTCGTGGTGATCCGCCACACCCTGTTTCCAGTAAGCCGACACCCGCATATGCTGCTTCGGCACGCCCTTCTCGAGCAGGACAGGACGCACCTGTGCCATCAGCGCAGCCTCGCCGCCGCCCCAGGCAAAGCCGGTATCCGCTGCCGGCAGCGTCAGCGCTTGCAGCGCCGCCAGTAGTTCCTCGTTTGACCCCACCCATTGCACCTCGGCCTGCGCGGCGCCGGCAAACACGCGGCGGTCCGCCTCGTCCGCCAGCACGAACACGAAGGCGCGGCTTTCCGCCGGCAGCTCTTCCATCCGGCGCGAGATCGCGGGCAGGGCGGTCGCATCGCCCACCAGCAGGTGCCAGCCCAGCGTCAAGGGCACGATCATCGAGCCGCGCGGCCCGCCGACCAGCAAACGGTCGCCGACTTTCGCCGCGCGCGCCCAGTCAGATGCGGCGCCATCGCCATGGAGTGCAAACTCGATCACCAGCTCGCGCGCTTCCCGGCTGAAGCGGCGTGGGGTATAGTCGCGCCGCAGTTGTTCGCCATCGGCGCCGTCGAAGATGATCTTGACGTGGTCGTCGAAGCCGAGGGAAGTGAAGTCGGCCAGTGCCTCGCCACGGAAGCGGATGGCGAGGAAGCCAGGGGAGAGGGCGTCGATGCCGGCGACTTCGAGCTCGCGCAGCTTGAGTTCGTGGCGTACGCGCTGGACCAGCGGCGGGGTAGCGAAGGGAGTTGCTGCATTGTGCGTCATCATCGCCTCAAATTAGTTGATAATGTCATCCATTATGTCGAAATTAGTTGATCAAGTCAACCAAAATCCGGGCCGTGCGGCCGACGATGTCCTGGAGAGCATGCATGCCATCATGCATCTCTACCGTTCGGCCCAGCACCGCAGCCTGCGCGATGGTCCGAACGACCTGGCCCACATGGAGGTCAAGGCGCTCGGCTTTTTTGCGCGCCACCCGGGCGCCACCCAAAGCGATCTGGTGACGCATTCCGGCCGCGACAAAGCCCAGGTGGCGCGCCAGATCCGGGCGCTGCGCGAGCGCGGCCTGCTGGAGGCCCAGGCCGACGAGGCCGACCGCCGCAGCTCGCGCCTGAGTCTCTCCGAAGAAGGCCGCGCTGTGCATGCGGCCCTGCACAGCAATGACGGCCGCCTCAAGGAACATGCGCTGCAGGGCTTCACGGAACAGGACAGGGCTGCGCTGCTGGACCTCTTGGCGCGGGTGCGCGCCAATCTGCAGGCGATGCCGGATCAAGAGGGGTAGACGACATCGCAGCGCTTTGCCTGAATTAGGATGGATGAGTCGCACCTCGGTTTATGCGGGGTGCGTAGTGCTTGACATCGGTCATCAGGAATGCGAACTTTCTGTTGCTGTTGAGTTAAAAAAAGACACATTCGCTGAATGTATGCGGCGCCGTCTCCGCGCATTCGACTGTTAAATCTTTCTGGAGACTGACATGAACAAGAAGTTGGCAACCCTGTTGTTCGCAATTGGTATTGGTGCTTCGGCCGGCTCCGCGCTGGCGGTCGCGGGCGATCCGCCGTCCTGCGCCACCCAGTGTTTCAACACCTACCTGGCTTGCAAGGCCGCCGGTGTCGACCCGGCGGAGTGCATGATGGACTTGTCGGCCTGCCGCGATCGTTGCGGTATCTGATCCGGTCATCCCTGATAAGCCGCCCGGACTGGGCGGTTTTCTTTTCCAGCCCGGCCTGTGTGGGCGACCGGCGCCCGATCAGAACGGCAGGCTGCCCTGGGCGTCTTCCTGCCGCTGGGCATCGGTGGGATAGCTGATGTGGGTGCCCTCGACCCGGGCAAAGGGCGTGAGCTCGTGCGGCTTCGGCTTCTGCGGGCCGATGATGTCTTCCACGGCAATCCCGCGCACCAGCAGCGCATCGGCCACCAGCGAGCGGTGGCAGCGCCAGGGGACGGCCTCGGCGCACATCAGGGCGCAGCGCCTGTCTTTCGCCAGCGCGATCACGGCGTCGACGTTTTGCGCAAACTCCTCGGTCTGCATGTAGTCGGCGTAGCCGCGGAAGGAAGTGTTGCGCCAGCCGGCGTTGGGCGAGTCCGGGCGCGGATGGCGCAGGCCGCCCAGGCCGCGTAGATAGCGGTATTCGATACCGGCCTCCAGCAGTGCGCCGGGCAGCTGGTCCTGGCCGAACTGCGGGTTATGGCGCGACTTCGGCACCGTGCGGATGTCGAGCACGCAGGCGATATCGTTCTGCTTGAGCAGGGCGATGAATTCCTCGATCGGGCGGTTCGAATGGCCGATGGTGGAGACGGTTTCCATGCTGTCATTCTTGCACGGGCATCCGGCGAACGGCGCCCCATAGCCGGGCTAGGCCCTTGCTGAGGCGGAGTCCTACAAGCGCACGCTAGCAGGCAGGCTTTGAAATCCGGCGCATCCATTCGCACTACAATTGTGCAAATCATGGATACCGTCGAAGCACGAAATTTTGCCGAACCCAAAATCAATGAACAGCTGAGGCAGGACACGGTGCTGTGGCGCTACCTCGACGCCGCCAAGCTCTTCGATTTTTTCGAGAACTCGACCCTGTTCTTTTGCCGCGCCGACCGGTTCAGCGACAAATTCGAGGGCGCGTTCACGCCCTCGCTGCGACAACAGATCAGCGACGCCTATGCCAAGGGTGAGATCGACTACACCTACGAACAGTTCAAGCGCCGCATGCGCGAGTCCGTTTTCATCAATTGCTGGCACCGCAGCCAGGACGATAGCGCGGCCATGTGGGCGCTGTACGGCAAATCAGAATGCGCGGTGGCGCTGACCACCACCGTCGGCCAGCTGGCCGACACCCTGCGCGGCGTGGAAAAAGAGCACAACATCTCGATCGAGCGGGTCGAGTACGTCAAGCACTGGAGCGACCCGAAGCTGGATATCTCGCCGGCCTACGCCCGCATCTTCGCCTACAAGACCAAGGCTTACGAGTATGAAAAGGAAGTGCGCGTCATCATCGACCGCACCGGGCGCGACACGATTCCGGAGATATCCCACTCCGGAATCGTGGTGCCGATCGACGCCAGCCGTCTGCTGCGCAGCATCGTCATCGCGCCCGACGCGCCGCCCTGGTTCGAGCGGCTGGTGCGGCAGTCGGCACTGCGTTACGGCATCAAGGCACCTGTGCGGCGCTCGAAGCTGGCGACGGATCCGATATAAGCTCGGCCGCGCCCTCGCTGCCGTCGTCGTCGTAGTGGAAGGGCGCGAACCAGCAGGCCAGGAAGGATGGAATCGTCGCCACCATCACGAACACGAAGTAGGACACATAGCCCATCATTTCCTGCAGGTGGCCGCTGAGCACGCCCGTAACCATCATGCACAGTCCCATCAGCCCGGTGCCGAAGGCGTAGTGGGTGGTGGTGTAGGGGCCGGGCGCCAGTTGCTGCATCAGGTAGATCATGAAGCCCACCGAGCCGAAGCCGAAGAAGAACTTCTCGATCACGACGCCGGCCGTGATGGCCAGCATGCTGGATGGCAGCGCGATGCTCATCGCCAGGAAGGTCGCGTTCGGGATGTTGATCGCGCAGCACAGCAGGAACAGGGTGCGCTTCAGGCCGCGCCGGGCGACGAACCAGCCGCCCAGCAGGGATCCCAGCAGCACCGCCGCCAGCCCGTAGGTGCCGTAGATGACGCCCAGCTGCTCGTTCGACAGCCCGAGCCCGCCGCGCGAAGCCGCGTCGACCATGAAGAAGGGGCCGATCTTCTCGAGGAAGCCGATACTGAGGCGGAACAGGAAGGCGAAGGCGACCATCTTCCAGACGCCGGGCTTCTGGAAGAAGGTGACGAAGGAATCGCTGAGGATGTGCCAGGCGCCGCGCAGGCTGGTCGGGGTGTTCTGGGCGCGCGCGCCCTCGGGCATGAAGCGCGCGTGCCACAGCGCCAGCGCCAGCGTGATGCCGGCCACGATGAAGAACACCACGCGCCAGGCGTCCATCCAGGCCGGGCCGAACACGCGCGGGTCGTGGTGGAACACGTCCGCATGCAGGCGCCCGCTCAGGTAGACCAGGAAGCCGGAAGCGACGATCGGGCCGATATTCCACGACAGGCTCTGCACACCGCAATACAGCGCCTGCGCGCGGCTGTCGAGCGAGGTCACGTAGACGCCGTCGCAGGCGATGTCCTGGGTGGCGCCGATGAAGGACATCAGCCAGAACAGCGGCAGCATCACGGCCATGTAGTCGGGCAGGCCCATGGCCAGGGCCGCGCCGGCAAAACCGAGGCCAATCAGGACCTGCGCGCACAGCACGAAGAACTTCTTGGTGCGGTACATCTCGACGATCGGCGCGAACAGCGGCTTGATGGTGTAGGCCAGGATCAGCATGCTGGAGTAGGCCGCGGCACGGCCGTTGTCCATGCCCAGATTCTTGAACATGATGGCCGTGACGCTGGTCAGCATCATGTAGCCGAGGGCCATCGTGAAATAGCCGGTCGGGACCCACAGCAGGGGCGAACGGCGCGCCGTTGGCGATTTCGGCGATTGTGGCGATTCCTGCGCTTCAGGCGTAGGCATGTTGGTCTCCTTCGGTCGCCTGCAGCGGCGCCGTATTTTTATCGAGGTGTGCTACCAGCTTCGATGACAGCATCTGCGCCGCACCGGCCAGCGCGGGCGCCGGCGCATGGATCACGAAACAGGGGATCTGCGCGGTATAGCTGGAAAAGCGGCCCTTGTGTTCGAAGCGGGCGCGGAAGGGCGAGTCCGCAAACCAGCTGCCGAGGCGCGGCACCACGCCGCCGCCGATGTAGATGCCGCCGCGCGCGTTCAAGGTGACCGCCAGGTTGGCGGCCATGGTGCCGAGCATGCCGCAGAAGACCTCCAGGGTCTCGCGGCACAGCGCGTCGCCGGCCAGGCCGCGTTCGAGCACCAGTGCCGGCGTCAGCGGGCCATCCGAAACGCCGCGCATGCTGGATAGGGCTTCGTGGATCAAAGTCAGGCCTGGGCCCGAGATCAGGCGTTCGGCCGACACATGCGGATAGCGCTGCCAGCAAAACGACAGGATGCGCTGCTCGCGTTCGTCGGCGGGCGAGAAGGCCACGTGGCCGCCTTCGCTCGCCAGCACGGTCCAGCCGCCGGCGGCCGGCACCAGCCCGGCCACGCCCAGTCCCGTGCCTGCACCAAGGACCCCGATCACGCCGCCGGGATGCGCGGCGCCGCCACCGATCCGCACCAAGTCCGATGCCGCCAGCCCGGGCACCGACATCGCCAATGCTGCGAAGTCGTTCACCACCAGCAGGGTGTCGAGCCCGAGGTCCGCGCGCGCTTCGGCAGTCGAGAACTGCCAGTGGTGGTTGGTCATCCGGATGAAGTCGCCCTCGACCGGATTGGCGATGGCGACGGCCGCATGGCGCAGCTGCACGGACGGATGCTGGCGCAGATAGGCACGCACCGCATCGACGAAGCGCGGATGGCCGGCGCAGGCCAGGGTCGCGACATCCGTGATGCAGCCCGGTCCGCGTTCGAGCGCGAAGCGGGCATTGGTGCCGCCGATATCGGCCAGCAGGCGCGGGCCGTCGGGATAGGTGCCGAGACTCATGGCATCAGGCTGCGCGCCGGTCCTGGCGCTGGCTGGCGATGAAGTCGCGGTACCACAAAGCGCTGGCCTTCGGGATGCGCGCCTGGGTCGCGTAATCGACGTAGACGATGCCGAAGCGCTTGGTGTAGCCCGAGTTCCATTCGAAGTTGTCGAGCAGGCTCCAGAGGAAGTAGCCACGCACGTCCACGCCCTGGTCCATCGCCGCCTTCAAGGCTTCGAGGTGGGTGCGCACGTAGTCGACGCGCACGGTATCGCGCACCTCGCCATGTTCCACGCGGTCGGCCGCCGCCATGCCGTTTTCTGTGATGTAGATCGGCGGCAGATCGTATTCGGCCTTCAGCTGCAGCAGCAGCTCGGTCAGGCCTTTCGCGTAGATCTCCCAGCCCATGTCCGTAAAGCCTTCGCCGCCTTCCGGCTTGCGCGGCGGGTCTTCCGCGCTCATCACTTCGCGGCGGTAGTAGTTCACGCCGAGGAAATCAAGGGGCTGGGCGATGATGTCGAAGTCGCCCTCATGTACTTCCGGGGCATTGGCGCCGTGGTGGGCGAAGGCGAGTTCCGGATAGCGGCGCTTGAAGATCGGGTCCATGAACCACTGCACCGAGCGCGCCCATTCCAGCCGGGCCAGCGCGCGGTCAGCTTCGGAATCGGTGGCCGGGTCGGCCGTCCACTGGTTCAGCACGATGCCGAGCTTGGATTTCGGCGCGGCCGCGCGCATCGCCTGCATCGCCAGGCCGTGCGACAGCAGCAGGTGGTGCGAGACCTGGACCGCCTGCTTGCGGTCGGCCACGCCCGGCGCGAACTGGGCGTTGCCGTAGCCGAGGTTGGCGGTGCACCAGGGCTCGTTGTGGGTGGCGAGGGTGACGATGCGGTCGCCGAAACGGCGCGCCACCTCATGCGCATAGTCGGCAAAGCGGTGGGCCGTATCGCGCGCCAGCCAGCCGCCGGTGTCCTGCAGGCCCTGCGGCAGGTCCCAGTGGTACAGGGTCAGGTGCGGCGCGATGCCCTTTTCCTGCAGGGCGTCCATCAAACGCTGGTAGAAATCGAAGCCTTTCTCGTTCCATGCCCCCCGGCCGTCCGGCTGCACGCGCGCCCACGCCATCGAAAAGCGGTAGGCGTCGACGCCGAGCGAAGCCATCAGCGCCACGTCCTCCTTGTAGGTGTTGTAGTGGTCGCAGGCGACGTCGCCGTTGCTGCGGTCGTCGATATTGGCCGGGTTGCGGCAGAAGGTGTCCCAGATCGAGGCGCCCTTGCCATCGGCTTCGGAAGCGCCCTCGATCTGGAAGGCGCTGGTGGCGACGCCCCAGGTGAAATCGGCGGGAAAGTGCATGGAATGAGTCATGGGTGGGTTGGAATTGGAGTCGATGCCGCAAGGTGTGAAATCGATTTCATCGTACCTTCGGGCTTGACTGAATGTCAAACTCTTTTTGGACAAAAGGGTGACCCGAGCCATCTACCGGCGCTCCGTGCGGCAGCCCGGGCAGGGGCAGGTGGGCGGCATTTATGAAACCGGTTTCATGCTTGTAATCCTTGCTATACTCGCATGATGAGAAAAGAGCCCACTTCAAGCAGTGCGAACGCCACGGTCCACGAAGTCGCGCGCGTCGCCGGCGTTTCGGCGGCCACGGTCTCGCGCTTCCTGAACGGCACCGCCAAGGTCTCCGACGAAAAGCGCCGGGCCATCGAAAGCGTGATCGACCAGCTGAATTACAGGCCGAACGTGCTGGCGCGGAACCTCAAGACCGGCAGCTCGCGCACCATCGGCGTGCTGACCCAGTCGCTGATGTCCGGCTACTTTGCCGACGCCATGGCCGGCATCGACGAGGCCTTGAACGGCAGCGGCTACGCGCCCCTGATCGTGTCCGGCCACTGGCATGCGGAAGAGGAGGCCGAGCGGATCGAGCTGCTGATCGCGCGCCGCGTCGACGGCGTGGTCATCCTCAGCGGCAAGCTGAAAGACGCCCAGATCCTGGAACTGGCGCAGCGGGTGCCGATCGTCGCCTTCGGCCGCAGCCTGGCGGGGCCGCAGGCCTTCGGCTTCAGTCTCGACAACTATCGCGGCGCCTGCGAGGCGGTCGAGCACCTGGTACTGCAGGGCCACCGCCAGATCGCCTTCATCGCCGGTCCGGCCGACCACCTGGACGCCCAGGCCCGCCTGGCCGGCTACCGCGACACCCTCAAAAAGCACAAGATCGAGGAAAGCGCCCAGCTGATCGTGGAAGGCGACTTTTCGGAATCGGGCGGGCTGCTGGCGGTCGAGCGCCTGCTGGAGTCGGGCCAGCGCTTTTCCGCCATTTTCGCCGCCAACGACCTCACCGCTTATGGCGCGCGCCTGGCCCTGTACCGGCGCGGCATCCGCGTGCCGGAAGATATCTCGGTGATCGGCTTCGACGACCTGCACAGCTCCATGTACACGACGCCGCCGCTGACCACGGTGCGCCAGCCGCTGTTCGACGTTGGCCGCTGCCTGGGCCAGGCGATCGTCCGGATGATCGGGCAGGAGCCGATGGACCTTGACGTGCCCCAGCTCAGCCTGGTGGTGCGGGAGTCGGTGCGGCGCGTCACTTAGACATAGGACTTTGGGCCAGTATCGCGTGCCTGTCGATTTGTCTAGACTATGTTTACTCTTCCACTTCTCGGCGAGAGGAAAACGCGATGAAGAAATTTGCCACGATGTGCGTACTGGGTGCTGCGCTGCTGATGGCGGGTTGCGTGTCGCAGCAGAAGTACGAGGCGTCACAACAAAGGAATGCTGAACTCGAGGCGCAATACAAGCAACTCAACGAAACCATGGGCTCCGAAGTGGCCGCCCAAGGCATGCATATCTCGCGGATGCAAGACGCGATCAAGGTGTCGCTTAACAATGAATTGCTGTTCCCCTCAGGCGGTTCGGAAATGTCGGCCGACGCCAAGGCGAGCATTGCCAAGGTAGCGGCGGTGCTGGCGCCTCACCAGAAGAACAAGATCGCCGTGAATGGCTACACCGACAGCACGCCGATCGGTCCGGAACTGGCGAAACAGGGCGTCACGACGAATCTCATCCTTTCTCAAAAACGGGCCGACGCAGTCATGCAGTTCATGATCTCGCAGGGCGTCAAGCCGGATATGGTCTCGGCGCATGGCTTCGGCGAGGCCAATCCGGTGGCGTCGAACGATACGGCTGAGGGTCGGGCGCAGAATCGCCGCGTGGAACTCACCATAGCGAGCCCCGGTAGCTGAGCTTGTAGTGGGAATGTCATCAAACTGACATGCGCGCTTCATACAATGGGGCGCATGACTTCCACAATCCGCCTCAAGAACCTCCTCGCTTTCGCCGCGTGCGCCGCCACGCTGGGCGCCATCTCCATCGACGCCGCAGCAGCCAGTGCCGACAACAAGGACTTCAAGCCGCCCAAACTGGTGCTGGTGATGGTGATCGACGGCCTGCCCTTCGAGCAGCTCCAGCGCTACCGCGGCCAGTTCGCTCCGGACGGCGGCCTGCGCCGCCTGCTCGAGCAGGGCAGCTATTTCACGAACGCGCACCAGGCCCACGGCGTGACCGTGACCGCGGTCGGCCACTCGGCCGTGCTGAGCGGCGCCTATCCTTACCGCCACGGCATCATCGGCAATAACTGGATCGATGCCGGCGGCCGCCAGGTCTACTGCACCGAGGACGCGAACCACAAATACATCGGCGAGGAAACCGGCGAGCATGACGGCACCTCGCCGGCGAAGCTGAAGGTCGACACGCTCGGCGACCAGTTGCGCTACGCCAGCGGGAATCGCAGCAAGGTGGTGGCGGTGTCCGGCAAGGACCGCGGCGCCATCCTCCTGGCGGGCAAGACGGGCACCGCCTATATGTTCATGGACAAGACCGGCGACTTCGCGTCCAGCACCTACTACATGCAGCAGCACCCGGCATGGGCCGAACGCTTCAAGAAGGCCAAGCCGCAGGACCGCTACTATGCGAAGTCCTGGAAGCCCCTGCTGGCCGCCGGCGCCTACGCGGACGACGCGCCGGACCCGGAACCAAGCCTGAAGAGCCCGAACCGCTTCCCCTTCATCTTCTACAGCGACAGCGGCGAGCCCAGCGCCGACTACTACACGCGCCTGAAGGCCAGCCCGGCCATCGACGAGCTGACCCTGGAATTCGCCCAGGCGGCAATAGAAGGCGAAAGCCTGGGCAGCAACCCGAGCGGCGCCACCGACCTGCTGGGCGTGAGCCTGTCCGGCCACGACTACGTGAACCACGCCTACGGGCCGGAAAGCCGGATGTCGCACGACCACCTGCAGCAGCTCGACCGCCTGCTCGGCAGATTCTTCAAGGCGCTCGACCAGCGCGTCGGCAAGGACAATGTGCTGATGGTGCTGACCGCCGACCATGGCTTCGCGAATACCGCCGAGTTCTCACAGGGCCGCGGACTGGACGCGCGCCGCATCGATCCGAAGCCGCTGCTCTCCGGCCTCGACAAGGCGCTCGCCGAGCGCTTCGGCATTACAGGCCTGGTGAAGAATTCGCTGCCGCCCGAGGTCTATCTCGACTATGCGGCCATCGAACGCCATCAGCTGGCGCGCGCGGAGGTGGAGAATTTCGCGGCCCGCTGGCTGCTGGGCCAGCCCAACATCGCCGAAGTCTTCACGCGCAGCCAGATGGAGCAGGGCGTGGCAAGTAAATCCCGGCTGACGCTCCTGATGCAGCGCGCCTGGAACCGCGAACTGTCCGGCGACCTGGTGCTGGTGCCGACCGCCTACTCGTCGTTCGGCGCCGGCGACAGCGGCGCCACCCACGGCACGCCCTACGCCTACGACACCCAGGTGCCGCTGGTACTGATGGGCAGGCCGTGGATCCGCACCGGCGCCGCATCGCAATACGCCGAGGTGGTCGACATCGCACCGACCCTGGCCCACCTGCTGCGCCTGCGCCTGCCGGCCGGTGCGGAAGGGCGGGTGCTGACGGAGGCGCTGAAGTGAACACCGCCGGGATGTTTCGTCCGTTCTGTGCTCCGCCAGGCCACGCGCCCGGTATACTGCAGCTGACACCATCCCGGACAGATTCCATGTACGCAGCAGTCGATCTCGGCTCCAACAGCTTCCGCCTCCACATCGGCGAACCCATCGCCGGCCAGATGCACATCGTGCGCACCGCGCGCGACCCGATCCGCCTTGCCGCCGGGCTGGGGCCGGACGGCGCGCTGACGCCGGAAGCAATGGAGACGGCGGTGCGCAGCCTGCAGGGTTTCAGCACGATCCTGCGCCAGCACCGCCTGGACGCCGTGCGCGTGGTCGCCACCAACACCATGCGCGTGGCCACGAATGCGGAGCTGCTGCTGCCGCGCCTGGAGGCGGCGATCGGCCATCCGGTCGAAGTCATCTCCGGCGAGGAAGAGGGCCGCCTGATCTACATGGGCGTGTCCTGCGCGCTGGGCCGTCCCGGCGAACAACGTCTCGTGATCGACGTTGGCGGCGGCTCGACCGAAGTGATCGCCGGCCGCGGCGACGCCATCGACCTGGTCGAATCCTTCAGCATCGGCACCCACCCGCAGAGCGCCGCGTACTTCCCCGGCGGGCGGATCGACGCCGCGTCCTTCGATGCCGCCGTCAACGCCGCCCGCGCGTTGTTCGAGGATGCCGCACCCCGCTACCGCACGCATGGCTGGCAGGCCGCCTACGGTTCGTCCGGCACGATCCGCGCGATCAACGAAGTCATCGCGCGCAACCGCCTCGGCGACGGCACGATGTCCATCGACAGCATGCTGGTCCTGCGCGACAAACTGGTCGAAGCCGGCCACGTCGATGCCTTCGACCTGCCCGGCATCAAGCGCGAGCGCGTGATCGTGATGGCGGGAGGCCTCAGCGTGCTGCTGGGCGCGATGCAGGAATTCGGCGTGCGCGCGATGACCGCGATTAACGCCGGCCTGCGCCTGGGCGTGCTGTCCGACCTCGACCTGCGTGCCCACCGCAGCGACCGCCGCGACAGCGCCATCCAGGACTGCATGCGCCGCTTCGGCGTCGACGAGGGACGCGCCATGCGCACCGCCGCCATCGCGCGCCAGCTCTACGACAAACTCGGTCCGGCCGACGAAGGCCTGCGCCGGCACCTGCTGTGGAGCTGCATGCTGCACGAGGTGGGGCAGGCGGTATCGCACACCGGCGCCCACAAGCACGCCGCCTACATCGTCGAACATGCCGACCTGCCTGGCTTCACCAACCGCGAACAGCGCCTGATCAGCACCATCGTGCTGGCCCAGAAGGGCAACCTGCGCAAGGTAAGGGAAGCACTGGGCGCGCCGGACCTGGCCCGCGCCGTGCTGGCGCTGCGCCTGGCGGCCGTGTTCATGCACGCGCGCGTGGACGGCGACCTCGATGGCCTGCGGGTACGCATGAAGAACCGCATCGAGATCGACACCCCGCGCGGCTGGCTGAAGCAGCATCCGACGGTGGCGGCCTGGTTCGACAAGGAGGTTGCGGCCTGGGGCGAAGTGGGGGTCGGCTTCCAGGTGGCCCAGGTTTGAGCGTCTAACAGAATCCCCATGGCGGCGTTGCATCGTCTCGCCGTACTAGCGTACTGTCTTCGACGATGCGCCTTGCCCTGGGGCTCCTGTTAAACGCTCTTAAGCTGCCGGGAGCTTGCGGATCGCTGCCATGCGTGGCGCCGCCAGTCTCAAATAATCCCCGGCGTCCAGCACCATCGACGCATCCAGCCTGCCGGCATTGAAGGCGATCTCGCCATAGCGTTCGAACAGCTCCGGATCGGCCACCAGCTTCAGCTCGGGATGGAAGGAAAAGGGCGGGATCGCGCCCAGCACGCAGCCGGTCAGCGCATCGATTTCCCTGGGGCTCATCAGGCTGGCGCGCTTCGCCTCGAACAGTCTCGCCAGCGCTTCCAGGTCGAGCTGGCGGTCGGCCGCCAGTACGGCCAGCACGTGAATCGCCGGTGTATTCGGCACCTGCAGCTTGCAGGCCATGGCCTTCGCGCCCTGACCGACTTCCGTGCCGCGGATGCGCGCGACTTCTTCGGACTTGCCGGCGGCCGGATGTTCGATGACGCGGTAGCGGGCGCCGCCGGCATCGAGCAGGGCGACGAGTTTCTGGAAGGTGGGCGTGGGGCCGAGGCCGGGCTGGCGTGCGGTGTCGTTCATGGTGGCAGATTCTACCAATGAATCGAATCAGGTTGACATTGGGTTCAGTATGTTCTTTAATTTCTGCATTAACAGAAATAAGAGAAAATCATGCTGAACAGCCCGACCGCACAGAAATTCATCCTCCATTGGGGAGAGATGGGGACCCGCTGGGGCGTCAACCGCACCGTCGCCCAGATCCACGCTCTGCTGTTCCTGGCTGGCCGTCCGTTGAACGCCGAGGACATCGTCGAAACCCTGGGCGTGGCGCGCTCAAACGTCAGCAACAGCCTGAAGGAGCTGCAGAGCTGGAAGCTGGTGAAGGTCACCCACGTGCTGGGCGACCGGCGCGACCACTTCACGGCCTTGCAGGATGTGTGGGAAATCTTCCGCGTCATCGTCGAGGAGCGCAAGCGCCGCGAGATCGATCCGACCCTGACCGTGCTGCGCGAGTGCGCGATCGAAGGGGAGGAAGACCAGGAACTCGATGCGGCGGCACTGGCGCGCATGCAGACCACGCTGGACTTCCTGGAGATGCTCAGTGCGACCTTCCAGGATTACCAGCACCTGTCGCCGCAGACCCTGCAGCGCATCCTGAAAATGGGCGGCAAGGTGGCGCGCTTCCTGCCGAACGGGAAGGAGCCGTGATGACTCCCGCCCTGACACTGTATTTCGACGGCTTGTGCCCCTTCTGCGTCCGCTCGATGCGTCGCCTGATGGCCTGGGACACCGCCGGCCGCCTGGCCTTCGTCGACATCGCCGCGCCGGGATTCGACCCGTCGCCGCTGGGCGTCGACATGGCGGCGCTGAACCGCGAAGTGCACGGGCGGACCGCGGAAGGGGAAGTCCTGGCAGGCATCGACACCATGCTGGCGGCCTATACCCTGGCCGGCCGCGGGTGGCTGGTGTGGCCGCTGCGGGTGCGCCCGCTGCGGCCCGCGCTGGCTGCAGCCTACCGCTGGTTCGCGCGGCACCGCTATGCGATCTCGAAGCGGCTGCGCATCCGTTTGCCGGATGGCTGCGATGGTGCCAGCTGCAGCATCGGTAATCCCTTCTTGAAACGATAAGGGGAACACGATGAGAGCTCATACGATACGGAAGTGGACGATCAACTGGCTGCTGCTGGTGTGCGCAGTCCACGTGGCGGTCGGCGCGCTGCTGCCCTGGGTGGGCGGCGCAGCACTGTTCGCCGGCTATCACCGCGGCATCGAGTCGGCCTTTTGGCCGGACGGGGCCCCGCTCGCGGCACGGGGACTGCAGACCTGGTGGATCGCGCTGTTCGGCCCGACCGTCCAGGTGATGGCCCTGTTCATGATCGCCTTGATCCGCCTGGCGGACCGCCTGCGCCAGCCGTCGATCTGGCTGTGGCTGATCCTGGGACTCGCCATATGGGCGCCGCAGGACATGCTGGTCTCGCTGCGCGCGGATTGCTGGCCGCACGTGGCGGCGGATGCGTTTGCGCTGGCTGTTATGCTGCCGCCGCTGGCGTGGCTGTGGTGGCAGGACCGATCGACAAATCTCGGGAGCATGTCATGAACTACCCATCGGAAGGCGAACTTTTCAGGAAGATTCTCGGACCCGCGTGGCAGTCGCTTCATCCCGACATCCAGCGCCGCTTCGAAAAGAATCCGCTCCCCGGACAGCCCCTGTACTACACAGGGACCTTGACGGAACTGGGCTGTTCGGGCTTCGGCCGCCTGCTCGGCTGGATGACCCTGCCATTCATCAAAGGCGCGCTGCTGCCGTTTAACGACCGCGACTTCCCGGTCGACATCCAGGTCTATTCGGAGCCGGACTGTCCCTTCATTTTCAAGCAGCGGATCTACCGCCTGAACCGCCGCAAGGCCATCCAGTTCACGTCCTACATGGCCGAGAGCGAGCGTGGCGAAGTGCTTGAATATGTGGGCATGGGGCTTGGCATGAAGCTCGTGCTGGATGTGCGCGATGGCAACCTGCATTTCACCAGCGACGGCTATTTCTGGCAGATCGGGCCATGGCGGATTCCCTTGCCAGGTGTTCTCACGCCAGGCAAAACTTACCTGTGCCATCGGAACGAGAGCCGCGAGCTCTTCAGCATTCGGATCGAGATCCGCCATCCCTGGTTTGGCACGAGTTTCACGCAGGCCGGCATCTTCCGCGAGCTGCCGGATGCCGCTCAAGCGCTTGCCGAAACGAACCCAGCGATGGAGGCGGCCCGATGAACACCCACATCCTGGCATTGCAACTGATGGCGGCCCAGGGCTGCCTCGGCGCCTTCGACACGCTCTACCACCACGAGCTGACCGAATCCCTGGCCCAGAAGACCACGGCGCGCAAGGAGCTGGCGATCCACGCGGTGCGTGCGTTGATCTACTCGACCCTGTTCGTGGGCCTGGCTTGCTGGGAATGGCATGGTGCTCTGGCCTATATGCTGGTGGGCGTCTTCGCGGTGGAGATCCTTCTGACCTTGTGGGACTTCGTCGTCGAAGACCGCACCCGGCTGCTGCCGGCCACGGAACGCGTGACGCACACGGTCCTTGCCATCAACGGCGGCGCATTCATCACGCTGCTGGCGCTGAACCTTCCGTCCTGGACCGCCATGCCGAGCGCCCTGGTGTGGGCGCCGCACGGCTGGCTGAGCGCCTTCCTTGCGCTGTGCGGCGCCGGCGTCGGCTTGTCTGGTGTCCGCGATGCGCTGGCCGCGCTGCGCCTCGGCCGTGTAGTGGAGGGCGAGTATGCGGCCTCGCCGGTCGCCTTCGATGCGACGAAGCGCACCGTGCTCGTGACCGGGGCCACCGGCTTCGTCGGCCAGAATCTGGTGCGTGCGCTGCTGCGCGACGGCCACGAGGTGATCGCGCTGACCCGCCAGGCGAAACAGGCTGCGTGGACCTTCGATGGGCGCGTGCGCTGCATCGAATCGATGGAAGAACTGAGTAGCGCGGCCAAGGTCGACGTGGTCGTCAACCTGGCCGGAGCACGGATCCTGGGCCCCCGCTGGAACGCCGGGCGCAAGGAGGCACTGCGCCGCAGCCGGGTCAAGCTGACCCGGCGCGTGGTCGAGTGGATCGCGCGGGCGGAGCACAAACCCTTCCTGTTCCTGTCCGCGTCCGCAATCGGCTATTACGGCATCCAGCGGATCGGCGACGAGGCTGCGCTGGACGAGGGCGCACCGCCGCAGCCGGTCTTTATGTCCGACCTGTGCCGCGAATGGGAGGAAGCGGCGCAGGCCGCCGCGCAGTACGGCGTGCAGGTGGAATGCATGCGCTTCGGCCTGGTGCTCGGCCTCGGCGGCGCGCTGCCGATGATGCTGTTGCCCATCCTGCTGGGACTGGGCGGAAAGCTGGGTAGCGGGCGGCAGTGGCTGTCCTGGATTCATGTGGACGATATCGTGCGCGGCATCGCGCATCGCTGGCAGCAGGTGGCGAGGGCAGGGGAACCGGGCACCGGCGGCTTCGGCGCGATCAACTTCACGGCCCCCGAGTGCGTCAGCCAGGCGGAGTTCAGCCGCACCGCCGCGCGTATCTGGCGCCGTCCTTCTTTCGTGCCGACGCCCGGCTGGCCGATGCGCCTGGCCTTGGGCGAACAGGCCGACCTGCTGCTCGAGGGACAGCGGGTCGTGCCAGCGCGGCTGGAACGGGAAGGCTTCAGCTTCCGCTATCCGACCCTGGCGGCGGCGCTGCAAAGCCTGAAATAATCGCACGGCGCGTGATGCGCCGCCTCCCATAATTTGCAACTAACCGACAGAGAAGAGCAAGCTAACCGCAAGCCGGGGCCGTGACCGGCCCCGTCAAGCCAGCAGGGAAGGATCAGCGCAGCTTGCCAACCAGGTCCGGCCCGACAGCCAGGCGCACGAAAGGCGCCGGATCGGCGTCGCCCTTGTGCGCAATCCAGAACACACTGGCTTTGCGGATCTTCCACTCGTGCGGCTCGCCGCTGAAGATCAGCGAGGCCACCTGGCCCAGCAGCGGGTTGTGGCCGACGACGACCACCGGCTGGCGCGCGTTCGGCCAGCCGCAGGCTTCCAGGATGGCTTGCGGGGTCGAGTCGGTGTTCAGGGCGTCGACGGTCTGGAACTTGCGCCCCAGGCCCTCGGCGGTCTGCACGCAGCGGGTGGCGGGGCTGGACAGGATGCGGCACTGGGCCGGCAGCTGGCGGTCGAGCCAGGCGCCCACGCGCGAGGCATGGCGCGCGCCTTTCGGCGTCAGCACGCGCAACTGGTCCGCCAGCTCGTCCGGCTTGTGCGCTTCAGCCTCGGCGTGGCGCCACAGGATCAGTTCCATGCTCCAGCTCCTTGTTCAGTTGGTCCGCCGAGCCCATGCCCAATTGCTCCATCAGTTGCAGCTGGGCGCTGTAGGGCGACTGGCTGCCGCGCGGCTTGCGGCGGCGGTAGTGGCCGTCGCTGCCCAGCTCCCAGGCGTTGACATTGTCCTTCAGGTAGACCTGCAGGCCTTCGCGGATCACACGCTTTTTGAGCGCCGGTGAACGGACCGGGAAGGCGATCTCCACGCGGCGGAACAGGTTGCGGTTCATCCAGTCGGCGCTGCTCAGGTAGACGTCGTGCTGCAGCTTGTTACGGAAGTAGAAGATGCGGCTGTGCTCCAGGAAGCGGCCGACGATCGAGCGCACGCGGATGTTCGCCGACAGCCCCGGCACGCCGGGCCGCAGCGAGCAGGCGCCGCGCACGATCAGGTCGATGCGCACGCCGTCGTTGGAGGCGTCGTACAGCGCGCGGATCACGGATTCGTCGGTCAGGGAATTCATCTTGGCGATGATGCGCGCCGGCTTGCCCTCGCGCGCGATGGCGGCTTCCTGGCGGATCGCCTTCACCACTTCCTTCTGCAGCGAGAAGGGGGCCAGCCAGATGCTCGACAGCTGGGTCGGGCGCGTCATGCTGGTCAGGTGGATGAAGACCTCGTTGACGTCGGCCGTCAGCGCTTCGTCGGACGTGAGCAGGCCGAAGTCGGTGTAGTGCTTGGCGGTGGTCGGGTTGTAGTTGCCGGTGCCGAGGTGAGCGTAGCGGCGCAGGCCCTGTGGCTCGCGGCGCAGCACCAGGGCCAGCTTGGCGTGGGTCTTCAGGCCCACCACGCCGTACACGACCTGGGCGCCGGCTTCT
>Ga0065165_1001100_pt1 | contig 32138 bp, 30 predicted proteins | sample AraplaMF_Cvi_mMF_FD_63813 | JGI IMG/M metagenome (GOLD analysis project Ga0065165, IMG submission 63813) | Arabidopsis root microbial communities from the University of North Carolina, USA - plate scrape MF_Cvi_mMF (version 2) (version 3) | ecosystem: Host-associated > Plants > Roots >... | reverse complement strand
GCTCAGCGTCGGCTCGCTGCGCGACCGCAAGGTCGGCATCGTCGGCATGGGCCGGATCGGCCAGGCCATCGCGCGCCGGCTCGATGCCTCGCTGGTGCCGGTGGTCTATCACTCGCGCAATCCATCCAAGGACGTCGCCTACAAGCACTATCCTGATCTGATCGAGATGGCGAAGGCGGTGGACACGCTGATGGTGATCGTGCCCGGCGGCGCCTCGACCAACAAGATGGTCAATGCCGAAGTGCTCAAGGCGCTCGGCCCGCGCGGCGTGCTGGTCAACGTCGCGCGCGGCTCGGTGGTCGACGAGCAGGCGCTGGTCCAGGCGCTGAAGTCGGGCACCATCCTCGCCGCCGGCCTCGACGTGTTCGCGGCCGAGCCGAACGTGCCGGACGAGCTCAAGACCATGCAGAACGTCGTGCTGCTGCCGCATATCGGCTCGGCCTCGGTGGTGACGCGCAACGCCATGGACCAGCTCGTGGTCGACAACCTCAAGTCCTGGTTCTCGGGCAAGGCGCCGCTGACGCCGGTTGCCGAAACGCCGTTCAAGGGGCGCTGATGAAGATTCTTCGGGTCGTTGCATTCGCCGTCGCGGCCTTCACGGCTGCGATCGGCATCGCGCATGCGCAGGATGCGACGACCCTGAAGAAGGACATGGTCGGGCAGTGGGAGCTCTCGACCACCGAGCGCAGCAAGACCTGCGTCGTGACCATGAAGGGCGACGCCGCAGCGCAGGGCTTCAAGCTTGAGCTGGAGCCGGCCTGCAAGACGGCGCTGCCCTTCACCAAGGACATCGTCGCCTGGAGCGTCAGGGGTCTCGACATCGTCCGCTTGCAGGACGCGACCGGCGAAGCCGTGATCGACTTCACCGAGGTCGAGGCCGGTATCTTCGAGGGCCTGCGCCAGGGCGAGGGCGTCTACATCCTCCAGGATCTCGCCGCCGCCCGCTCGATGGCCAAGTCGATGGACCAGATGATCGGCGACTGGTCGATGGTGCGCGGCAACGGCCAGCCGGTGTGCGGCCTGACGCTGACCAACACCGAAGCAAGCCCCGACAATTTCCAGGTCTTCCTCAAGCCGAGATGCGACGCGACCATCGCGCAGTTCAACCCGACGCAATGGCGGCTCGAACGCGGCCAGATCATCCTGATGTCGAAATCAGGCGACGTCTGGCAGTTCGAAGCCGACGACAACGCGCAGTGGCGGCGCGTCCCCGACACCGCCGATCCCCTGATCTTGCTGCGTCAGTAGGCGCCGCATTCGGTGTTACCTCTCCCGCTTGCGGGAGAGGTCGCGCGGAAGGCGCGGGCGAGGGCTTTTTCCTCTCGCGGGTTCTCGATTGCGGAGACTACGTCGTCACCTTCGGCGGAGGCGCGGTGCCTTGCGCCCATTTCTCCAGCTTGCCGAGCACGCCCCAGGCCGTCAGTGCCAGCGAGATCGGCATGGCAAACTGGCCGAGGCCCGGCACCGCCGAGACGATCGTGCCGAGCAGTCCGGCAATGCCACCGGCATTGGGGCTTGCCGTCACCGACGAGAGCAGTGCGGTGAGCACCGAGCCGCCGATGCCGAGCGCGGTCTTCTTGCCGTCGAGCAGCTTGCCGATGGTCTCGCCGAGCGCGCCGTTGACCTGGCCGAGCACGGGCTTGCCGTCCTTGTTGAGCAGCGCGCCGAGCAGGTCGATCACCTGCTTCAGCTGATCGACGGGCGCGGCGCTGGGCGCGACCGGCTGGGCTATCCCGGGCATCGGGCTGGTCTTGTTGACGAGCGTCAACACCCGCTCGAGCAGGTTGATCGGGTCGCCGGCCGCTGGCGCCGGGTTGATCGGCGCGGCCGGGACCTTCGGTCCGGTTTGAAATAACGTCACGATGTCCTCCAGGCGCTTCAGAACGGGAGACAAGTTCGTCGGCGGTGCGACCACCACCGATTGCTGTGCCGCCCGCGTGATGGCGGCGCTCGTCGCGCTATCGAGGATTCCGGTGTCGCCGAGGCCATGCTGCTGCTGAAACTGCACCACCGCCGCCTTGGTCTTCGGTCCGATGATGCCGTCTTCCTCCAGCGGGGGATTGGCGCCGAGCTTGTTGAGCGATTGCTGCATCAGCAGCGCCATCGGCGCCATCGCTTCCTCCGGCTCGATATGACCAAATGCCGGCGGAGCGTCGTCGATCGTGATCGACGGATCGAGCGCCATCATCGCCTGGAGGATCACCGCGGCGCCGAGCTGCGGATCGACCTTGTCGGGATCGAACACGCCGTCCGCGACGAACTTGCCGGCCCTTTGCTCGGGCGGGCCGTAGATGTTCGAGCCGCCCCAGAGATAGGGCGAGTTGACGCCCCTGCTGCGGTAGCCGAAGCCGTTGAACTTCTCCAGCCGGAACAGGATTTTCGCGATCCCCCAGTCGCGTGCGTCGAGGAATCCCTCCAGCTTGAGCGCGTCCACGGCGCCGTCGACGAACGAGGCGAACGGGCCGCGTCCCTTCGGGACGATGGTCGTCACCCGGTGGAGCGACTGGCCGTTGCCGAGATAGGTGTCGAAGTCGAAATCGGATTCGCGCGAGTGGAGCAGTGCGCAGAAAAACCATTTCACCCCGGTCTTGTCTTCGATCTGCTTGTAGGTGTCCTTGCCCCGGAGCGCCTTGCGCGCCGCTTCGTTGGCGACCTCGGCGCGCGCCGGCCTGATCCTCATGCTGGACCAGTTTCTCTCGTATTCGGCCTTGATGTTTTCGAATGACACCATGTTCGGCTCCCGCAAATTGATGGATGATCGAAATGTCACGCAAGCCGGATCTGAAACAGGCGCCGTGATCCGGGCGTGACTCCGGCGTGATCTGCGCGATTGTGGCAGGTCGCCGGTCCCGGTCATATGAAATGGCTTACAGATTCGCCCCGCCGATCCGGGGAGACTTGCGTCAATGCGATGGCCCGTCCGGGAACCGGTGAGGCCGCCCATCCGTTAGAAATCGAGACGATTCGGCAAGGAGGCCCGCATGGCCAGGCGCGTCCTCGCGATCGGCATCGAACCCGGCAGTGCGGACTACAGTGCATTCCCGCAACTGACGCCGGAGCTCGTGCGCGGCTATATCGAGGCGCAGCTGTTGCGCCTGCGTGATCTCGGCTTCGAGGTCACGAGCTGCCTGATCGATCTCGACGCAACCGCGGAAGCCGCCGTCGCCGCGGCGCTGCGCGAGGAGAGCTTCGACTGCATCGTGATCGGCGCGGGCCTGCGCGAGCCGAAGGAGCGCCTGCTGATGTTCGAGAAGGTGCTCAACCTCGTCCATCGGCTCGCGCCGGATGCAGCGATCTGCTTCAACACCACACCCGCCGACACCGCGGAAGCCGTGCAGCGCTGGATCACGCCGTAGCCGCTCCGTCTTTTTTGTGGTGCGCCCGTCGTGGTGCATGATACGATGGCTGCAATCTTGCCGAGCGATTGAATTCGATCCGATGTTCAGAGTTGTCGTCATCCTTGTCCTCGCCTTTGCCCTGTCCGGTTGCGGCGCTGTCGATGCTCTGAAAAACGGACTCCAGCACGCCCGGGCCGTCGAGGGCGATCTCGAGCAATCGACCGGCGTCAGGCCGCAGGTTGGCTTCAACTGGCGCAACGGCCGCCTCGTCTCGGTAACCGTCACGTTCCCGAAGCTTTATCAAGCCAAGCCCTTGGGCGACCTCGCCGGCCTTGTGCGCGAGACGGTGACGAAGGAATTCAACCAGACGCCGGACGCGATCGTGCTGTCCTTTGCCCTGGCCAAGGGCCCCTCGGTCTGAGCGTCGCAGGCCCGGTTGTCGCGACAAGCCGGCCTTCCGGCGCAACGAGCGGGCTGCGAAATTGGTCTGGTCCGGCATCGTCCCGAACGCTATGACTGCACGCATCAACCGGGAGGATTCGGGATGCTTCGAGCTGTTGGAATGGCGGTGTGCCTGACCGTTGCGATGGCGATACCGGTGCATGAAGCGGCCGCGCAGGATGCCGTCGGCGGCGCGATCATCGGCGGCGTCGGCGGGGCGATCCTCGGCGGCGCGCTTGGCGGAGGCCGCGGCGCGGCCATCGGCGCCGTGGTCGGTGCCGGCACGGGCGCTGCGATCGCCTCCGAGGGCGAACGCCGCCGCTCCGGCTACTACGCCTATCAGCGCGGCTGCTACATGCAGCGCCCCGACGGCTATTACGTCCGGGTCGACCAGCGCTATTGCTATTGATCGGTCAGCCGCCGGCGATCATGGGATCGACGGTAGCCGGCGGATTGCACGAGGACGGGTGAGCGTCGGCCGGCGAGCCGCCATCCCGGGGTGGTGGATCGCATGAGTATCCGATCTTGCATGGGCTGGTGGATGACCGCCGCAATCGTGGCCGGCGGTCTCGTCGGAGCCGGGGCTGTCCAGGCGCAACCGATTCCTGCCGACGAACCCGCGTTTACAGCGTTCGTGGCCGAGCGCATCCGCGCCGAGATTCGTGGCACGCCTGTCGTGATCAAGGGGCCGCTGACGCTGTCGATCGGCCCTCTGCAAGCCAACCTCGATCGCATCTACGCGTTCTGCAAGGCCGATGCGAGCGCTTGTAGCAGGGAGATCAGCACTTATGTCAGCGGCGTCAAGGCGACGACGAGCAGCCGGAATGAACCTCCGACGAAAGAAGCTCTGCGCGTCGTCGTGCGTACGGCCGACTACATGCAGCACGCGCTTCGGGAGGTCGGCGCGCGCGGCCCGGCCCTGATGCGGCCTCTGGCAGATGGGCTGGTCATCGTCCCGGTGCTCGATTCGCCGCAGACGATCAAGGTGTTCAACGACAAGGATCGCGCTGCGCTCGGCCTGACGCCCGGTCAGGTCTTCGACGTTGCCATCGCCAATCTGGGCCGAAGCTTGAAGCCGCTCATGGCCGTCGCGAAAGCGGTCCCATCAGGACAATTCGGCACGCTGAAGGGAGACTATTATCAGACCAGCCGGCTGGCACTGATCGACAGCTGGGCGCCGCTCGCGCAAGCCCAGGGCGGCGTCCTGATCGTCGCCGTGCCGTCGCCCGATCTCGTGATTTATTCCAGCGAAGACAGCAGCGCTGCCATCGACGCGCTGCGGACGCTCGCGAAGAACATGATGGCTCGCGCACCGAAGCCGCTGTCCGGCAGTCTGCTCCGCTGGACGCCGAAAGGCTGGCAGCTCGTTCGGTAGGATGCCGTTGCCGGGCAGAAGCTCGGCTCAACGCCATTCCGTCCCAGTTTCTTCGCCTGAAGAGCTGCATCTTGCTTGAAAAGTTGGCGAAGCCGACAACGCGTCCATCAGCAAGGGATGACGGTGACAGCGCACTCAATTCGTTGGTTGCATGAGGCGGGTCGCGATCCTCTCGCGCCTTTCAAATCAGCCGCATCCCGCGCAGGCTGGCATGCCCGTTCTTGCCCACGATGACATGGTCGTGCACGGCAATCCCCAGCGGCTTGGCGATGTCGATGATCGCCTTGGTCATCTGGATATCGGCCTGCGACGGCGAGGGATCGCCCGAGGGATGGTTGTGCACCAAAATCAGCGCGGTCGCGGACAGCTCCAGCGCGCGCTTGATCACCTCGCGCGGATAGACCGGGGTGTGGTCGACGGTGCCGGTCTGCTGCACCTCGTCGGCGATCAGCTGGTTGCGTTTGTCGAGGAACAGCAGGCGGAATTGCTCCTTGTCGGCGAAGGCCATGCTGGAGCGGCAATAGTCGATCACCTCGTTCCAGGACGACAGCGCGTTGCGGCCGTTGACCTCGCCCTTGGCGACGCGATGCGTGGCCGCCGCGATCAGCTTGAGCTGGTGGACCGCGGCCTCGCCGATGCCGTCGACCTCGCGCAAACGCGCCACCGGCGCGTGGACCACCTCGGCGAACGAGCCGAAGATCTTGATCAGCGTCTTCGCCAGCGGCTTGGTGTCGCGCCGCGGCAGCGCCGGAAACAGCGCCATCTCCAACAGCTCGTAGTCGTTGAGCGCATCCGCGCCGGCGCTGTAGAACCGCTCGCGCAGCCGCTCGCGATGGCCGTGATAGTGCGGCGTGTCCGGCTTGGTCGGCTCTGTCGGCTTGTCGCTGGGCTTGGCGGGCATCACCGCCAGCATTGCCTCCCGGCGCGCGTTTTTCAACCGTCAATTGTGGCGCTGTCCGACCCCGCCTGGTTGCCGCATTGGCGCGGTCACGGCGACGACGCCGAGGATGATCAGCGCCATACCCGCCAGCGCCGGCCACGTGAAGCTCTCGCCCAGCAGGGCGGTCCCGAGCGCGACCGCGAAGCCTGCGCGCAGGTAGCTCCCGCTCGTCGTACCGAGCGGGCCGAGCGTATGTATCAGCCGGAAATAGATCACCATCGCGAGCGCCGTGCACACGACCGAAAGAGCCGTCACCGCGGCAATCGCCTCGGGAGCCGGCCTCAACGTCCAGGGCCGGTCCAAGGCGGCCGCGATCGGGAGCATCAGCGCTGCGGCGGATGTCATGGCGCCGGCCGCCGTGACGATCGCAGGCAGCTTCGTGAACCGTTGTCCCCAGATCGGCGCGAGCGCGTAGCAGAGACTCGCGCCCAGCACGGCCGCCTGGGCCAGCGGCGCCGCCGTGCCGGCCCCGTGGAGCGCATCGATGCCGATCGTGGCGATCACGCCGGCGAGCCCAAGGCCGACGCCCGCGATCTTCCGGCCGGTGATGGTCTGCCGCCCGCGCCCGCTCATCACCGCAATCGCGAGCACGAACATCGGCGGCGTCGCATTCAGCACGCCGGCCAGACTGCTGGTGATATGCGCCTCGCCCCAGCTGATCAGGGTGAAAGGCAGCGCGCTTTGCAGGAGCCCTTGCACGACGAAAGCCGCCCACACCGATCCCTGGCGGGGAAGAGCGTATCCCTGCGCGCGCGCGATCAGGATCAGCAGAATGGCCGCGATCGTCACCCGCGCGGCGACCATCGTGAAGGGCGGGATCGTCGGGATTGCGACCTTGATGAGCGTGAACGAGCCGCCCCAGATCAGCGCGAGCAGCAGCAGGAGCCCGATCTCGAACGCGAGACTGGGTTGCCCTGACGTCGTGTGCTGCGCCTGCATGCTCATGCGATTTGCTCCGGGATCTTCCGGCACCATGATGCGGAAGCGGCGACGCAGGCTGGCTGAATTCGGACCTCATCGCCCGGTCGAGTCCGATTTCAGCTGCTCGACGGGCCGGGTTGAAACTATGATTTCGTCATGGCGACAGGCTCGGCGAATCGGCAGACGCTGCCACCGCATCTCGATCGGGAGACCTGTGACCGGGCGCGCCTCGCGCGCGCCCGCGCGTTTGACGGCCTGTTCTTTTCGGGTGTGCGCTCGACGCGCATCTATTGCCGGCCGGTCTGCCCGGTCCGTCCCGCCCGCTCGGAGAATGTCACCTTCTATGCGACTGCCGCGGCTGCCGAGCGGGCCGGCTTTCGTCCATGCCTGCGCTGCCGGCCGGAAACCGCGCCGGGTTCGCCGGCCTGGATGGGAACGGCCACCACCGTCGCGCGCGGGATGCGCCTGATCAATGACGGCTTTCTCGATCGGGCATCGATGACGCAGCTTGCGGAAGCCCTGGGCGTCGGGCCGCGCCATCTGCTGCGCCTGTTCATGCGCCATGCCGGCGCGAGCCCAAGCGAGATCGCCGCGACCCGCCGTGTGCAGGAGGCCAAGCGCCTGATCGATCAGACCGGCATGAGTTTGGCGGAGATCGCCTTCGCCGCCGGTTTCGGCAGCGTTCGCAGATTCAACGATGCCTTTGTCGCGACCTACAAGCGGCCGCCGTCGTCATTCCGGCGCCCGCGATAGGCGCGCGGCGCAATCACCCGATCTGCTTCTCGCCGTGCCGCTCCGACAGCGTGAAAATCTCCACGCCCGTCGCCGTGACGCCGACCGAATGCTCGAACTGCGCCGACAGCGAGCGGTCGCGGGTCACCGCGGTCCAGCCGTCGGAGAGGATCTTCACATGCGGCTTGCCGAGATTGATCATCGGCTCGATGGTGAAGAACATGCCGGGCTTGAGCTGCACGCCTTCGCCGGGGCGGCCGATATGGATGATGTTCGGCTCGTCGTGGAACATGCGTCCGAGGCCGTGGCCGCAGAAATCGCGCACCACGCTCATGCCCTGCGGCTCCACGAAACTCTGGATGGCGTGGCCGATGTCGCCGGTGGTGGCGCCGGGCTTCACCGCCGCGATGCCGCGCATCATGGCCTCATACGTCACCTCGATCAGCCGCTCGGCCTTGCGTGCGATCGGGCCGATCGCATACATGCGGCTGGAATCGCCATACCAGCCGTCGACGATGAAGGTGACGTCGATGTTGACGATGTCGCCTTCCTTCAGCGGACGGTCGCCGGGCATGCCGTGGCAGACCACGTGGTTGAGCGAAGTGCAGGTCGAATAGCGATAGCCGCGATACATCAGCGTCGCCGGATAGGCGCCGTGGCTGAAGGCGAAGTCGCGGACGAACTGGTCGATGCGCTCTGTCGGCACGCCGGGGCCGACGATGTCGGTGAGCTCGTCGAGGCACTTCGCCACCAGCGCTCCCGCCTTGCGCATGCCGGCAAAGGCGCTCGGCCCATGCAGCTTGATCTGTCCGGTCTTGCGCAGGGAGGTGTCGGAGGCTTCGATGTAGCTCATGCGGGCGCTATCTTCTGAGGTGGACTCGATATCGGCGGAAAGGCTTGATTTCAGGCCCTAATTTAATGATCACGGGCCTTCATGCAAGTTAAGCGTGCCGAATACGCCCGAAAGCGGGCCTAATTCGGGACTTCTACGGTCGTTTCCACCGGTAGCGCACCGCCGCGGATGCGGATTTCGCGCACCGGATAGGGAACCCGGATGCCCTCGCGCTTGAAGGCGTCCCACAGCGCCAGCATGACGTCGCTCTTGACGTTGTCCATGCCGTCGGGGTCCGCGATCCAGAAGGTCAGCGAGAACTTCATCCCGGCCTCGGCGAACTCGGTCAGGATGCTGTTCGGCGGCTTGCCTTTCTGCGCACGCGGATGGGCGGCGGCGGTCTCGGCCGCGAGCCTGGTGACCAGCCTGGGATCGGCGTCGTAATTGGTGCCGAAGGCGATCTTCACCAGCGTGTTCTTGTCGGTATAGGTCCAGTTGACGACCTTCTGCGTCACCAGGTCCTCGTTCGGCACCAGGAATTCGCGGCCGTCGCCGGCGGCAACGGAAATATAGCGCGTCTTCATCGCGCTGATGCGCCCGGTATTGTCGCCGATGGTGACGAGGTCGCCCGGCTTCACCGATTTGTCGGCGAGCAGAATAATGCCGGAGATGAAGTTCGCGACGATCTTCTGAAGGCCGATACCGATGCCGACGCCGACCGCGCCGGAGAACACCGCGAGCGCCGAGAGATCGATTCCGACCGCGCCGAGGGCGATCACGATCGCAACGGCAAGAAGCCCGATGCGGATGATTTTCACCAGCAGGACCTGCACCGAGGGCGTCAGGTCGGTGGTCGCGTTGATCCGGTTCTCGGCGAAATTGCTGGCGACGTTGGTGGCCCAGAGCGCGATGAGCAGAAGCGCGCCGGCCTTGATCACCAGCAGCGGCGTCAGCCGCAGGCCGCCGAGCACGATAGCGTAGGAATCGAGCAGGTCGACCGTCGCATCGAGCTGGCCGAGAATGGAGAGGGCTGCGACGAACCACGCCGTGATCGACACCAGCCTGACGATGAAGGCGTTGCGCAGCACCGAGGTCACGAGCCGGATCACCAGCCATGCCAGCCCGAGCTTGGCGGCGACCATCAGCAGATAGGAGCGGCTCGGCCAGGTCGCGTGGTACATCACCACGCGGGAGATGATCACGAGCAGCGTGAACATCGCCGTCGAGGCGCTGGAAACCATCACCCGGGCAAAATGCCGGAGCGGCAGCGGCCAGCGCATCGCCAGCGAGGACATGTCGACCCGGCTGCGGATGGCGGCTTCCGCGGCATAGGCGATCCCGGCGGAGGCGAGAATGAGGCCGAATTGCAGGTAGAACCAGGGTGAGGAGATTTCCGCCCCGACGCTGCGTGCGGTGGTCTGCACGAACTCCATGAAGTCTTTGAGGTCCATGTCCATCGGTCTCGTCGGCAGGCGGGGGAGGAATTGATTCGAGGGCGCCGCAGAATCCCACAAAGGGCGCGGCCCGGCCATCGATACACCGCGAAGTGAAGCGCGTTAAGGCCGCAAAATACGGGCAGATTGCCGCGAGGAGCGAAAATGGGTTGGCGTGCAGCGGCTGCGACGATAAGGATGCTGGAGCACATGTTTTCGAGTTGGGCAAATCCGTCGGTCGCGGCACACTTCACCTCGCCCCGCGTGCGGGGAGAGGTCGAAATCCAGGCGCAGCTTGAATTTCGGGTGAGGGGGACTCTCCGCGAGTCCCGCTGTCACCGCCGCCGCGGAGGCTCCCCCTCACCCCACCCTCTCCCCGCTAGCGGGGCGAGGGAGTGCACGGCCGGTGGCCCCCTGACTGAACTCGTCGCTCTCCCGGAGTAACCGCAGCACCGCATGGCTTCCCTCGACTCCGTCAGCCTCGCCATATTGCTCGGCGCCGTCCTCGTCATGGCCGGTATCCTGTCGAGCCTGCTCGCGCTGCGTTTTGGCGCGCCCCTGCTGCTCGTGTTCCTTGCGATCGGCATGCTCGCGGGCGATTCCGGTCCCGGCCAGCTCCAGTTCGACGACGTCCGCACCACCTATCTGGTCGGCTCGGTGGCGCTGGCCCTGATCCTGTTCGACGGCGGGTTGAAGACGCGCTTTGCCAGCATCCGCACAGTGCTCGCGCCCTCCGTGGTGCTTGCGACCGTCGGCGTGCTCTTGACGGCGCTGGTCACGGCGCCGTTCGCCAAATACGCGCTCGACCTCAACTGGACGGAGGCGCTGCTGGTCGGCGCCGTCATCGCCTCGACCGATGCCGCCGCGGTGTTCCTGCTGGTGCACACCCAGGGCCTGCGCCTGCGCCCGCGCGTCGGTGCGACGCTGGAGGCCGAATCCGGCACCAACGATCCCTTCGCGATCTTCCTCACCTTGATGCTGGTCGAATACATCTCGCTGGGATCGAGCTCGGCAGGCCACGTGGCGATGGAGTTCATCCAGGAGGCGGTGCTGGGCGCCGTCGTCGGCTTTCTCGGCGGACGCCTCGTCGTCATCGCGCTCAACCAGGTGGCGCTGCCGCAGGGGCTGCATGCGCCGTTCGTGACGACAGGCGCGCTGGTGATCTTCGGCGGCTCGCAGATCATGCACGCGTCCGGCTTCCTCGCGGTCTATCTCGCCGGCATCATCATCGGCAACCGGCCCACCCGCGCGCATAATTCGGTGGTGGCCTTCCTCGATGCGGCGACCTGGCTGGCGCAGATCGTGATGTTCGTGCTGCTCGGCCTGCTGGTCTCGCCGAGCCGGCTTGGCTCGAGCGTGCTGCCGGCGGTCGGAGTTGCGTTCGTCCTGATGCTGGTCGCGCGGCCGCTCGCGGTGTTCGTGTGCCTGGCGCCGTTCCGCTTCAACTGGCGCGAGAAGATCTTCATCGCCTGGACCGGCCTGCGCGGTGCGGTTGCGATCTTCCTGGCCTCGATCCCGATGCTGGTCGGGCTGTCGAAGGCCTATCTCTATTTCGATGTCGCCTTCGTCGTCGTCATCATCTCGCTGCTCTTGCAAGGCTGGACGCTGGCGCCGGCCGCACGCAAGCTGCACGTCGCGCTGCCGCGCGCCGAGCGCGGCCCCCGTCGCGTCGAGCTGGATCTGCCCGGCCAGCTCGAGCAGCAGCTGGTCGGCTACCCGGTGCGGCCGAAGAGCCTGTATTTCCGCCGCGGCCTGATCCCGTCCTGGTCGAAGCCGACGCTGGTGATCCGCAAGGAGAGCATCCTGACGCCGGTGGAAGCCGATCCGATCGCGCCCGGCGATTACATCTATCTGCTGGCGCCGCCGGAAAAGGCCGAGGCGCTCGACCGCTTCTTCGTCGACATGCAGCCGGGCACTGCGCCCGATCCGCATCTGCTCGGCGACTTCATGGTCTCGGGCGAGCACACGCTCGCCGAGCTTGCGGAGATCTACGGCGTCAAGGTTGGCGAGGACGAAGGCAAGCTGACGCTGGCCGATTATTTCGACGTCCATCTCGACCGCGCGCCGAAGGAGGGCGCCGAGCTCGCACTTGACGAGATCGTGCTGGTTGCCCGCTCGATCTCCGGCGGCCGCGTCAATCTCGTCGGCCTGCGCCTGCCGGAAGACGACGAAACCCCGCCGCCGCTGACGCGCAGGCAAGCGCTGCGGAAGAAGCTCGCGGACGTGTGGACCTCGGTGGCGGGGGTTTAGCTGCCGCGCGGTCCGCATGTGGTTTGGCGGGACAGAGCCAACCACAAGCTCGTCATTTTGCGCAGATGCGACGAAACAATCCAGGACCTTTCCGCGGAGAGATTCTGGATTGCTTCGCTTCGCTCGCAATGACGGTGGGGCGCGATGGTCGCTCTTTCAAACGGCAGTCCGTAGCCTGGATGGAGCGAAGCGCAATCCGGGGCCGCTGCGTCGACGCGGGAGAACCCCGGATTACGCGGCGCTCCATCCGGGCTGCGGCCTCACGTCAGCACCCTCACGCCGCCGAACGACGTCACGCGTCCCTGCTTCAGCATCACGATCTGCGTCGCCAGTTGCCGCAACTCCGCGACGTCGTGACTGACATAGACCATCGGTACGTTGGCCTCGTCCCGCAGCCGCACCAGGTACGGCAAAATCTCCAGCTTGCGGCCTTCGTCGAGCGCGCCGAGCGGCTCGTCGAGCAGCAACAGGCGCGGCTTCGACAGCAGGGCGCGGCCGAGCGCGACTCGCTGGCGTTCGCCGCCGGAGAGCTTTCCGGGACGGCGATCGAGCAGAGCGCCGATGTCGAGCAGCTCGACGACACGCTTGTGCTGGGCCGGATCCGGCGCGAGGCCGTTCATCCGCCGGCCATAATCGAGATTCTGCGCGACATCGAGATGCGGAAACAGCCGCGCGTCCTGGAATACATAGCCGATGTGGCGGCGGTACGTCGGCACATGGATGCCTGCCGCAGTATCGTCGACGGTCTCGCCGTCGATCACGATGGTGCCGCGGTCGGGCCGCAGCAGGCCCGCGATCATGTTGACCAGCGAGCTCTTGCCCGCGCCCGAGGCGCCGAACAGGCCGATGACGCGGCCTTCGCTGGTGAAGGACGCCTGGAGCGAGAACTCGCCGAGCTTCTTTTCAATGTCGACCCGCAGCATCGTCAGTTCCCGTGCAGACGTTGCGTGGCGCGGCGAGCGAACCATTCCGCGGCGATCAACGCGCCCAGCGCCAGCACGACCGAGACGATCACGAGACGGCCCGCGGCCGCATCGCCATCGGGCGTCTGGATCAGCGAGTAGATCGCCGACGAAATCGTCTGGGTCTCGCCGGGAATGTTGGAGACGAAGGTGATGGTGGCGCCGAACTCGCCGATCGCCTTGGCAAAGCCCAGCACCATGCCGGCGAGCACGCCGGGCAGCGCCAGCGGCAGCGTCACCGTGAAGAACACTTTCCAGGGTGCCGCGCCGAGCGTCTCTGCGGCCTGCTCCAGCCTGCGGTCGATTGCCTCGATCGACAGCCGCATCGGCCGCACGAGCAGCGGAAACGACATCACGCCGCAGGCGAGCGCCGCACCGGTCCAGCGGAACGCGAACACGATGCCGAGATGATCGGCGAGGAACGCGCCGACGAGACCGCGGCGGCCGAAGGTGAGCAGCAGCAGATAGCCGGTGACCACAGGCGGCAGCACCAGGGGCAGATGCACCAGCGCGTCGAGCACCGACTTGCCCCAAAAATCCCTGCGGGCGAGCAGCCATGCCAGCGCAATGCCGAACGGCGTTGCGATCAGCGTGGCGATGACGGCGACCCTGAGCGAGAGCAGGATCGCCGTCCATTCGGCGGGAGAGATGTCGCGCATCAAGTCGTGAAAATCAGGTCGTGGGGCTGATCAGGAACTTGAAGCCGTATTTTTCCAGAATGGCCTTGGCGGCCGAGGTGCGCAGGAAGGCGAGATAGTCGCTCGTCTCGCCCTTCGCGGTCATGGTCGCAGCGACGGGATAGATGATCGCGGGATGTGAATCCGCCGGGAAGGTGCCGACGATCTTCACGCCCGGCTCGACCTTGGCGTCGGTCGAATAGACGATGCCGAGATTGGCTTCGCCGCGGGCGACCAGCGTCAGCGCGGCGCGCACGCTCTCGGCCATGGCGAATTTCGGCTCCGCGGCGGTCCAGGCGCCGAGTTTCTCCAGCGCGGCCTTGGCATATTTGCCGACCGGCACCGACTTGACGTCGCCGGTCGCGATCTTGCCGTCGCCTGCAAGCTTTGCGAGATCGAAACCCTGCGCGATCGTGACGTTGTCGATCTTGGAGTCCTTCGGCGCGATCAGCACGATGCTGTTGCCGAGCAGGTTGACGCGGGTCGGCTCGTTGATGGTCTTCTTGGAGGCGGCGTAGTCCATCCAGTCGGTGTCGGCGGAGACGAACACGTCGGCCGGCGCGCCCTGCTCGATCTGCTTTGCCAATACCGAGCTTGCGGCGTAGCTCACCGAAAACTTGATTCCGGTCTTGGCGGTGTAGGCGGCATCGACCTCGTCGAGCGCGTTCTTCATCGACGCGGCGGCGAACACGGTGATGGTCTTGTCCTCGGCGCTGGCTGGCGAGAGGCTCGCGCCTGCGAGCATGACGAAGGCGGTGAAAAGCCCGGCAATACGAATCATGGAGTGCGCTCCGTGCGAGCTCGCGCGCATGGGCACGCGCAAGTCTGGCGTTGGTTGGGTCTTGGGCGACGGGCGGACGCGCTGTTCCACGGGGCCTTGCGACGGCTTACGGCCGGCAGGGCTATCGCAGTGCAAACATAGCAGGCCGCGGGCTCAGGTCAAAGGCGACCGTTCGTCTAAACCAGCAGGGCCTATTCCAGCGGCAAGACCGGCAGGATCGCGATCGAGAGCGAATTCTCCCTGGCGCCACTGACCTGGACCACGAAGGGCTGGGCCGACAACGAGTATTTCACGGTCTTGCGGATGCCGTCGCAATCGGTCGCGCCGCTGAACGCCAGCGGCTTGAGGAGATGACCGTCCTGCACCACGTCCACCCAGGCGCCGGAAGACAGGCTGATCGTATAATGCGCCGCCTTGACAGTCGTGAAGCTCACGAAGCCCGCGAACGTGCCGTCCTTGGGTGCGCGCTCTGGCGGCCAAGGCAGCTTGGCCTGCGCCGGCTCGAGGAGGCTCAACGTGATCGCCGACAACGAGGGCAGGGCGGTCTGCTCGCTTCCCGATGCGAGCTTGATGCGATCCGGCGCCGTGAGTGCGGCACGTTCGCTATTGATCGGCCATTTGAACTTGTCGCAACCGCTCGGCTCTTCGGCGGCGAGAGCAGAGGTCGCGCTGATCGTGAGCGCAGCGAGGACGGCGAAGACGCGCATGTCAAATCTCATCGTTGGCCGCTTGAGGGGCGCGGCTTGCGGTCAGGTGTGTCGAAGGGATGCGCATCCCCGGATGTCGCGGGCTTACGGCCCGGCGGCAAGGCAATCCTAGCCTATTTCAGAGCGCAGCGAACAGCTGCTGACGAACTTGTTACGGCTTCGCATCCGCCGCGTGCAGCACCACTTTGCAGGCTGCCGGCATTTGCGCCAGCGTCATCGGCGGCTTTGGCTTCGGCGGCTCCGGCGGCGGTTTTGGGTGCAGCACGCCGTCGCTGAACCAATAGGCGAGATCGGAGGGCTTGCAGCCTTCGTCCTCGGATTGCGACGGCTGCCCCTCGCATTCGCCGGCGCCGGCCGGGCAGTGCATGCGGATGTGGAAATGATAGTCGTGGCCCCACCACGGCCGGATTTTCGACAGCCAGGAGCGGTCGCCCTTGGCTTCGCGGCACAGCGCCTTCTTGATCGCGGCATTGACGAAGATGCGTTGCACGCCCGGCTGCTGCGCGGCGTCGCGCAGCACCAGCACATGACCAGGCGTGAACACTCTTGGATCGACGTCGAGCCGGTCCTCGCGCACCATCATCACCGCCGACATCTCCTCGCGCTCCTCGCGCGAGAGCCGGCGGTCCGGCATCGGCGTCAGCCAGATGTCGGCATCGAGGCCGATCTGGTGGCTGGCGTGTCCGGAGAGAGCGGGCCCGCCGCGCGGCTGGCCGATGTCGCCGACCAGGATGCCCGGCCAGCCCGCATCCTTGTGCGCCTTGGCCGCCAGCCGCTTGATCAGCGCGATCATCTCGGGGTGACCATAGTTGCGGTTGCGCGACAGCCGCATCACCTGCCAATTGTCGCCGTTGAGCGGCATCTGCATGGCGCCGCCGATGCAGCCCCTGGTGTAGGAGCCGATCACATGCGCCGGCCCGGTCGAAGGCAGCAGCTTTCGCGCGAACAGCTCCTTCGCGCCGATGTTGGGATCGTTGGGGTTGGCGAGCGGCGGCAGCGGCTTCGGGTTGACGCTGCCCTTGTCCTGGGCCAGCGCGCCGCCGACGGCCAAGAGCGTCATCGAGAGCGCCATCAGGAGCGTCATGACGGGCAGGAGAGGGGCGATGCGGCGGGGACTCATGCTGGCGTCCTTATAGCCGAACATCGCGTCAGGGTTAAGAATGAGGCGTCCGGCCGGGCGCGGTCTCACGGTGTCTTTACGCTCGCCCCACATGACGATCCAGAAGCCCAACGGGGGCATCCGAAAGTCGCAGTTTTCTTGCGTCGACCGGCTCATTCTTAACGGTGCGATAACCCTATGTCGTGTTGACCAAAATTGGTGCGCGGCGTGAGCAATCGCCACCACCCGCATGCAATCGCGCGCGATTCTGGAATTGGTTCAAGCGAACGCGCAATTTTGCGCCAGCGCACGCTCCCATTGCGATGGCGAAACAGGTTTGCCGCGCCTGCCGGCGTTGCGTCGCTCGGCAAACAGGCACGAAAGTGCGCATCGCGCGCTCCGCACGGCCGGCCGCCCCGCGGCCGGGCCGCCGAAGATTACTTTTTTTTCAGACACTTGCTCCAAGACTCGCCTCAAGACTTGCGGGCGCAGGGCGCGACTGGGACATGTGAAGTTGAGTTTGGGGTCTCGAAAGCCAAAAAAGCGAAAGCAAAGCGTGCTTGCCGGCCGTCGGCCGCGCAAGCCGCGATTCGCGCGCACGCCGCATCCGCCCGTTGACCACGACGAGCTCGTGCAGAGCCGCGCCGAGGCCGAAGCGGCGATCGCCGAGGCGCGCAGATCGCATGAGCGGCTGCGCCAGGCCGTCGATCTCCTGCCACAGGGCATCGTGATCCTCGACCCCGAAGGCCGCTACGTTCTCTGGAACAAGCAATATGCCGAGATCTACAGCAAGACCGCCGATCTGTTCGCCGAAGGCGCGCGCCTGGAAGACACGCTGCGCGTCGGCGTTGCCCGCGGCGATTATCCTGAAGCCGCCGGCCATGAGGAAGAATGGATCGCCCAGCGGCTGAAGAAGCTGTACGAACCCGGCAAGCGCCATGAGCAGACGCTGTCGGACGGCCGCGTCATCCTGATCGAGGAACGCCGCACCGACGACGGCGGCGTCGTTGGCCTCCGCGTCGACATCACCGAATTGAAGCAGCGCGAGGCTTCGTTCCGCCTGCTGTTCGACGGCAATCCGGTTCCCATGATCGTCTGTGCGCTGGACGACGAGCGCATCCTCGGCGTCAACGACGCTGCGATCGCCCATTACGGCTATAGCCGCGCCGAGTTCGAGCGGCTGAATATCCGCTCGCTTCAGGCCTTCGACAGCGAGCCGCCCTGGACCACCGACCGGACCGGCGACGAGCAGGCCGCGCGCACCTGGAAGCACGTCAAGGCCGACGGCGCGCTGATCGACCTTGCGATCTATTCCCGCGAGCTGACCTATGCCGAGCGGCCCGCGGTGCTGCTGGCGCTGATGGACATCACCGAGCGCAAGCGCGCCGAGGCGCGGCTTGCCTTCATGGCCCAGCATGACGGGCTCACCGGCCTGCCCAACCGCAACCTGCTGCGCCAGCAGGTCGACGAGATGCTGCTGCATACGCGGCGCAGCTCCGACAAGGTCGCGCTGCTGATGCTGGGGCTGGACAATTTCAAGTCGGTCAACGACACGCTGGGGCACGCCATCGGCGACAAGCTGCTCCGCGGCGTCGCCAAGCGCCTGCGCTCGACCTTGCGTGAAGAGGACGCGCTGGCGCGGCTGAATTCCGACGAGTTCGCGATCGTGCAAAGCGGGCTCGCGCGTCCCGAGGACGCGGTGATGCTGGCCAAGCGCCTGCTGGAGGCCATCGCCGATCCCTACCTGCTCGACGGCCATTCCGTGGTGATCGGCGCCTCCATCGGCATCGCGATGGCGCCGGGCGACGGCGACGATTCCGAGAAGCTGCTCCAGAGCGCCGACATGGCGCTGTCGCGCGCCAAGCTGGATGCCCGCGGCACCTTCGCCTTCTTCGAGGCCGCGCTCGATGCGAAAGCGCAGAGCCGCCGCAAGATCGAGGTCGAGCTGCGCGATGCGATCCAGAACGACGTGCTGCGGCCCTATTACCAGCCGCTGATCGATCTCTCGAGCGGCCGCATCACCGGCTTCGAGGCGTTGGTGCGCTGGCCGCATGCCGAGCGCGGCATGATCTCGCCGGCCGAGTTCATTCCAGTCGCCGAGGAGACGGGGCTGATCAACCCGCTCGGCGGATTGATGCTGCGCCGGGCGTGCCTGGACGCGGCGACCTGGCCCGACGACGTCCGCGTCGCCGTCAATCTGTCGCCGCTCCAGTTCCGCAGCGGCAATCTGCTCTCGATCGTGACGGACGCGCTGAAGCACTCTGGCCTGCCGCCGCGCCGGCTCGAGCTCGAGATCACCGAGACGCTGCTGCTGGAGAAGAGCGCGCAGGTGCTGGCGACGCTGCATGCGCTGCGCGCGCTCGGGGTACGCATCTCGATGGACGATTTCGGCACCGGCTATTCCAGCCTCAGCTATCTGCGCAGCTTCCCGTTCGACAAGATCAAGATCGACCAGTCTTTCGTGCGTGATCTCGGCGCCAACCGCGAGGCGCAGGCGATCATCCGCTCCATCGTCAGCCTCGGCAAAGGCCTCGGCGTCACCATCACCGCCGAGGGCGTCGAGACCGAGGCCGAGCTGAGCTGCCTCCGGGCCGAAGGCTGCGACGAAGGCCAGGGCTTTCTGTTCAGCAAGGCGCGGCCGAATGTGGAGATCATCAGCCTGCTGCAAGCGCAGCGCGGGATCGATGGGGATGAAGAAGACGCCGCGCTGGTGGCGTGAGGCGGCTGCCGCGAAGTCGGTGCGCTCCCTCTCCCGCACGCGGGAGAGGTGAGCGAGCCCGCGGCGCGACGGTCCTAACCCAAGCCCAATACTCTAGGCCGCCCGAAGCCCCGCCAAGAACGTGTCCACGCTCTGCCGCAGCGCGGACGCATGTTGGCCGAGCTCGCCCGACGCAGCCATGACATTGCCGGCCAGCGCCCGCGACTGGTCTGCGGCCTGGCTGGCGCCCGCGACGTTGGCGGAGACGTCGGTGGTGCCGGCGGAGGCCTGCTGCACGCTGCGGGCGATCTCGCGCGTGGCCGAGCCCTGCTCTTCGACCGCGGCGGCGATGGTTGAGGTGATGCCGCTGATCTCGCGTATGGTGTCGCTGATCCCGGAGATCGCGGCGACGCAATTGCCGGTCGCAGCCTGGATCGCCGTGACCTGGCTCGCGATCTCGTCGGTCGCCTTCGCGGTCTGGCTGGCGAGCCCCTTCACTTCGGCGGCGACGACGGCGAAGCCGCGGCCGGCTTCGCCCGCCCGCGCAGCCTCGATCGTGGCGTTGAGCGCCAGCAGATTGGTCTGGCTCGCGATCTCGCTGATCAGCTGCAGCACGTCGCCGATCCGCTCGGCGGCGCTGGCAAGGCTCGTGACCATCTCGGTGGTCTCGGCGGCCTTGACCACGGCATTGCCGGCGACCTTGCTGGAATGAGTGACCTGACGGCCGATCTCGCTGACCGACGAGGCCAGCTCCTCGGTCGCCGCCGCGACGGCGTTGACGCTGGTCGAGGCTTCTTCGGAGGCGGTCGCCGCCGCGGATGCGCGCTGCGAGGTGCCGTTGACGCTGGTCGTGATTTCGCCGGCGACGCTCTGCATGCCTTCGGTCGCCCTGGCAACGGCCGAGACCACGCCCTTGACGTCGGCCTCGAAGCGATCGGCCATGCGGCGCTGCATCGCCTGCTTCTCGACCTCAGCCTTCGCCTTGTCGGCCTCCTGCGCCTCGCGCATCGCGACCGATTCGAGCATGTTGTGGCGGAAGACATCGACCGCCTTGGCCATGGTACCGAGTTCGTCGGGCCGCTCGCTGCCGGGAATGGTGACGCTGGTGTCGCCGCTCGACAGCCGGTTCATGATGGCGGTGATCGCCGTAAGCGGCCGCGACAGCCCGCGCCCGAGCAGCAGCGCCAGCACGATCGCAACCGCGAGGATCGCCACCGTGCCGAGGATCAGATTGCGCTCGGCGGCGGCGAAGGCGGCCTCGTATTCCGTGGTGTCCTTGATGATCTCCAGCACACCGACCGGGGAGCCCGCGTAGTTCTTGATCGGTCCGGCATAAACCGCGACCGGATGACCGTCGAGCTCCGCCTCGCGCATCAGCGGCGCGCCGTCGATCGCGGCCTTCAACTCGTCGGGCTTGGCGACCGCGTTCTCGCCGAAGGTCGAGGACAGCTTGTTCAGGTTCTTGCCGTCCACCGAATAGACCGCGAGGTCGATGCCAAAACGCTTCTTGGCGCGGTCGACGAACTCCTTGCCGAAGGCGGCTGCGATGTCGACATTGGCGAGGCTTTTGCCGTCGCGCACGATCGGCGTCATGCCGAAGATGCCGAGCGCCTCGCGCCCGGGTTCGACGCCGACGATCTGGCGGCCGGTCTTGATCGCCTCGACCACGGTCTCGCGGCGCGCTGAGACGTCGTCGCCGAAGGTCTTGGGCGCATGCACGCGGTAGAATGCGATTGCGGGCGGAACCTGGAAGGTGATCAGCGGGATGCCCTGCACCTTCAGCGCCTTGTTGGCATCGCCAAGCAGTGCGGCGAGGCTGTCGCGGTCGCCCCTGGCGATGGCGTCCCCGACCGGCGGCAGGGCGGCAATCACGGCCGAGACCGCCAGCGCGGCGCGTCCCTCATAGTCGATTGCGGCGGTCACGCTCTCATATTGCAGCTTGAGCTGCTGATCGAGCGCCATCCGCGTCAGCGCCCGCTGCTGGGTGATCGAGAAGCCGGAGAGGATGGCGCAGGCCACCGCGACGGTGAGCGCGATGGCGAGAATCAGGCGGGCGGCAATCGACTTGAGCTTGAACATCGAGAATTCCCAGGCATTTCCAAGTTTTGCATTTCCAGAATCTTGCTTTTGTGGAAAGGTCCCAGAAATTGCTTAACAACAAGCCCGGCACGGCCTCCGTATTTCAAAGGAATCGTTGCGGCGCTTTTGCATGACTCAATGCGGTGAGCGCATGGGGATGTGATCGTTCGTCGCAGGTGGACACAAAGTGCCCGCGACTACCGGTCTTCGGAGAGGATCATCTTACCGACATCCTCGTAATGCGTGTCGCGCGCCTGGATCTGCTGGGCGATAGCGTGCATGTCGCGGAAGCGCCGCTCGAACGGATGCTTTCGGAACACCGCGGTGGCGCCGGCCATGTGATAGGCGGCATCGACCACCTTTGCGGATTGATGGATGGTCCAGGTCGCAGCCAGGCGAATGGCACTGCGATGCGCCGCGCTGAATTCGCCTGTCGCGCAGAGGTCGCGCCACATCGCATTCGCCGTCGCGTAGAGATAGGCGCGCGCGGCGCGCCAATCGCCCTCGGTGCGGCCGATCAGGCCCTGAACCGCCCCGTTGTCGCGCATGGCGCTGGCGGCGAGCGATTGATGCTTTGCCCGCGACAGCGCGATTGCGGCGTCCAGCGTTGCCCGCGCGACGCCGTGCGAGACCGCGGCGAAGCCGAGGCTGAAGCTCGCGCCGGTGCCTATTCTGTAGAGCGGCCCCTTCTCGCGCAAAGCCGAGGGCACGTCGCGAAACGCCGTGAACCGCTCGGGGATGAAGAGGTCGCTGACCTCATACGAATCCGTGCCGGTGCCGGCGAGCCCGATCGCCTGCCACACATCGTGCAGCACGGCGCTCGCGACCGGGAACAGGATGGTGCGCACCTCCGCAGCTCCATCGGCATTCCCGCGAGGCGCGCCGTCGCTGCCGACGATGCGCACATGCGCCCCGAGCCAGCTCGCCTGCCGCGAGCCCGAGGCAAAATCCCAGCGCGCCGTGACGCGATAGCCGCCCTCGACGCTGCGCGCCTCATGCGCGATCGCGCCCCAGGCGAGGATGCCGGGCGACGTGTTGAAGATCTCCCGCGCAGTGTCGTGGTCGAGAGATGCGGCGATCATCGCGCAGACGCTGCACTGGCCGAGGCACCAGGCCGTGGAGGCATCCGCCTTGCCGATCTCCTCCAGCATCTGCATGAAAGTATCGATCGGAGCCTCGGCGCCGCCAAGGCTCTGCGGCAGCAGCGCGCGATAAAGTCCGTTCCCGATGAGGGCCGAGACGACCGCCGGCGTCAGCCGCCGCGTCCGCTCGATCTCGTCAGCCTCGCCCGCAATCAGCGGCGCGAGCGCGCGGGCCCGCTCGACCAGGCCGGGCTCGGGAGTTGCGTTCATGCGCGTTTCCTCGCCCATTCTTGCTGTGAGCGGTAAGAGCCGCGATGGTGGGCTATTTGGCAGGGAGGATCAAGGTCGCATGCCGGCGGCCACGATCCAGAATCTTGCGTTTCTTGGTAGCCCGGATGGAGCGTAGCGCAATCCGGGGTCTCTCGCCGCGGAAAGACTCTTCCGGATTGCGCTGCGCTCCATCCGAGCTACGGACTATTCGTCGAGCAACCGCTCCATGATGATCGTGCGTTCGGCACCATGATAGCTGTCGCGCACGGCGTTGAATCCGAGCTTTGCGTAGAAGGTCTCCGCGGTGACAGACGACGGCACCGTCAACGCGGCAAGGTTCCGCTGGCGCGCCGTCCGCTCGATCTCCGCCATCAGCAGCCTGCCGATCCCCCGGCCCTGAACATCCGGAGCCACGAAGACGGTACGGACGACGCTTCCGTCGAGGCTCGCCGTTCCGACCAGGCGGCTGCCGAGGGTGGCGACGAAGACGGTGCGTTTTGCAATCAGCGCCCGCACGGCATCCGGCCTGAAGCTCTGCTCCACCCTTGCGATGATGTCGTCGGTATAATCCTTCGCATTGGTCTCGCGCAGCGCACGCAGGATGACCGTGCTGATGTCGGCGGCGTCATCGGCATGCGCAGGCCGGATGGTGCAATCCATGGGTCGCTCCCGAGCGGCTTGTCGTACGATCGGCAGAAATGCTACGTTTCGTAGCACATATCCATCCACGAGGCACGCGATGAAGACGCCACCCGGCCGCGCTGCGGCGCCGCCCGAGCTGAAGCTCGAGGACGCGCCCATGAGCGGCATCATCGATGCGTTGGCGAGCGGACACGTCACCGCGACGGCGCTCACCAAGACCTATCTCGCGCGCATCGCGGCCTACGATCGTGACGGGCCGGCGCTGAACTCCGTGCGCGCGCTCAATCCCGATGCGCTCACGATCGCGGGCAAGCTCGACGGCACCAAACCGTCGGCCAAACGGCCGCTGGCCGGTGTGCCGATCCTGGTGAAGGACAATATCGCGACCTCCGACCAGCAGCCGACCACGGCGGGCTCGCTGGCGCTGGAGGGGGCGCGCGCGAGGCGTGACGCGACCGTCGTCAAGCTGCTGCGCAAGGCCGGCGCGGTGATCCTCGGCAAGGCGAATCTGACCGAGTTCGCCAACATGATCGCGATCGACATGCCGGGCGGCTATTCCTCGCTCGGCGGCCAGGTGAAGAATCCTTTCGCGCCGGCGCTGATGGACGATCACGATATCCCGGTCGTGACGCCGGGCGGCTCGAGCGCGGGTTCGGCGGTCGCGGTCGCGGCGGGCTTGTGCGCAGCCTCGATCGGCACCGAGACGTCCGGCTCGCTGCTCTACCCTGCCAGCCAGAACGGCCTCGTCACCGTGAAGCCGACGGTCGGACTGATCAGCCGCGCCGGTATTGTGCCGATCGCCCATAGCCAGGACACCGCGGGGCCGATGACGCGCACGGTGCGCGACGCGGCCATGCTGCTGAACGTGCTGGCCGCCGAGGATCCGCTCGACCCGGCCACGCAGAAGCAGCGGCGGCCGGCCGACTACACCGCCGGCCTCGCAACCGACGCGCTGAAGGGCACGCGCATCGGCGTGCCGAGCGACCCCGCCGACCCGCTGAATGATTGCTACTACGGCAAGCTGCCGGACAGCTGGACCAGGGTGACGGCCGAGGCGACCAGGGTGCTGGAGGATCTGGGCGCAATCATCGTGCGCGCCAGCATGCCGACGCCCGGCTGGATCGGCGGGCCTGGCACGACCATGGCCGTGCTCAACCGCAATCCGTTGAGCCGCCACAAAGGCACCGTCGCGAGGCCGCCGGTCGTCTTCCTCTACGAAATGAAGAGTGGTCTCAATCTCTACCTCAGGGATTGGGCGACCAATACCGCCATCGGGACCATGGCCGACATCGTGGCCTTCAACGCGGCGAACGCCGGGAAGGCGCTGCGTTTCGGCCAGGACCACTTCCTCGCTGCCGACCTCACCAGGGGCGATCTCAGCGAGCGCGAGTACAAATCGGCGCGTGCCATGGATCTGCTCTCCGCCAGGACGCACGGCATGGACGCCTACATGAACCAGCACAGGCTCGACGCGGTGCTGTTCCCCGGCAGCGGAGGCTGCGTGATATCAGCGAAGGCAGGCTATCCCAGCGTCATGGTGCCGGCCGGCTTCGTCTCAGGTGTCGACGGGAGAGACACGCCCGACTATCCGCTCGGCATCACCTTCGCCGGCCGTGCCTGGACCGAGCACAAGCTGCTGCGTCTCGCCTACGCCTACGAGCAGGCTTCCAACATGCGCAAGCCGCCGCCCGGCCTGCCGGCGCTCTAGATTTCAAAACGCTTCCGGAACGCCATCGCCCGATGCTCAGCCGTTCGGAAGCCACCATCCGAAGATCGCGACGGCGAGGCAGGCTGCAAGGCAGATGGCCTGGTGGCCCATTTCCATCCAGTACCGGACCGGCGCCGTGTCCCTGTGAAACACTTGCCGCGACCAGTCCAGCAGCCAGAGCACGAGATCGGGACTGAACGCCCTGATCTGCCGCTCGGCATAGCCGTCCCGCAGCATGCGGCCGCAATCGACGCACAGATAGATCGCGACGACACGGGCGACGATCTCGCAAAGGAAGAACCGCATGCACAGATCCGTTCAACAGGCACCGATGGCGAGGCGGCTCGCCGGGCAAGGGATAGTGTCGCCGAACCCGGATCGGGTTCGATCGGAACGGTGGAGATGGGTGGAACGGAACGCTTTTGCAGGTCCGACCGGCACAACCCTATCCCCGTCACCCCCGCGCAACGGCGAAGCCGTTGTCGCCTGAGGTGGCCGCTTCTTCAGCGGCCCTCGAAGGGCGACGGCCCGGCTGTATCCGGGCCGATTCATCCTTCGAGGCTCACACTGCTTTGCAGTGTGAGCACATCAGGATGACGGGGGTGATAGGTGTGAACGGTTGCTACATGGTCAGCGCGAGCGTCTTCGTTTACCATCCAATCTCGCTATCTATGGAGCCGCCGAATGCGAACCATTGGCCTGATTGGAGGCATGAGCTGGGAGAGCACCGCGCTCTACTACAAGCTCATCAACGAACGCGTCCGCGACCGGATGGGCCAGCTGCATTCGGCCCCGCTGCTGATGTATTCCTACGATTTTCAGGCCATCAAGGAGATGCAATATGCCGGCCGCTGGGACGAGGCGGCGAAGAGCCTTGCCGAGGTCGCGCGGCGTCTCGAAAACGCCGGTGCGCGCGCGATCGTGCTCTGCACCAACACGATGCACAAGCTGGCGCCCGAGATCGTGGCGAACGTCACCATCCCCTTCATCCACATCGGCGATGCAACGGCGGAGCGCATCCGGTCCAAAGGCTACCGGCGGGTCGGGCTGCTCGGCACCAAATTCACCATGGAGGAAGCCTTCTACATCGACCGGTTGCGCGCGCATGATCTCGACGTCCTGGTTCCTCCCGCAGCCGCCGGGGCCGACGTGAACCGCATCATCTACGATGAGCTGTGTCTTGGGATCGTCTCGGCACCCTCGCGCCGCCGCTATCAGGAGGTGATGGCCGCGCTCGTCGCCGCGGGCGCGGAATGCATCATCCTCGGCTGCACCGAGATCACGATGCTGGTCGGCGCGGGCGACACCTCGGTCGAGACGTTCGACACCACGGCCATTCACGCCGAGACGGCGGCCGATTTCGCGATCGGGTGATGACGGTCTGACTGGGCGTTCTGCACCCCGGTCCAACGCGAGAGCAAGCGATGGCTCAGTTCCAGCCTATCGAGCCCTATCAGCACGGATGGCTGGATGTGGACGATGGGCACCGGATCTACTGGGAGTGTTGCGGCAATCCCGCCGGCAAGCCGGCGCTTTTCCTGCACGGCGGTCCGGGCTCGGGTTGCTCTGCCGGTCAAAGACGGTTTTTCGATCCCGACATCTACAAGGCCGTGCTGTTCGATCAGCGCGGCTCCGGCCGCAGCCTTCCGCTCGCAAGTGAATCGAGCGCCGACCTGGCGAGCAACACCACCCAGCACCTGATCGCGGACATCGAGAAGCTCCGCGATCTGCTCGGTGTCGAAAGCTGGGTCATCCTCGGCCTGTCCTGGGGAACTACGCTCGGCCTTGCCTACGCCCAGGCGCATCCGCGCAGAGTGAAGGCGATGGTCCTCGGCTTTGTGACCACGACATCGCGGGAAGAGGTGCAGTGGATCACGCGCGGTGTCGGGCGCATCTTTCCAAGGGAATGGGAGCGCTTCTCCGAAGCCGTGCCCCGGCATCTGCGCAGCATGCCGCTCGTCGATGCCTACGCCATCATGCTTGCCGATGCCGACGAGACCGTTCGCAATGCAGCCGCGCGGGCCTGGTGCGCGTGGGAAGATGCGCATGTCTCGCTGACGCCGGGACACCAGCCAAATCCGCGATTTGACGATGCGGAGTTCCGGTTACGATTTGCCAGGCTGGTCACTCATTACTGGCGCCACGCCGCGTTTCTCGAGGACAACCAGTTGATCCGCGACGCATCGAAATTGAAAGGCATTCCCGGCGTCCTGATCCACGGCCGTTTCGACGTCAGCGGACCGCTGTCCACGGCCTGGCAATTGCACAGGCGATGGACGACCAGCAGGCTGCATGTTCTCGACGATGCCGGCCACGGCGGCGGCGATGCGTTCATGCCTTTGGTGATCAGGACCCTCGACGAGTTTGGGCGGCTGTAGGCCGCGGGCTCGCCGGATCTATCGTCCGGACCCGGGCTGACTTGGCTTCGGCGGCATGACGATGGCGCCGGCACTCGGCTGATGATCGCCAGCGGATGCTCCCTGCCTGACGCCATCACCCCGCATTCGTCCATCGAACAGGAACGGGCTCGTTGCATTCGCGCCGGCAGCCGCCGGCGTGTTCGATTGTTCGGACCTGGCGTCCTCTGCCTTGACCGCGGTCGCCGCCAGCGCCAGCACAAATGCGATTGCCAGTCTCGCCATGACGAGCATCTCCCAGGTTTTCATCACTGTCGACGAGGAAGTTGGCGTCAAGATGTCTGCGGAGGACGGGATGTCGGCCATGAGCCAGGGAGGCTCGTCAAGGCGGGCTTGTCCGCTTCTCCGGGAGTTGGTCAGGCAGGCGGCACAAGCCGACCACGCGATGCGCGGCTATTTGCCCAGGCCCCGTGCGATGATGGCGGCGTTCGGCTGCCTCGCGGCCCACGCAACGTTATATTCGCCATCGATCTGCACCCAATATGTATGTGCAGGCATATCAGTCCCATCGAGCGAGTTGAAAATGCATGTCGCCCTCTCTCGAATGATGGCACCGACGGAGTCCTGAGCTTGGTAGTCGATGAGCGCGACATTTCGAACCGGTGGCGACCGTGCGCTCCGGGCCATGCTTTTTCTTGTTGGTTCGGACACCGCCCGCAGCGGATCCGTGAAGAACTCGTCGAATGTGATCGTCTTCCGCGACTCTTCCGCGCCTCGTCTCTCGTAAGAGGCCGGAACCGCCAGCCGTTCCTTGATCGCCCTGTCGCACGTTTGCACAAATTGGGACGTGAACGGCGTCTTGCCGCCCATGTAGGCGTAGCCCAGCACAGCCATACCGAAGATCAGCAATAATGAGCCCGCAACCTTGATGTTCATCTCGATGGCTGTCGTTGATTTTGCCGCGCCCGCGCATTTCCCCACTTTGCATCAGGCGGCAAAAGAAACCACAACCAAGAGCATCTGCATTCTTCTGGCAATCCTTACCGAACGCTAACCAGGTGTCACGCCGCGGCTCGGCCAAGGTCGAGCGATTGCCCGCGTCTGGTCGGAAAGCTCCGCACTTCGACCAAGCCCCAAGGCGGGTATCAGCCGCGCGCCGGCGAACCGTGTCCGGACATGGCGATCGCCCGAACGACCAGCCCGATGCGCTTGTCCCGCGCCGCGGGCCTGATTCGCCCTGAACGTTCCAGTTCAGCGAGCCCGTGGAGCGCCGCCCAGAATGTCTCGGTGGCGGCAGCGACATCGTCGCAAAATGGCGTGACGACGGCCGCCAGCGCTTCGAAAGCAGCCTGTAGCTCCGGTCTGCTTCCAGCATCCGCGAACCGCAGATCCGTCGGGAGGACGAACATGGCCGCATAGAGGGCAGGGCGACTTGCCCCGAAGGCGAGATAGGCCATCGCCACATTCTTGAGGGCGTTTCGCCGTCCGCTCGATTCGCTCGCGGCGTCACGAAGAGCTTTCGTGATCTCGTTGAAACCTTCGACGGCAACGGCCGCAACGATCGCGTCCTTGTTCGCGAAATGCGAGTAGAGCACGGGCTGGCTATATTCGATCTCGTCGGCGAGACGGCGGATCGTGACGGCGTCCCATCCTTCGCGCTCAGCGATCGCCCGCGCGGCCGCGACAATGCGATGCTCGCGCTCGGCCCGCTCCCTTCCTTTCCGCTCGGCGATACCCAATCCCGACCTCCCGACGTCCGACGCGTCGCATTGTACCGGCGCTTGACGATCTAGCAACGCTAGATCATATATCTAGCAACGCTAGATCAGCATACGTTGCTAGAAACGGAGAGTGGAATGCACTGGTTTGCCCTCGGAATTGCGTCGCTCCTGGCGTTTGCGATCATCGCCATCGGCATTCAATATGTTGCGAGCCCGTTGACCGCGACGCGGAGCTTCGGCTTGCCGTTGCCCGAGACCGGCGCCAACATCGGGTGGTGGCTCCGCCTCAAGGGGGTGCGCGACATCGCGTCCGGGTTGATCGTGCTCGCCTTCATGACGTGGGGCGCGCCCGGCGCGGTCGGCCTCGTTCTGCTCGTCGAAGCGGTCATCCCGCTAGGTGACATGCTGCTCATCCTCGCAGCGAGAGGCTCCACGAAAAGCGCTGTCGGCATGCACGGTCTCACGGCCGTGATCATGGTCTTGGCCGCCGTGCCTCTGATCATCGGCGCTTGAGATGGTGCACGCTCCAGAAACTGCGTTCGCCCGTCAGGGCGATGGGTTTCGCAACGGGCCCTGACCATCCTAGGGCTGACCGCGCCTTGAATTTCAGATTTCACCACCCGACCATGTCGGCTCCGGCGGATCTCGATCGTCCTTGGTTTACAATTCCCGGCCGCGCCGCGGATGGCCCGGCACAGGCGTCGTCGTCACCCCGACTGCCATAATTGAACTGGAGCAATGCCCATGAGGATCACCGTCGAAACCAGCGTCGCAGCCCCGATCGATCAGGTCTGGAATGCGTATACGACGCCTGCCGACATCGTGAAGTGGAATGCCGCGTCCGACGACTGGCACACGACCAAGGCGACGGTCGACCTGCGGGAAGGCGGCGCCTTCTCGTCGCGCATGGAAGCCAAGGACGGCAGCATGGGCTTTGACTTCGCCGGGACCTACACGACCATCGTCGAGCACAAGCTCATCGAATATACGTTCGGCGATCGCAAGGCCGAGGTCGAGTTCGTGCCCGGTCCGAAAGGGGTCGTCGTCCGCGTGGTCTTCGATGCTGAAGCGACCCACTCGGTCGAGCAGCAGCAAGGCGGCTGGCAGGCGATCCTCGACAATTTCGCGCGGTACGTCGAGGCGAAGCAGAAGCCGTGATCGATCAGGGATCGGACGTGGACGGCTGCATCACACACCCTGCGATGCTGCCACCATACCCCTGTTTTGCCCGACGGAGCAAATTAATTTCGTAAAATCAAAAAAGCGCAATGCCGCCAAGGGGGCGGCTACTGTGCATGGGGTTGTTTTCGCGTTTCCGGTTTGCCGGCCGCGGAGAGGGGGACGGCTCGTCTGGCTCGTCCGGGGCGTCGCCTCAGCTATCTACCTTCAACGCGGCAATGAAAGCTTCCTGCGGGATGTCGACCTTGCCGAACTGCCGCATCTTCTTCTTGCCTTCCTTCTGCTTCTCCAGAAGCTTGCGCTTGCGCGTGATGTCGCCGCCGTAGCACTTTGCGGTGACGTCCTTGCGCAGCGCGCGGACCGTCTCGCGCGCGATCACCTTGCCGCCGATCGCCGCCTGGATCGGGATCTGGAACATGTGCGGCGGGATCAGCTCCTTCATCTTCTCGACCATGGCGCGGCCGCGCCCTTCCGCGCGGGTGCGATGGACCAGCATGGAGAGCGCATCGACCGGCTCGTTGTTGACGAGGATCTGCATCTTGACGAGATCCGCCGGCTTGTAGTCGGTGAGATGATAATCGAACGAGGCGTAGCCCTTGGAGACCGACTTCAGGCGGTCGTAGAAGTCGAACACGACCTCGTTGAGCGGCAGGTCGTATTTCACCATCGCGCGCGAGCCGACATAGGTCAGCTCCTTCTGCGAGCCGCGGCGGTCCTGGCACAGCTTCAGCACGCTGCCGAGATATTCGTCGGGCGTCAAAATCGTCGCCTCGATCCAGGGCTCCTGGATCTCCGCGATCTTGACCACGTCGGGCATGTCGATGGGATTGTGGATCTCGAGCTCGCTGCCGTCGGTGAGCTTCATCTTGTAGATCACGCTCGGCGCGGTCGCGATCAGGTTGAGATCGAACTCGCGCGACAGCCGCTCCTGGATGATCTCCAGATGCAACAGGCCGAGGAAGCCGCAGCGGAAGCCGAAGCCGAGCGCGGCCGAGGTTTCCATCTCGAACGAGAAGCTGGCGTCGTTGAGGCGCAGCTTGCCCATGGCGGCGCGCAGCGTTTCGAAATCGTCGGCGTCGACCGGGAACAGGCCGCAGAACACCACCGGGATCGCCGGCTTGAAGCCCGGCAACATCTCGGTGACCGGCTTCCTGTCGTCGGTGATGGTGTCGCCGACGCGGGTGTCGGCGACTTCCTTGATCGCGGCGGTGATGAAGCCGATCTCGCCGGGGCCGAGCTCGTCGACCTGTGTCATCTTCGGCGTGAAGAAGCCGACGCGCTCGACGTCGTAGGCCGCACCCGTGCCCATCATGCGGACGCGGCTGCCCTTCTTCATGACGCCGTCGACGACGCGGATCAGCACGACGACGCCGAGATAGACGTCGTACCAGCTGTCGACCAGCAGCGCCTTCAAGGTGGCGTCGCGATCGCCCTTCGGCGGCGGCAGGCGGGTGACGATGGCTTCGAGCACGTCGGGCACGCCGAGGCCGGTCTTGGCCGAGATCATCACCGCGTCGGAGGCGTCGATGCCGATGACGTCCTCGATCTGCTGCTTGATCTTCTCGGGCTCGGCCGCGGGAAGATCGACCTTGTTCAGGACCGGGACGATCTCGTGATTGTTGTCGAGCGCCTGGTAGACGTTGGCGAGCGTCTGCGCTTCGACGCCCTGGCTGGCGTCGACCACCAGCAGGGAACCCTCGCAGGCCGCCAGCGACCGCGAGACTTCGTAGGCGAAGTCGACATGGCCGGGCGTGTCCATCAGGTTGAAGATGTAATCCTTGCCGTCCTTGGCGTGGTAGGCGAGGCGCACCGTCTGCGCCTTGATGGTGATGCCGCGCTCGCGCTCGATGTCCATGGAATCGAGCACCTGCTCCTTGCCCGCCATTTCGCGGTCGGAGAGGCCGCCGGTCATCT
>Ga0065165_1001095_pt1 | contig 32206 bp, 31 predicted proteins | sample AraplaMF_Cvi_mMF_FD_63813 | JGI IMG/M metagenome (GOLD analysis project Ga0065165, IMG submission 63813) | Arabidopsis root microbial communities from the University of North Carolina, USA - plate scrape MF_Cvi_mMF (version 2) (version 3) | ecosystem: Host-associated > Plants > Roots >... | reverse complement strand
CTCGGTGCTCCTGCACCATCCTCACCGCACGCTCACGCACCTCGGGTGAGAACTTGTTCGACTTGCTCATGGCTCAATCCTCTCAGAGTGTTGAGCCTCCTCAAAATCCGGGGCGATTCAGTTGAACGGGTGGCAGCGACTTTGGGTGGTCTTGTCGTGCGTGTGGCTGGCGTTCGCGCTGATTCAGTACGCAAAGTCCGTCCCGGGCCAGGAGTCAGCCAAGCGAAACGCCGAAGCCAAAGCGACGGCAGAACTGCGAGCCCCGGACAAGCAAAAGTCGCTCGACTGCCTTCTTAAGCGTGGACCGCTTCCAAGCTACGACGACTATGTGGCTTGCGACGTGAAGGCTCGCGACCTTTCTCCAGCCGAGCAGGTAGCTCTTCGACAACGCATCGCCGCGCTGCTACCGGAAGAGAAGGCCGACTTGCGGGCTGCCCAACTTGAGATGCTGGGCTTCTACCTGCTGATTTGGTTCGTGATCGCACTGTTGATGTACGGCGTTGGTTGGATCGCCGCATGGGTTCTCCGGGGCTTCCGGCAGAAGGCCGCCTAAAGCACCTTCAGATTCGCATCAAGCTGTGTCGGGGCATAGATTCCGATGACGTTGGTCATGCAAGCGCTCAAGCGCCGCTCCCTACATTGGTCGGAAATCTGACCAACAAAGGGAGCTTCGATGATTGCGCCAGAGGATCTGTACATCCTTGATGTCACTGAGTTCGCGAAAGACCTCTACCGGATGGGCAATGCCCGGTGGCCCAACTTCGGCGAAGACCGCGCACGCGTTGATGTGCCCATTGCCTACCAGAACGGCGTGGAAGTGGCCGTCGCCAATGGCAACGGGTTCTCCGCTTCGGACAAGATCACCAAGACCATGCAGAAGCCCGGCAAGAAGGTCTGGAAAATCAAGAAGGGCGCGAGATTGCCCGACGAGATTGTGATCGCGAAGGACATGCGCCCTGGTTATGATGGGCATTACATGCTCGCACCGGCGAAAACCATGCCGCTGCGGAAATACCTCGGCGCACTTGAAGAACTTGGTATGGACCCGGCACGCGTCCAACTGATCACCGTGGGAGTGAAGTAATGGCCGTCAAGCTCATTGTTAGCGAATACAACATCCTCTGGAAAGCGCTGAAGCACTACCAGCAATATCTGGAGCATGTATCGGAAACCACGGAAGACGAAGACCAGCAGCTCTTCGTTGACGAGGATCTGGAGAAGATGGAGTACATGTTCAACAACATCCAGAACGCCGCGAAGGCTGACTGGGATCTAGAACTCAAGTAATCCAGCAGAAAGCCCCTGACCTTTCGATCAGGGGCTTTTGCCTAGGGAGTGCGTTTCAATGAACAGAGCTTTGCAAGCTCCGTCTATTTACCCTTCCCAGACTTCCGCTGCACGAGCAGCCGCCGACGAAGCTTGAACGTGGGCGTAGACCATGGTGCTCAGGATGTTCTTGTGGCCAAGCATGGCTTGCACTTCAACGAGCGACAGCCCGCCACGAAGCAACCGGGTCGCGAAGCAGTGACGCATGGTGTGCAAGGTGATCTTCCCCGCTGACTCATCCAGACCCGCACGCTTCACGGCATCACGAATCCAGTCCGTGTTGACCTTGTGATCGGCCTTGGTTGGGAACACCCACCCAGACTCGCGGTACAGCTCATACCGGCGAAGCAAGGTCTCCCGCAACTTCGAGGTCATGACCAACGGCGAGTCCACGCCTTGCTTGCTCCGCTTGATGTGAACCACGCGATGCTCGAAATCGACTTGTGACCAGCGCAGCATCTGTGCCTTGTTGAGTCGAACGCCCAAGCTGAACAGCACGATCAGCAGGTCCACGTTGTCCCTTCGCTGCACGGTCTTGATCTTGTTCCGACCCCGGTACTCCGCATCCGGGTCGATAGCGGCAAACAGCTTCTCCTCTTCGTCCTTGGTGAGCACGCGGATTCGTGTCTTGATTGCCTTGAGGCTGTCCACCTTGGGGCCTGCGGTCCAGCCTTGATCCTTGCAGAAGTTCTGGAGGCTGTTCCAGTAGGTCACGAACACGCTCAAGGTGTTGTGCGCCACCCCTTCCTCACGACGGGTTGCAATGGCCTCTTGCACCTCGAATAGCTGAACGTCCTTGACCGGCTTATCAGCAAGCAGCCGCTTCCAGTGGTTTAGATGCGTGCATGCGTTTTCGTATCCGCCAGTACCTTTGCGAGCACGAAGGAACGCAGTAATGGCTTCGTACAACCGCACGGGCTTGACGCCCTGAATGACCACGGATTTAACAAATTCGCTTTCGATCTTCAAGGCGATCTGGTCAGCTAGTTTCTTATCGCCGGTCATTGTAGAACGGGCCACAGTCTGGCCGTTGATCATTTTACGAAAGTGGCAGATTCCGTTGCGCAGGGTAAGTGACATGATTTAGTCGCGTTGCAGTATGTGCCTTGCGCAAGTCTGCAACCACCGTGGCTAGGATCAAGCATTTTTTGAACCTGCCATCCCAACCTAATTCTCGAAGCTGATCGCGAAGCGGATTACTCAACGAGGAACGCGAAGCCAGTTATTCAACCTCGGGATACCTGAGCGGGTTGCCCAAGCCATTTTGTGCAAATGGTGTGCAAAACCTGGCTTGTGCAAAAAGGTATTAGCGGGTGGCTTTGTAGTATTGCAACGAGCCCTTGCCCCTCTTGCAGGCTGTGCATGTGTGCGAGAAGCCTCCCGGACCGTGCGAGAACCTGCGTAGAGCGCTTCCCAGCGCAAGCGAGACCCTGGCGGGCTTGCGATAATGAGGGGTTGCCCCAGTGAGACAAGCCCACAGCCATGACCACCATCCGCTATGCCGACCTCGTCGAGAGCGTCGCCGCCGCCCTGCAGTACATCAGCTACTACCACCCGGCGGACTACATCCAGCATCTGGCGCGCGCCTACGAGCGTGAGCAAAGCGCGGCCGCCAAGGACGCCATCGCCCAGATCCTGACCAACTCCAAGATGTGCGCGGAAGGCCGTCGCCCCATCTGCCAGGACACCGGCATCGTGAACGTGTTCCTGAAAATCGGCATGGACGTGCGCTTCGCCGATTTCCCCGGCTCCATCGACGACGCCGTCAATGAAGGCGTGCGCCGTGCCTACAACCACGCTGACAACAAGCTGCGCGCATCCGTCCTGGCCGATCCCATCTTCGATCGCAAGAACACCAAGGACAACACGCCGGCCGTCATCTCCATGAGCCTGGTGCCCGGCAACACCGTGGACGTGATGGTCGCCGCCAAGGGCGGTGGCTCGGAGAACAAGAGCAAGTTCGTGATGATGAATCCCAGCGACAACCTGGTCGACTGGGTGCTCAAGACGGTCCCCACCATGGGCGCCGGCTGGTGCCCGCCGGGCATGCTGGGCCTGGGCGTGGGCGGCACCGCCGAAAAGGCGATGCTCATGGCCAAGGAATCGTTGATGGAAGACATCGACATGTATGAGCTGCTGGCCCGCGGCCCCCAGAACAAGCTGGAGGAACTGCGCATCGAGCTCTACGAAAAAGTCAATGCCCTTGGCATCGGCGCGCAGGGCCTGGGCGGCCTGACGACCGTGCTGGACGTCAAGATCAAGACCTACCCCACTCACGCCGCCTCCAAGCCCGTGGCGATGATCCCGAACTGTGCCGCCACGCGCCACGCCCACTTCGTGCTGGATGGCAGCGGCCCGGCCTACATCGACCCGCCCAGCCTGGACCTGTGGCCCGACGTGGAATGGGCGCCGGACTACAACAAGAGCAAGCGCGTTGACCTGAACGCCCTGACCAAGGAAGAAGTGGCCAGCTGGAAGCCGGGCGACACACTGCTGCTCAACGGCAAGATGCTCACCGGCCGCGATGCCGCCCACAAGCGTATCCAGGACATGCTGGCCAAGGGCGAATCCCTGCCCGTGGACTTCACCAACCGCGTGATCTATTACGTGGGCCCGGTCGACCCCGTGCGCGATGAAGTGGTGGGCCCGGCCGGCCCGACCACCGCCACCCGCATGGACAAGTTCACCGACATGATGCTGGAGAAGACCGGCCTCATCGCGATGATCGGCAAGGCCGAGCGCGGCCCGGTCGCCATCGAGTCCATCCGCAACCACAAGAGCGCCTATCTGATGGCCGTGGGCGGCTCCGCCTACCTGGTCTCCAAGGCCATCAAGGCCGCCAAGGTGGTTGGCTTTGAAGACCTGGGCATGGAAGCGATCTACGAGTTCGACGTCATCGACATGCCCGTGACCGTGGCCGTGGACGCCGGTGGCACCAGCGCCCACGTCACCGGCCCGGCGGAGTGGAAGGAACGCATTGCTTCCGGCAAGGCGGTTTCCATCCCCGTGACGGCGGGCTGACCGGCAGGCCGTAGGTTTTCTTCCGCCTGTCGGCCTGAGCCGCCCGCCCATCAACGGCCACCTCCGGGTGGCCGTTCTGCATTCAAGGCGCCCCCTAGTTCAAGGGTTAACCCGCGCTCACTTGGCCACTCGTCGCGGCATCCCGCATTTCGCGCCGCCAGCGGCCCGTTTTATCGCAGCCGTGCAGGCCCCCTGCCCCGCCCCTCCCAGAATCCGCGCCCATGCCGCATCGGGGCCACAGCCCCACCAATCGCCAGCGCCATCGCAGCGCCCTGGCGGCCCATCAAGAACGACATTGCGGCGGCGTTCGCTTCGGGAGTGTCAACATGAGTCAATGGATCCGCCGTGGGCTGTTCGCCGCGGCCACCCTCGCCTTTCTTGCCGGCGCCGGCGCCCTCGCGGCCGTCCACATGGCCGACAGCAAGATGAATCGCCACATCGACATCGCACCACACGACCTCGTCCTGCCCCAGGACGAGCAAAGCCTGTCGCGCGGCCGGTATCTCTACGCCACGCGCGGCTGCGTGGACTGCCATGGGGCTAATGGCGCGGGACGCCGCTTCATCGACGACGATGGCTTGCGCGTGGCCGGCCCCAACATCACCAGCGGCCCCGGCAGCGTGGTGACGCATTACACGCCGGCGGACTGGGAGCGCACGCTGCGCCACGGCGTGAAGCCGAACGGCCGCCCCCTGCTGATCATGCCCAGCCAGGATTACAACCGGCTCACCGATGCCGACCTTGGTGCGCTCGTGTCCTACATTCGCGCCATGCCGCAGGCCTCGGGCGGCCCGGCGGAAATGCAGTTGCCGCTGCCGGTCCGTGTGCTTTACGGCCTGGGCCAGATCCCGGATGCCGCGTCGCGCATCGATCACAGCCTGGCGCCCGAGGCCCCGGTCCCTCCCGGTGCGACGCTGGCGCACGGCCGTTATCTGGCGGGCATGTGCATCGGCTGCCATGGGGACCAACTGACGGGCGGGCGCATCCCCGGCGCGCCGCCCTCATGGCCGGCCGCTGCCGACCTGACGCTGCACCCCGGCAGCGTGATGCATGACCGCTACGCGCAGGCCGACGCCTTCCGGGACATGCTGCGTTCCGGCAAGCGTCCCGACGGCAGTGCCATCGCCGTGATGCCGTTTGAATCCCTGCGGGAACTCACTGACGAGGACATGCAGGCGCTCCACCTGTATCTGCAAAGCCGTGGATCCGTGGTGACCGCACAGGCCCCGCGCTGACCCCGCCCTCAGCGGCCCCCGCTGTACCTGCGGTCAGCCGATGGGCGCTACCGGCGGCGCGGGCTCTGCCAGCGCAGCGCCTGCCGCAAGCGCGGGCGCGGGCGCGGGCTCCAAGGCGCGCACCACGCGCTGCGGATAGGGGATCTCGATATTGAGGCGGTTCAGCAGCCGCAAGATGGCCAGGTTCACTTCGGACCGGACCCCGCCCTGCCCGTTGTGCGGGTCGGAAATCCAGAACATGCAGGTCAATTCCAGGCCGTCGGCCGCGAAGTTGCTGAGGTTCACGCCCGGCGCCGGGTCGCTGAGCACGCGCCTCACCTGCTTCATCTCCTCGATGAGCTGCGGAAGCAGCGCATCCAGGTCGGTGCCATAGGCCACCTGCACCACCGTGGTGACCAGCACCTGGGGGTCGGCCAGCGACAGGTTCTCGACGCGGTTGGTGATGAGCGTTTCGTTGGGCACGATGGCCTCGCGGCCCCCGAGCGCCCGGATGACGGTGTAGCGTGTCTTGATGTCGCTGATGCGGCCTTCGAAGTTGTCGATCTTGACCATGTCCCCGATGCGCAATGAGCGCTCGGCCAGGATCATGAAGCCCGACACATAGTTGGCCGCGATCTTCTGCAAACCGAAACCCAGGCCCACACCCACGGCACCACCCAGCCACGACAGGGCGCTCAAGTCCAGACCAAAGGTCTTCAGGGCCACCAGCGCGCCGATCAAGAGCAGCACCGTGCGGGTGATGTTGACGGCGATCTTGCGCATGGACAGGTCAACCACCTTGCCCCGCAGCAAACGGGATTCGACGATGGACGACAGCCACAGCACGGCGATCATCACCAGCCCCACCGACAGCACATCCCGCAGCACATCGGCGAGACTGGGCGCCGGCAAATTGCCGCGCTTGAGGATGGTGACATGGATGCGTTCCAGCTCGTCCAGGATCACCGGCAGCACGCCGACGATCCACAGGATCGAGCCCACCCAGGCGACCCAGGAGACGCTGCGCTCCAGCATGCGCGTGCCCAGCGACTGCGGAAAAGCCGCACGCAGCACCCGCGCCACGAAGCGGATGATGGCCAGCGACATCAGCACCGGGATCACCAGGCGCAGCAGCGCCACCGGTTGGCCCAGCAGCGGCACCAGCCAACGGGCGCCAAAGGCGAGCACCAGCGCCAGGACCGGAAACAGCAAGCCGTCAAAAACACGGCGGCCCAGCAGCACCGAGTGATGCCCTTCGGCCGCCGGCATGTAGCGGCTGATGCGGTAGACGATCAGCCAGGACAAACCCAGGCAGGCCAGCAGCAGGCCCAGCTCGATGAACGCAGTCGGTTGGGTGAGCGAGGCCAGCAAGGCCTTCAGCTCGGTCAGACTCAGGGTGTGGTTCAGGGAGGAAGCAGTCAGTTCAGCACTCATCGATCAATCAAAGTCCGGCCAGTGCGCGCAGATGCACGCCCACGCTGCGCCCGAGGGCGTTCAGGTGGTAGCCGCCCTCCAGGCAGGAGACGATGCGGCCCTTGGCATGGCGCTTGGCCACATCCATGACGCGCAAGGTGATCCATTCATAGTCCGCCTCCACGAGGCCAAGCTGGGCCAGCTCGTCCTCACGATGGGCATCGAAACCCGCCGAGACGAAGATCATCTGCGGCTTGAACCGTTCCAGGGCCGGCATCCACAGGGCCTCGATCATCTCGCGCACCTCCGGGCCCCGGGTGTACGGGGGCACCGGCACATTCAGCATGTTGGGCCCCAGCGGCTGACCGCCACTGTAAGGGTAGAGCGGGTCCTGGAAGATGCTCACCATCAAAACGCGGTCATCATTGGCCAGGATGTCTTCCGTGCCGTTGCCGTGATGGACGTCGAAATCGACCACGGCCACCCGGTCCAGCCCACGTACATCGAGCGCATGGCGGGCGGCGACCGCCACATTGTTGAAGAAGCAAAAACCCATGGCCTGGTCACGCGTGGCGTGGTGGCCGGGTGGGCGCACGGCGCAGAAGGCGTTCTCCGCCCGGCCGTCCAGCACCAGGTCGGTCGCCTTGACCGCCGCCCCGGCTGCGCGCAGGGCGGCCGCCCAAGTGTGACCATTGGCAAAAGTATCGGGGTCCAGCGCCTTGGGCGCGACCTGCTCTCCACGAGCCGCCTGCTGCTCCAGGGCCTCCAGCGCCGCGCGCATTTCCGCCACATGGCGGGCCGAATGAGCCCGCTCCAGGCAGGCCAGGTCGACCTTCGGTGCATCGTGGCGGTCGAGCGCGGCGTCCATGCCATGGGCGATCAGCCAATCCTCGATCGCATCGAGCCGTTGCGGGCACTCGGGATGCCCCGCCCCCATGTCATGGCGATGGCAGTCCTGATGGCTGAGGTAGGCGGTTGACATCTCTGTAATACGCTCCGAAGGACGAGCCGGACCCTGCCCTGAAAAGCGATGCGATTTTGCGATATGGTGCGCCGATGGACTCCGAAGCAACAACGACGCTCACGTCTCAACCGCTGGCCGACCTGCGCCGGCAGATTAGCACGATCATCAAGGGCAAGCAGGCCCAGACGGAGGACTGCCTGGCCTGTCTGCTGGCGGGTGGCCATCTGTTGATCGAAGACCTGCCCGGCGTCGGCAAGACCACGCTGGCGCATGTCCTGGCGATTTCCCTGGGCCTGCAGTTCTCACGGGTGCAGTTCACCACCGACCTGATGCCGTCCGACCTGCTCGGGGTCAGCGTCTACAACCCGGTCGCGGCCACCACCGGTGCCGCCGCCTTCCAGTTCCACCCCGGGCCTGTGTTCAGCCAGGTGCTGCTGGCCGACGAAATCAACCGCGCCGGCCCCAAGACGCAAAGTGCGCTGCTGGAGGCCATGGAGGAATACCAGGTCAGCGTGGACGGGGTGACCCATCCCCTGCCCCGGCCGTTCTTTGTCATCGCGACGCAGAACCCCAGCGAGCAGCTGGGCACCCACCCGCTGCCGGAATCCCAGCTCGACCGCTTCCTGATGTGCATCAGCCTGGGCTATCCGGACCGTCAGTCCGAACGCGAGCTGCTGATGGGGCAGGACAGCCGTGAACAGCTGCGCCAGCTTCGGCCGGTGATGACACCGGAGCAGTTGCAGGCGCTGCAGCGCCAGGTGCTGCAGATCCACGTCGCGCCTTCGCTGCTGGACTATCTGCAGGCCTTGCTGGAGGCTACCCGTTCCGGCGAATGGTTCCAGGAGGGCTTGAGCCCGCGTGCTGGCCTGGCATTGCTGCGCGCGGCCCGTGCCAAGGCGCTGCTCAGCGGCCGCGACTATGTCTCCCCGGACGACCTGCAAGCCGTGCTGCCCCAGACCATCGCCCACCGGCTGCGCCCGCGCGGCGGCAGCGCGCGGGGTGCGCGTGAACAGGTGCGGGCGATGATGGCGGCCGTGCCGCTGCCCTGAGCCGCCGCCCTGCCGCATCTCTTCGTTCTCAAGCGCATGTTGCAACGACTCATACTCGCCATGGCGCGCGGCACCACCGGCGAAGGCGGCCCCGCGCCTGCACCACGCCCGGCGCGCCGGGCCTGGCGCTGGCCCTGGCAGGACCGCTGGGACCGCTGGTGGGAAGCCCGTCACCCGCGCAGCGACACCACCTCGCTGGCCCAGCGCAACCTTTACATCCTGCCCAGCCGTCCCGGCATGGCGTTTTGCGCCACGTTGCTGCTGTTGCTGCTGGCGTCCATCAATGACCAGCTCAGCCTGGGCTACCTGCTCACCTTTCTGCTGGCAGGCGTCGGCCTGGCCTCCATGCACAGCACCCACGGCAATCTGCGTGGGCTGAAGCTGGACCTCAAAACACCCGCCCCGGCCTTCGCGGGCCAGCCGCTGCTGCTGGATGTGCGCCTGCACAACACCGGAAAGGCGCGTTACGGCATCGGGCTTCGGCTGCCGGAGGGCCGCTATGCCGACACGGCCTTCACCGATGTCCCGGCGCAAGGGCATGCCCAGCTGCATCTGCAGGTGAGTTTTCCGGCCCGGGGCCGCCACCTGCTGCCGGTCCTGCGGATCGAATCCCGGTTTCCGCTCGGCCTGTTCGGCGCCTGGAGCTTGTGGCGGCCGGCGGCTGTCGCCTGGGTCTACCCTGCCCCCGAAATCGATGCGCCGCCCACCGCAGCGAGCGAGGAAGGGCTGCCTCAAGGGCAGGGCCAGCCTGGCCTGGGAGACGACCCCGGCCTGCGCCCCTACCGGCACGGGGATTCCCCTCGCCAGATCCTCTGGAAGAAGTCGGCCATGGCGCTGGCCCAGCCGCAGCCGCCCTCCGGCGGCATCAATAGCGGCGCGGCCCCTCTGCTGGTGCGCGAGCGCCTTGGAAGCCGGGCCAGCGAACAGTGGCTGGACCTGGACACCACCCGAGGCTTGCCCTTCGAGGCGCGGGTGTCACGGCTGGCGGCCTGGGTGCAGCGCGCCGAGGACGCGGGCCTGCCTTATGGCCTGCGCCTTGGCGAGAAGGCCATTGACCCGGACCTTGGACCGGATCATTACCGGGTCTGCATGGAAGCCCTGACCTTGCTGGAGGACCGGTGATGAGTGCCGTGTTGTCCTCTTCGTCCGGCAGCGGACCACGTCTGCGCAGCCCGTTGCCGCGGGAAGCGCGGGACACCCTCTTCCTGCTGGCCATCATTGCGGCCACCCTGGTGCCGCACACCGGCCACCTGCCGTGGTGGTGCAGCGTGGTGACCGCCATCGTGCTGGCGTGGCGGGCCCACCTGGCATGGCGCAGTGCGGCCCTGCCTGGCCGCTGGACGCTGGTGGCCACCCTGGTGATCATCATGGCGCTCACCTGGACCACCCATCGCACCTTGCTCGGGCGCGAAGCCGGCATCACGATGCTGGCCATGCTGATGGGCCTGAAAACGCTTGAATTGCGGGCCCGGCGGGATGCGTTCGTGGTGTTCTTCCTGGGCTTCTTCCTGGTGCTGACGCAGTTCCTGTATTCGCAGTCCTTGCTCACCGCGCTGTGGACGCTGCTGTGCGTCTGGGGCCTGCTCTCCGCGCTGGTGCTGGCGCAGATGCCGCAAGGGCTGCCCAGTCTGGGGCTGGCCGCCCGCATTGCTGCCCGCAACACCGCCTATGGCCTACCGGTGATGCTACTGCTGTTCGTGCTGTTCCCGCGCCTGCCGCCGCTATGGGGCCTGCCCAAGGACGCAGGCGCGCGGACCGGGCTGTCCGACACCATGGAGTTCGGCTCCTTCGCCGACGTGGCCGTGGACGACTCCATCGCCATGCGATTGCGCTTTGAAGGCGCGGTGCCGCCGCAGCCGCTGCTGTACTTTCGCGCGCAGGTGCTGTCCCGATTCGACGGCCGCACCTGGACTGCGCCTCGCGGCTACTGGACCAATGGCCGCGACGATGTCGAGCTGACGGGCCCCGCCTATCGCTTCCAGGTGACGATGGAGCCCCTGCGCGTCACGGTGCTGCCGATGCTGGAATTCAGCCCGCCGCCGCCACAGGACCGACTGCAGGTAGGTGACATGACCCTGCTGCGCGGATCGCAAGGCCAATGGGTGGCGCCGCGTCCGATCACCGAGCGGCTGCGCATGCACTATGAGGCCTGGCCCCGCGCCGTCTGGGGCCGCGCGCAGCCGGCCGTGCAGGTTCAGCAGGACCTGCAACTGCCGCCCGGGCTGAACCCCCGCGCCGTGGCAATGGGAGAGGCGCTGCGTCAGCGCTTCGCGAGCCAGTCGCCTGCCGCGCGCCCGGCAGCCATCAGCGCCGAACTGCTCCGCCAGATCCGCACGGGCGGCTACAGCTACACCCTGGCGCCGGGGGTGTACGGCGAGTTCTCGCCGCATGCCATCGACGAATTCTGGTTTGACCGCAAGCTGGGCTTTTGCGAGCACTTCTCCGCCGCCTACGTGGTGCTGATGCGCGCGGCGGGCGTGCCCGCGCGGGTGGTCACGGGCTTTCAGGGCGCCGACGTCGAGTTGCAGGACGGCGACATGGTGGTGCGCATGGGGCAGGCCCATGCCTGGGCCGAATACTGGACCGAGAGCAAGGGCTGGGTGCGCGCGGACCCCACCGCCGCCGTGGCGCCGGACCGGGTGCAAGGACGCCGCCTGCGTCAGCCGCAAGGGGCCATCGCGGGCGTGCTCGATACCGTGAGCCCGGGCACGCTGGAACGCATGCGGCGCGCCTGGGAATCCGTCAACAACCAGTGGCAGCAGCAGGTGCTGAATTTCTCCGGCGGCGAGCAGATGGATCTGCTCAAGCGGCTGGGCTTCGACGACCCGAACTGGGTGCTGCTGGTGCAGATGGGCGGCATGGTCATCGCGGTTGTCGCAGTGGCCGGTGCCGGGGTCGCGGCCTGGCAGCGCCGTCCGCATGATCCGTGGTCGCGCCAGCGTGCACGGCTGCGCCGCGCCCTCGATGGCCTGGGCCTGACCACGGCCGAACACGAGACACCGCGTCAATGGGCCGCACAGTTGCTGGCGCGCCATGGCGCCACGGCGCGGCCGCTGGCGGACGCCCTGCTTCAGCTGGATGCGCAGCGCTACCGGCAGGATCAGCCCGTGGGCACGCCACAATGGCTGCAAGGCTTCCTGGCGGCCTGCGATGCGCTTCGCCGCCAAGTGGCTGCGCAGCAGCGCTGAGCAGCCAGACGCTTGAACCGAACGACTTTCTGGCAGTTTGCATGACCCTTCGCCGTCGCTCCCTCCTCCGCGCCTCACTCGCCGCGGCCCTGCCCGCCCTGGCCGCCGCGCCGCTGGTGGCCGCTGCCGCCACCGCAGGCAAGAAGGCACCGCTCAAGCTCAGGCCCGCCCCGCGCAGCGCAGCGGCCCCGGTGTTTGGTCAGCGGGCAGACCTGATGCAGTTCGCCGACGAACAGGCCGCCGCGCTCGGGTATGAGCCGCAGGCCCTGCGCGACCTGCTGGCGCAGGCGCGGGTCCAGGCCTCGGTGCAGCGCCTGATCCTGCCGGGGTCGCCCGGCCAGGCGAAGGACTGGGGGGCCTACCGCCAGCGCTTCATCGAGCCGCAGCGACTGCAGGCAGGGCTGGCCTTCTGGTCCGCCCATGAAGCCGACCTGGCGCGGGCCGAAGCCACTTACGGCGTGCCGGCCCAGATCATTGCAGCGATCATCGGCGTGGAAACCTTCTACGGCCGCATCATGGGCGGCTACCGCGTGCTGGATGCCCTGGCGACGCTGGCCTTTGACTATCCCTCTCCCCTGCCGCCCGGCGCTCGCGACAGGAGCGGGTATTTCCGCGAGGAGCTGCGCCAGTTCCTGCTGCTCGCGCGCGAGAACGGGCTCGACCCGCTGGCGATGAAAGGGTCGTATGCGGGCGCCATGGGATGGGGCCAGTTCATGCCAGGCAGTTGGCGCCGCTTCGCAGTGGACTTTGACCGTGATGGCCATATCGACCTGATCAACAGCCCGGTGGACGCCATCGGCTCGGTGGCGCACTTCCTGCGTGAGCACGGCTGGAAGCCGGGCTTGCCCACCCATTACAGCGTGCAGCCGCCCGTGGACACGGCGGCCAAGGCCCAGCTGCTGCTCAGCGACGTATTGCCCCAACTGGACGTCAACCAGTTCCTGGCCGCAGGGGCGGACCTCAGCATCGAAGGTTTGGGGCACGTGGGCCCGCTCGCCCTGATCGAGCTGCAGATGGGTGGCGGCGCGCCGGTCTATGTGGCGGGCACGCAGAACTTCTACGTGGTCACCCGCTACAACCAGAGCAGCTATTACGCCATGGCGGTCATCGAGTTCGCCAACACGCTGGCGAGTTGGCGCAAGGCCGGACAAGCCTCGAACGCCACCGCGCCCTCAGGGCCGACCGCACCGCCCGTGTCCACTACGACGCCGCCCGGCTCCGCGCCGACAGCAGCAGGCCCTGCCTCGGCGCCGCTTTCGACACCGCCGCAGCCGCCCGCACCTGTAGAGATTCAGACGCCGCCGCCCATGCCGGCACCCGGCCCGAACAGGTAGGCCGCCTCATGCACGGGCTCGGGCCGACCTCCCGAGCGAGCGGTTGATGCCCCTTCCGTGGGAGGTGGCCGCCGGGGCCGCCCCTTACATTGAGCTTGCCGGCGTCGGCCCCCTCCAAGATCCTCCCATCCTGTGACGCCGGATTGGCCCGACCCAGTGCGTCGGGCCTTTTCTTTTTTGGCGCGGCCTTCTGGAGGGCCAACCCCAACGGGGCAGGCGCCGTTGCCGCCTGTGAGAGCGGCGACTGTGGGTGATGGCGACAAGAATTCGTCCACGTTCATCATTGCCCTGGAGCCTGTCATGACCAAACGAGCCCTCATCATCGGCGGCTCCCTCGGGGGCCTGTTCACGGCCACCATCCTGCGTCGCATTGGATGGGAGGTGGAGGTCTTCGAGCGGTCGCCTCACGCACTGGACAGCCGCGGCGGCGGCATCGTGCTGCAGGAGAGCGTTGAGCAGGCTTTTGATTTCGCGGGCATTGCGTTGGACGGGACCATCGGCGTGCCGTCCGGCGACCGTATCTATCTGGATGCGGAGGACCGCGTGGTGAGGCGTTGGCACATGCCGCAGATGCAGACCTCCTGGGGCCTGCTGTATGAGGCGCTTCGCTCTGCCGTGCCGGACCGCTACGTTCATGCGGGGCGCACCCTGGTGGATGTTGAGCAGGATGACCATCAGGTGGTGGCGCATTTCGCGAATGGCGAGAGGGCTTCGGCGGATGTGCTCATTGCAGCGGACGGGCCTGGCTCCACGGTCCGGCAGTTGCTGCTGCCGGAATCCACCATCCGGTATGCGGGTTACGTGGCGTGGCGTGGGCTTGTGGCGGAGCCGGCCTTGCCCTCACCGATGTCGGACCGGTTGCGGGAGACTTTTGCCTTCCAGCAGGGCACCCGGCACCTGTTCCTCGAATACATGGTGCCCGGCGAGGATCGGTCCTGCGCGCCGGGTGAGCGCCGGTGGAACTGGGTGTGGCACTTCCCCGTCCGCTCGATGGAGCACCTTGGGCGTTTGCTGACCGACGTGCATGGGGTGCGCCACCACTTCTCCATTCCGCCGGGCCTGCTGTCGGACACGTCCGCGGCGGATCTTCATCGTGAAGCGCTGAGCCAGTTGGCGCCGACCTTTCGGGCGTTGGTGCAAGCCACGCCCGACCCGTTCCTGCAGGCCATCGTGGATGTGTCGGTGCCGCAGATGGTGTTTGGACGTGTGGTGCTGCTGGGTGATGCAGCGTCCGTACTTCGGCCTCACACCGCCAGCGGCACGGCCAAGGCAGCGGCCGACGCCCTGGCGCTGGGCCGGTTGCTGGACGTGGGCAAGGGGCCATCGCTCTTCGACGCCTTGGCCGTGTGGGAAGAAGATCGGCTGAGGGAAGCGGAGCGCCTCACGCAGTGGGGCATCCAGTTGGGCAACTCCATCGTGGGGACCAGCGGGCCGTCGCGTGAGCTGGTGATGCCGTAGGCGTTGCTGATGTCCGCTTGCTTCGCTACCCGGGTCACTGGCGAATGCGCTCTGCTTGCGGGCTACTTGCCGACCAGCTTGAAGTCGAAACTGATCGACAGCTGGTTGTTGTCCGCCTTGACGCTTTCGATGTTCAGCCGCTGCACATCGGCCTGGATGCGCTTGGCGGTGCCTTGCAGCATGTCCTCGACCGCTTTCTTGACATCGAATTCGACGGCCTGCGGCAGGGCCGGGGTGAGACCGAGTTCCAGCAGGCTGCGCAGATTGGGATCTTCAACTTCGTCGATGCGGATGTCGTTGAGCCGCACCTGCTGGCCCTGCGCCACCGGGGCGGCGGAGACCGTGGCCCAGCTGGCGAGGCTCATCCCAAGGCACTCCTTGCCGGAGGGAACGCCCAGACGGCTGCTTAGGTGCAGGCGGATGAGTACACGTCCTTGCTTCAGGGTGACCTTGGGCGTCTCGATGAAAGCATTGCAGACACCCTTTTGCAAGTAGAGCCGCCCCTTGTCCTTGAACAGGTTGTCCATGAGCAGGGCTTCGACGGCGGTCTGCTCGAGCACGATTTCGGCGCACTGGGCGTGGCCGGGCAGGTAGGCGAGCGCGGCAGCGATGGCGGTCAGGCAGAGGGGAAACTTCATGGTGTCGCAGGCGGTTGTGTGGGGCTGGAGTGGCAAACTTTGGTCATGCTTCCAAAAAGCTGTTGAACCGGAGGGTTTGTCCGTTCTAAACGGAGGCAACAATGGCTCCTTGAACGGCGATGTCCTTCAAGGACCCAACTGACCTTTCGATTGTGTGCCTATGGTGAAAAAGCGATGGCATGTGGCGGCCTTCCTGGCGGCCTCAGTGGTGCAGGTGCTGGTGGTCGGTCTTGGCTCCTGGCCGGAGGACATGGCAGCGGAGATTTCCTCCAGCATGCCGGGCCGCGTTGACGTTGCCGCGCCTGCCGCCGAGCCCAGCTCTGCAGCGGCGCCGCCCGCGAGCGCACCGCGCGCCGCTGAGGCACCGCGCCTCCCTCGCTCTTTCGGAAACGCCAAGGATGTCTGGGCGTACGCGAACGCCGCGTTGCAGAGTGACTCCGAAGCCGTGGTGCACGAGGGCTTGATGGCAGCGCGGGAGTGCAAGGGCTTCGCGGGGATGTGGGACGAATATGGCAGCTTCGCTGCCGGGGCCACCAACACTAGCGTCTTCGGCCCGCTGACGCCAGAGCGCCAACTGGCCATCCAGGCGCTGGGCGGTAAATGCGCGGGCTTCATATCTGCCGGCAAATCGTCCGAGCGGGCGCTCGTCAAAGCGCTTGCGGCGAAAGAAGCGCAGTTGGGGGGCCGGCTTCAGGAAGCCGAGAAACAGGTGAGTGCAGTGCCGAAGAATGCGGAGGCGGTGGCCCGGCTGCTGTTCTCTGAGAGCCCCAGTGCAGTGGACGTAGGTCTGACGCACTTGAGCCAGTTGTGGGCAGAGGCTCATCGACTTGCGGAGTCAGATCCGAGCGTCATGCACATGGATCTGGCGGTCATGCTGGCCGGCTGCGATCTCGGGAATGACTGCGGTCCTGATGCCTACCGCACGCAGCTGCGATGTGCCCTCCAGGGACACTGTGGGGATAGCCTGTGGGGCGACTGGACGGAGGGATTGACGCCGGCTGAGGTGGAAGGCGTGCTGCGGCTGAGGGCTTTGGTTCGTGGCGCGGTCAGTAGCGGGGATTTATCCGGGCTTGGCATTCGGGCACCGACGAAGCCGTGAGCCGGTGCTCGCGCGGGAAGGAGCGCGCGGGCGCAGCGACCGGTTGAAGCGGCAAAGCGCGCGTGCGCTTACGAGATATAGGACTCCGCCTGTGCCATTGCACTGCGCAGTAACGTCCTTAGCACGGCCCTTTCGCAATCATTGAGCAAGGGACGGCATATGGAGCCTTGCGGCGTGACTGCCGGCAGGTTGTTCCCATAGAACAATTTTTCGTATACCGACTTAACCTCTTCCCGTTGAGACACCTCATTTGTCACGAAGGAAGTTCCAAGCGAGCGTGCCAAGTCCTCCAAAGCATTCCACGCATCAAGCAAAACTCGCGCGGAGCGCTCTGATAACGGACGGCCGGGACGCAGCGACTGAAGAAGAGAACGCACAATTCGGAGATCGACAACATGGGCGTCCGACTCAAAGACGGAGAAACCATTGAGGCGTGCCGCTTGCGCAAGTTCTTTGGAGGAGCGCGCAACCAGAATCTTGGACGAGTCCTGCACCAGTGCATATTCGTCCGGCTCGGAACCGCCATCACGCCACAGCAAATAGCGCTCGCCGTCAGTTAATACCCACCGCACGACATAGAACTTCTGATCAGTCATCTCCCCCTTCCGCAGTTCTTCTTGATCTTGCTGTACTCGGAGCCGGGCCATGCAGTTTCGTGCTCGAATGAACAAGCCCAGCGCGCAGCCAACGCTTCCGCAGCACAGCCTTCATGTCTGGCCAGTCGCTGGAGAGGAACTCCTCGGCGTCCGCCGAACCTCCCAGTTTCGCAATCGAGACAAGCGCTTCGATGACGGCGAAGCTCAGTTCGATGTCCTTTTCATGCGCGTGGCCCATGAAGGCCGAGGCGAGGTTGCAGACCCAAGGTAGTCCAACGAACTTGCACCCGTAGGGCCTTTGAGGGCACTGGAGTCAAGGGGTTGCCCCCCAGGGGAGTCGTCCGCTAAACATTTCTGAGAGGAAACCTGTCCGTTCAGATCCTCTAACAATGAAGCTGCTTCTTCTTTGGATTCTTCGCAGACATTTTTACCATCCAGAGCAACAAATAGATATCGCCTGACCCGGTCATTTTCCAGTTCACTAACCAAGTAAAGTTTAGCCAAATCCAAGGCCGCCTCTGCATCACCTGCATCAAGCGCACGTTCGAACCAAACCTTGGCTCTCTTGCAGTCACCTCTGGAACGATATGCGATGCCTAGATTTACAAGCGCCGAAACACTTCCGGCCTGTGCGGCCCTCTGCCCCCACTCTATAGAAGCGTCGAAGTCGTACGCCACTCCCTCGCCGCTGCCATACATGCTGGCAATTATTACCATGGCATCAGCATCGCCTGCCTGAGCCAGCGGCATAAAGAGTTCAAATGCCGTTTGGAAATCATTGCTTTCATATGCGGCGGAGGCTCGTTCAAAGAGGTCTTTATTGCTCATTGGGTCGCCGGTGCTAAGAAGTGGCCAAGCTGCCAAGAATAGTCCATCAAAGAGTTGCATGCGACGGCCAATCCGGAGGGCTTGGGCCAGGAATCCGCTTACCAGTTTGGTGAACGAGATGCTCAAGGAAGCAGCGGATTTCGCCACTAAAAAAAAATGGATTGCGCGCTCGCCCTTGTTGCCCAAAGGACGAGCGGTGGAGGCGCTCAGCGACGCCCTGGGACTGGCGCGCTCGCTCCAGCACGAGCACTTCAACACCATGCATCCGCACTCGCTCTGAGAATGCGGTCGCCCAAAGAATGCAGGCGACATCAACGGCGTGCCGTCCAGACTCGGAGCGCGTCAACCAGCGCATTGGACGAGTCCAGTTATGCGGGCGCAAGACCAGAACTATCTCTCCGGAGCGAAGGCGAAGGTCTATAGCAAGTGCCGAGCCCACTGCTCGACCATGCCGGATGCAGAACTTGGCGCCGGAACCGGACTAACGCTTGTTGATTGATGTACCAATGACAATCAACACCAAAGCGAATGCGAGTCCACCAAGTACGAAACGTGCGGATGTCTTCTTGGAACTGTCTCGTTCGGCGCGGAAGATGATGGGCCATACCAAGAGGAAGTCCAGCAAGGAGGGAGCCTCTCCCTTCCTGCTAGCCCGAAGCAAATAAAACGTGAGCGCTCCCCCCGCAATCGCCACCATGAAAAGTAGAAAGAGGAAACCAGAACCACCAAAGAAGTCGCTCATCTTTTCTCTCCGACATGAATCATGGACAAGTCTTGTTCCAACTTTTCGTGACTCCGGCTTGTCCTACCGGACGCGCAATCGGCGGACCGCGCATCCCATTTTACCGCTTGCCTCGCTTTACCCCTCCAGCGGACTCAAGCGCTTTAATTAGTTCGACCGGCGCCAAGATATTTCTCGCATAGTCAATGACGAGTTGTCCATAGTCGTTCTTAGTCGCCTGACTGCAGCCGGCAGATAGGAGAACTTTCACGACTTCGACATTTCGCCCGATAACAGCGTTAAACATTGCCACGAACCCGAAGACACCACCCGCCCGATTGAGGGTTGCGGTCGTCCGAAGACGCGCACCGGCGAAGACATCAGCGAAACGCTTGACATCGTGCCGGCCGAGTTCTTCGTGCACCGGCACATCTAGGGCAAGTGGGCATGCCGCTGCTGCCAGAGCCTGAAGCAGCAAGCCCTGGTGCCCGAGGTGATCAACGGCGGGCTGGCCGCCAGCGGGGGCGAACGGCGCAGCAGGCCCGCCAGGGCATCGGGGGAGACTCGCATGACGACCTCGCATCGGGCATGCGACGTGTAGGCACGGCGCATCTGGCGAAGCGTCTGCAGCCCCGGCACGCTCGCAGCAGACGCTGCCAGCTCAAGGCCGGGGCTGCGGGCGGTCGAATGTGCGCTCACTGCGGCTACGGCCGCCCGCGCACTCGCTGGGCTGGACGCCCATCGTCACCCGTCGGGGGGCCGCTGCCTGCACGAACCACAGCCTGGACTTCGGCGGAACGCGCAGGAAGCCACCCCGCGCCATGAGCGCCTGCCCAACGTGCCGTTGTTGAGCCTCGATGCTGGACGCCTCGTCATCGCCCGGGCTTCCTGCGCTGCGCTCCGTCAGCGGCGGGCTTCGGTCAGCTTCGCTGACCTGCACCCCAACCCCGTTCTTCGCGTGGGCGCGAACCGGCGCTTGGACCGCGCCTGAACAAGGTCGGCCCCTGCGGCGCTGCGGCAACCCGCTTAGGGGCGGGCGCGCCTTCGCGTCAGCACCGGCGCCGGCCGGTTCAGCCCGCTGTCCTGCGGCAGCGGCTCCCAACCCCCCCGCCCTTCCCGGAAGGGAGCGAGTCGCGCCTGCCGTCACGGTGCCTGCCAGGAACCCGGGCAGGCACCGCTCACGGCGAGCGTCGAGCGTCGAACGGTAAGCCTCCGCGTCAAGGCCGAGCCCTTTGGGTGGCTTGACGGCCAGCCTAGACCCAGGGCTCACCGAGCCCCTACACAGTCGCCGGCAGCCGAAGAACGCGAACGACCTCTTTGGGATTGATGCTGCTGCAGCGGACCATGTGCTCGCAATAGTCACCGACGGTTTGGATGACCAACTTGCCTTGCGCCATCTCTTTGAGAAGCTGCTTGTCAGCGACATCCTTGATGTCGCCGTCAACGATGTCGAACTGGTTTCCCTTGGAGTCGGACGCCGGGTTCACCTTCAGCTCTTGCCCGAAGCGGGCATCAAGGGGGAGCGACGCCTCAGGCACGCCGAACACCTCAGCCAGGTGCCGCAACGCGTGCCGGCGAACAACATCTTCCGAAGGGGCCGCCATCGCGGGCTTTTTCACTTTGAACCACATCCGCAGTTCCCTCCTGACGACGTTGCATCCCATGCAGCCTTGCCGATGACTCCCCAGTTGTAGAAGCCGTCGAAGATTAGCGCGCCCGTGGCCACTGCACCGAGCGCTACACCCCCGCCCTGCGCCCCATCACCCGGAGTCACGCATACCCAGTCGGCTCGACCAACGGCTCATTTGGCTTGTGTACGGGTTCAGCTCACTCTTCGGCACGCCGAGGCCTCGAAGCTCGCCCGGCGTTTTGGGCATCGTCCCGACAGCTTCTGCACCTGTTAGTGCAGCCAGGTCTGCCGCCGTACTAGAACGGTTCTGCTCGACCTGACTCGCGAACGCATCGAAGTCCAAGCACGGACTGGAACCGCCAGCACCCCACCAGAGGCTTGCAGCCCGTTCTAGGTCCACATAGCACAGCGGGTTTCCGCCGACGTATGCAAACGGGTTGATGCCCACGGCCAGCCCAGTAAGGTCACTTTGGACGTAGCTCCCCAGGCACCCATCCGTAGTAGTTGCAGGCGCTTTCTTGAGGCGTGGCGCGGAGTTGCGGAGGAAGATAGAAGACAGCTCCCTGTGGGTGGAAGAGTTTTTTTCAGAGACGGCTCTTGAGCGCGGACGAGTGGAAAAGCGACGGCTATTCGCCTTTCGGGTAATTCACTGCGTCTTCGACGCCATTATGTGCTGCCTCCTGGACAAGCCTCAGTCCCAGTTGCTTATTCAACGAAATCCCGTTTGACCCATGAATAAGGTTGAGCCCATGACGATACATCGCCTTAGGAATTTTTGCGGAAGCCGCAGACTCAAACAGCTTTCCCGCAAGTTCCGGATTTTCTTCAACCAAATCCCCGGAATCATAGCAAACGGCCAGCGCATAAATTGCTGGAAGGTAGCCCAACTCCGCAGCACGCGCCAACATCGAAAAACTTCGTTTTTCAAATTCATCCTCAGATTCACTGCCCGACACGCTGAAAGTGGAATAAAGGAACAATGCTTCTGCGCAGCCGGCCTGCACCAACGGCCTCAAGACATTTAATGCAGAGAAATAATCACCGGCCTCGATTAGCTGCCGTGCAGAAAGAATGGCTTTGGAGGTTGTGTCATCCATGTGGAGTAATCCTGTCTCCATTAGGGTCAACGCAGCGGCATTGGGCGGTGATTCAGGAGACTCCGACTTGCAGCGTAGGCGTCAAGGCATGACGCCCCATTTGGCGATGCCGCGAGACTACTGGCCTTGCGAATAACCAACACACGCCGGTCAATTTCCGCGGCGAGATTCGTCGAAGGATGCATTTCGGCGAAGGCGTCCACAGCGCAGAAGCTCTTCACCTGACTCGCTGGGACTATTGGCAACAGCTTTTCGGGGCACCGCCCCATTGCCAACTCAAGCGAAAAGATATGCCCTTGAAGGGCCTCAAGATTTGTGGTGTCGAGCAATCGAACACTAAGGTGGAGAGCATCGGTATCGCAACGCCGCACCATGCGCCCCAACGCAGCCATTCTTGTCTCCCAGTTCGCCGAGAGGTAGGCGTTCACGGCGGCGACGTCACCTATAGCAAGCCGACCTTGAAGATCGGCAACCAGGAAATCACCTGCTACGCCTAGCCTGGGCAAGGCAATCAATGCGGCGATCAACAGAAGCCTACGAGCGTTGTTCATCTGATAGGCACTCTTGGTTCCGAATGATGTGGATGACGTTCTTGTTGCACTGGTTTCCAGCAGCTTCCACAAGCGCTCGCAATAGTCACATCGTACTGTCACGCAGCCCGAAGGCCAGTTTCCGGGTGCCGAGCCTAGGCATCTGTCAAGACAAGCCTGGCAATTGCCGGTCCAATCATAGTCTTGGCACAAAGCATAGGTGCGAAGGCAAAAGTTCTTATCGTCCTTGGACTGTGAACCCGGCTTGTCCTACCGGACGCGCAATCGGCCGACCGCGCAAACCTTTTTACCGCTTGCCTCACTTTACCCCTCCAGCGGACTCAAGCGCTTTAATTACTTCGACTGGCGCTGAGATGTTTCTCCCATAGTCAATGACGAGTTGTCCATAGTCGTTCTTAGTCGCCGGATTGCAGCCGGCAGATAGGAGAACTTTCACAACTTCGACATTTCGCCCGATAACAGCGTTAAACATTGGCGTCGCACCCTGGTCGCCTTTCGCATTTACATCAGCTCCGGCTGCGATAAGCGGGACAACACAATCAACTTCACCCCAACTGCAAACAGTATGCAGAACCGTATCCTGCATGTAGTTTCTTTGACCGACGGAAGTGATTGATTCACCGTACCATGCCCCGGTCTTTTCGCAAATATTGAATATTTCCTCAAGAGTTTTCATTCTGGGCCACAATCACAAAATCTAGCGATATCTTCGGCCGCGTTCTTAAGTCGCTGTTTTAAATTTTCCATAGTGCGCTCGCTCGCCACTTCACTCCTTGGATGCCGCGAACGCTCCTCTAGAACGCTTTCTCTGGCAACTGTTTGCCTGCCGATATTTCAGCGCGGTTCTTCGCATATCGCACCCACAGCACTGACGCAACGCGCCTGCGGCGGGTGCGCCTTTGGGTCCGGCTAGGCTGACAGCTTGATCATCGACCGAGGCCGATCAAGCTTCAGAGAAGTAGTTGTCTATAAAAAATGGAATGCCGTAACTCCCGATCTCCCGTCAACAGCTCGGCAGAGAGTGTCGGCCCCCCGTCGAAACTGGCCTGGAAGTGCCCACACCACCAGACGGCACGAAACTCGAGCGCTGTTGCCAATATCTCTGCTTTTCGAGAATGCAGGCAACCAAGCAAGAATCTCAAGCCCTCTTCCAAGGAGGACCACTCGGGCTGAAATCCAATTTCGCCCTTTCCGTTGTAGCCCCAGAACGGGATGCGCTTTCTGGTGCTGAGCGGTCCACCAATAGGGCTCGATTCTGCGCTCGCCACCAGCTGAAGTCGGTTCGAGATGTTGGCCGGGTTTAGATTTGAATCAGTAAATCTAAGCTCTACCGTGTAGCAGTGAGGCGTCAAAACTAGTCCTTTCTCATTGATGCTGTGCCGACCCCTTGCACCGGCAGGCATTCGCATCGGTCCAGTAGCCCGCACTAACTTCAGGAACTTCCTGAATGCCTCGTACCGACGGAGTCGATCTCCTGCGTTATTCCAGCCCGGGCGGCTTGAGCTCAGGGTGCCTTGAATAAATCGGGTTCATGACTTCAAACAGCATTTTTCCCATGAGCTGCCCAGCAACAGCCCGATACGCCTCAAACTCAGCAGCGCTACTGCCCTTTTGAACCTGGGCGAGCGACGCGTTCAGCTTCTCCCCTATATCCAACATCAAATCACTGACATCGCGAGCAATAAACTTGTCTTCGAACAATTAACACCTCCTAATAGCAGCAAATTCAACAGCAACAACAACAACAACAACGAGAAAATATGGCTTCATTTTTTGTCTAGATACCATGCGCAGTGCTTCCCCTTGCAGTGATAGACGTTCGCAGCTTGCCTCATCCACTACCGCACTCACTGATATTAATGGAAGCAGGAGATCACCTTCCCTCAGGCGCCCGCCCCAGCGCAGGCTCGCTTCCCCGCACCACCTCCGGCAGCCAATACCGTCTCCTCGCCACCCGCTCACACCCCTCCCAGAAAGCCCCAGCCGCATCGCTGCTCCGCCACATCCACGCCCCACAATCGGAAGCTTAGGCGCGGGCAATTCGACGCCCTGGTGCTGGGCCTGCCGTGGCAACGCTTGCCTGAGATGCAATGCGAGCGGGTACCGTACCAACCGCCCGTACTGATCAAACACCCGCTCGTAGGCTCTCGAGACCGCTGGCGGCACGCTGCCCAGGGAATCGTGGGGCCGATATTCGTTGTAGTGGGGATCAGCCAGTCGTCCGCTGCGCTTTGGACCTCGCGGACCGCATTGAACAGCCATGCGTCGAGCACCTCCTGACGGAAGCTCCGGTTGAAGCGCTCGATGAATGCGTTCTGGTTGGGCTTGCCGGGCTGGATGAACAGCAGCTTGACGCCGTGACGCTCGGCCCAATTCACAAAGACCTCAGCCGTCAGTTCCGGCCCGTTGTCCAGGCAGATCGCCTCGGGCTTACCGTAGACCTCGAACAACTGGTCCATCACGCGCACCATGCGCGACGCCGGAATCGAAGTGCCGCACTCGTTGCGCAGCGCCTCGCGATAGCCTTCATCGATCACGTTGAGCGTGCGAAATGGTCGTCCCTCTTAGAGCGTGTCGCGCATGAAGTCCAAGGCCCACACCCGGTTGAGCTTGGTGCTTGCCAGCAGCGGTTGACGCTCCCGCGTGAGCAAGCGCCGGCGCACCTTGCGTTTGAGGTTAAGCCGCGTCGCGCAATACACCCGATAGACCCGCTTATGGTTCCAGCCCCGTCCATCGTTGTGCAGTCAGTCGAAGCACTTCCGGAAGCCTCAGCGCGGACGCGTGGCCAGCACTTCATTGATCGCGTGGATCACGGGGCTGTCCTTGGCCGTCTGATTCGTTGTGGACGTGTAGAGCGCCGACCGCGGTACGCCCACAGCTCGGCAGGCGCGCACTCGGGACAGATGATGCTCGTCGACCATGATCTGCACCGCGCTGCGCCTGGCAGTCGGCGTCACAGTTTTCGCGACAGAACATCCTTGATCGCGACGTTCTCCGGGAGCCAATTCGGCGTACATCCGCTTGAGCCTGGCATTCTCGGCTTCCAGCTCCTTGACCCGCTTGAGCTCGTCGACCGACATGCCGGCGTATTTACTCTTCCACTGGTAATAGATGGCCGGACTGATGCCGTGCTGGCGGCACACATCTGCCACCGGCAAGCCCGCCTCTCCTTCCCCCAGGATCGCCATGATCTGGGCCTTCGTGAATCCCGGATCGACTACGCCGCGGCAGTCCAGCCAGTCGCAACACCGTTGATCGCTACGACGGCGAGGCCTGGAACTCCCGGTCCGAGATTCGTATCTCTCCTTGACCAACGTGCTTCGCAACGAAGTCCACCGCAGCTTCGATGGGCAGAAAGTCTCCGACCCGGCGATGTACTTCAACCAGAAGCTCGTCAGCAGGGATGTACTTGGCTACCAGGTCGCTGACGACGCCGTGCCGAAGGCCATTCTCGTCAGCCGCCACCACCCAATCGCGGGTGCCAGCGCGAACCTCGGGAAAGTGCTGGTGCATCAGCTCATGGACACGGCGCGGATTCATCACCTCATTCTGCCCTGTCAAGACGACATCGCCGTCCGCTTACGACAGACTTCACTGCCTTGACGTTGGTACGGCTGGAAGGGGGCAGGTCAATGCGTCTGGAGCCGCCAGATGCTCGCAGCAGACGCTGCCAGCACCTGCCGACTCCGGGCGGGCGCACGTGTGCTCTGAAGGCGGCTGGGGCCGCACGCACACTCTGCGGGCTGTACGCCCTCCGTCTCCCGTCATGGCGCCGCTGCCTGCACGCTCCACCGACTGAACGTCGGCGGCCCGCGCAGGAAGCCACCCCGTGCGCCGGGCAGCGTTCATCGTGCCAATGCGCGCTTCGAGCTGGACGCTCGCCGTCTCACAGGGTGGCTTCCTGCGCTGCGCTTCGTCAGCGGCGGACCTCACGCCTGGCGGCTGCGGTCCCGGAACCATCGTGCGCCTGGGGGCGCACCAGCGCTTGGGCCGCGCTTCGATGGCTCCGGCTTCCCCGGCGCTGCGTCGGCCCGCTGGGGCGGGCGCTCCTTCTCGCCAGGCCAGGCGCCTGCCTGGCCTGCCCGTCGTCCTGCGGCGACGGCTCCAACCCATCCCCCCGCCCTCGGCGAGCGTCGAGCAGCACGCCACCGCGTCAAGGCCAAGCCCTTCGGGTGGCCGCCGTCCAGCCTGGAAACGCTGCACGCCTTGCAATTCACCATGCGGCAGAGGAATTGCCGCTACTGGTACTCGCAGGCCGATTGCTGCTTGTTCCAGCGACCACCATTGTCCCAGCACGAGTCAATTTTGGGTTGCCCGTACAGCCAGAACCCAATCAAAGCGACGAGCACAACCACCACTACTGCAATGACTTTCCGCCTCATCTTCGAGCCCCTCAATCTCCATCCGTATTAGACGGCAGCCAAGTGTCATTAACTTCAATAATTCCGTTTTCGTAATTGAGAAAAATTTGTCTGCCATCAGATCTGTTTATCACTAATTTTTTTCCATCGCGTAGCCCCACCAAGGCTCCCCAAAAATAGTGAGACGAAGTTTCAGCCAGCATGGACGGATCTGTGACGATCTCTCGCAGTCGAAATTCTCTGTATTTTTTCCCCTTTCGCCACACCGTCAATAAAATTAAATCATTTGAATAGTTTTTTGGTATTAAGTTTTGCCCGCTGTAGACTGTTATTAAGTCAGTTCCATTGTTTGAAACTAGGAAAGTTTGGTGCCAACCGGGAACGGTCCATAGGCGCCGGCCATCAATGCTGTATGCAGCGGTATTACCACGGGGCGTGGAAATAACCCGAATACGTCCGTCGTCGCTTATCGCTCTTGATGTGGCTGGTGATCGCGCGGGGACATCGGCTCCACTGATATGAGGAATTAGCGCAGCAACTAATAATATTGCTGCCGAGACAAGATTTGATTTTAGCGAATTCGTTTTCAATGACAATCGCAATTTATTTGCAGTTTTTTCAGAATCTCTTGATGGATTTCGATGTGGGCCGAGCAACCCCAGCACGACCAGCAGCCTTATTACCCAGTTCATCTCTACGCTCCCTTGGTCCAGTCGTTATGCGGACGACAAATGCGCTTCAAGAAGATACGCGTCCACAGGGAAATTGCGCCACAGGCGGGTCTACGCACGCCAACGTCAGGTCGCCTCACGGCGCTTCTGCAACCCTCATCGCGCCGTCACATGTCATTACGCATGCGATCTGGCGACCTCCCTTGCAGCCATTCTCACCAAAACGGGGGTACGGGATTTGACGAGCGCGCCGGAATTGCCACCAATCGCGCACTTAGTCATGCCAACGGTCCGGCGAGCACCTTAGGGTTGGGGCGCGTCAGGCGCGGACTTTGGCGCGGCCTCGCCATCGCGCACCACCTCCGGCAACCAATACCGCCTCCTCGCCACCCGCTCACACCCCTCCCAGAGAGCCCCTGCCGCATCGCTGCTCCGCCACATCCACGCTCCACAATCAACCGTGTTGATCACCTCCGCGCCGACCTGCCGATAACGCGCCACCACATCCGCACGGGGATGCCCGAACCGGTTGAGATACCCCGCCTGAACCACCGCAACAGCGGGCCAAGTGGCGGCAACAAAACGCGCACTCGATGAGGTGCGGCTGCCGTGATGCGGCACCACCATCACCTCCGTCGCCAAGCCTGCCGGCCCATCCATCTGCAACAGCTGGGCCTCCTGCGCCGCCTCAATATCCCCGGTCAGCAGCACGCGCCGGCCCTGCGCTTCCACACGCAGGACACAAGAGGCGGCATTGCTCTTCAGGCTGACAGCCGCCCCGGCCGGTGGCCACAACACTTCAAACGCCACGCCATCGAGTAGCCATCGCTGCCCCCGTTCGCAGCCATGCCCGCCCTCCACAGCCCCCCATCGGTGAACCACTGGCAAGCCGCGGAGCAAGCTGTCCGTGCCGCCCGCATGGTCCTGATCCGCATGGCTGACCATCAACACATCAATGCGCCTGTCACCCAGTCCGCGAAGCAAAGGCAGCAACACCCGGTCCGCAGCATCCGACGCCGGACCCCAAGCTGGCCCCGCATCGAACACCACGGTATGACGATGGGTGCGCAGTACCGCCGCCCCGCCCTGCCCCACGTCCGGCACACGCAGTTCCAGGGCCCCAGGCGCTGGACGCTGCACCACCGGCCAGAGCAAGGGCATGCACAGCGCCAGCCCGCCAAGCCGCAATGCCAAGCCCCATGGCAGCGCCGCCGCCACGCCGCCCACCAGCCCCAGCACCTGCGCCCACAGCGGCGCCCAAGGCAGAAACCACACCGCGCCAGAACCCCGTTGCAAGAACTCAAGGAATTGATTGAGTGCGCCCACCAGCCAGGCCCCGAAGGTCCACAACGGTGCCCAGCACGCGCCGAGCAACGCCAGCGGCGTCACCGCATAAGAAATCAAAGGGATCGCAACGGCGTTGGCGACCAACCCAACGATGGACAGCTGCTGAAACAGCAGCAGCGTAAGCGGTGCCAGCCCCAGCGTGATCACCCATTGGGACTGGAGCCCGGCCATCACCGAAGCCCACCAGCCACTGGCCGCAGTGTCTCCCTGCGTCATGCCCCCAGAAGCCATCAGCAACGCCACCGCACCGAACGACAGCCAGAAGCCCGGTTGCGTGGGCGCCCAGGGGTCCGCCATCGTGACCAGCATGGCCGCCACCATCAGGCTCATCGTCCATGGCCACTGCACGCGGCTTTGCCGCAGCGCAGACAAGATCAGCAGCAAACCGAACGTGCGCTGTGCCGGCACGCCCCAGCCTGAGAACACCGCATACGCGCCGGCCGCCAAGGTGCCCGCCCACATCGCCGCGCGCGGCGCGGGGCACCACAGGCATGCAGCGGCGCTGCGCCGCCACGCCCAGCCCGCGAGGCCGCCTGCGATCCACGCAAACATCGTCACGTGCATGCCACTGACCGAGAGCAGATGCGAGACGCCTGTATCCCGGTAGAGGGCCCAGTCCGCCGCGCTCACCATGCCCTGGTCCCCCAAGCTCAGCGCGGCCAGCACGCCCGCCCCTCGCGCATCGCTCACATGGCGTTCAATGGCTTCTCTCAAGGACTGCCGCCAGGCATCCACTCGCCAACCCGTGCCTGCGGCGACGCGGTGCTGCCCTTTGCTGCTGCAGGTGCCCGCCGCGGGCAGGTTTTGCGACAGCATCCATAGCGCACTGTCATTGCCATGAGGATTCAAGAGACCGTAAGGGCGTCGCCACTTGATGGTGACTGCCCATGTGTCCGCGACCATCGGCGGCATCGGCATGCCGTAGCAAGACAAGAGCACCCGCGGCGGCAGCCGAGGGCGTGACTGATCGCCGGCATCCGGCGCAAGCCTGTACTCGAAACGCCACCCTTCGGAACCGCCCATGCCCTGCAGCCGCTGCGGCAGCGAAGCCACCACGCCGGTCACCGCGAAGCTCTGCCCTTCCAAGGCTTGAGGCAGCACCTCCTTCATCCGCAGCTCAGCCCGCCCGGCCGACCATGCAAAGCCCAGTACGCCGGCCAGCGCGGCTAGCGACCACCATGTGCGCCACCACCACGCCAACACACCCAACCCAAGCGCTCCTATCGCAAGGGCCGTCCATGCGGCCGCACCTGGGAGGTCTGCAAGTTGGTGAACAGTGGCCGCACCAGCCAAAGGCGCGGCCAACACAAGCGCCCACTTCCAGGCTGACCACACCGGTTCCGACCCGCGGGCGCCGGTCCGACCCGCAGACACGCGGACGATTGGCGCTGCCAAGTGCATGGATGGTCTGAACATTCCGGTTTAAGACGGCTCGAACTTGAGGGCAAGGCCGCAACGAACAGGCGGCCACCACGCGCAACCGCGCTTCGATGCGCGGAAACGCAGAAGCTGCATGGTGAGGCGTGTGGACCGGCTCAGACCTTGCTGGAGATCAACTCCGCTGCCGCTCAGCCATTTGGGGCGATCGATCCCCCCAGCGGGCGAACCATCAGCTCACGGGCACTGAGATTGCCTTAACCAGGCCTCTGCCTCATGCCTTTCACCCCCATGCCTTCCTCCTCCGCCCCACTCACGATTGGCACCGCCGGCTGGAGCATTCCCCGCGCCGTGGCGCACGCCTTTCCGGGCGACGGAAGCCATCTCCAGCGCTATTCAAGGGTGATGGGCGGCGCAGAGATCAACTCATCGTTCTATCGGCCGCACAAACCCGAGACCTATGCACGATGGGCCGAGGCGACACCGCCAGGCTTCCGGTTCTCGGTCAAGCTGCCAAAGGCCATCACGCACGAGGCCGGCCTTCGCAATGCCAAGGAACTGCTGGTGCCCTTTCTGGAGGAAGCGTCCCAGCTCGGCCCCCGGCTCGCAGTGCTGCTGATCCAGCTTGCACCATCATTCGAGCTTGATACCCGCACGGCATCGACCTTCTTCCGGCTGCTTGCACGCCTGACCGATGTCCCCGCAGTCTGCGAGCCACGCCATGCCAGCTGGTTCACGCCCGCGGCCGACCGCCTGCTGGCGGCTGCGCGGATAGGACGGGTGGCGGCTGACCCAGCCCGATTGCCCGATGCCGCCCTGCCCGGCGGTTGGCTGGGGCCGGACGGCGATGGCGCCGGGGCTGTGCTGTATCGGCGCTGGCACGGCGCCCCGCGCATCTACTGGTCGTCTTATGACGATGAGTGGCTGCAGTCACGCGCCGACGAACTGCTGCGGTGGAGCGACCAGGCCGACCAGTGGTGCATCTTCGACAACACCGCCTCCGGCGCTGCAGCCGAGGACGCCCTCGCCTTCCAGGCGCTGACATCCCAGGCCTCGCCAGAACCACCCGCGCCGCCCGCGACGTCCGAATGACGTCTACGCCGACTGCTTCGCCTTCTCGTTCTTTCTGATCCCCCGCAGGTTCATCAGGAACAGCCCTACCTGCAGGACGATCAGGGCATAGGCGCTGGTGTGCCAGCCCCATGCGATCCACAACAGATTGCTGGCCACGAAGGTCCAGAACCCCCATACCCGCTTGCGTGGACTGGTGGCCGCAACCAACCAGGCGGCCAGCAGCGTGATCACCATGGCTGGCCATTGCAAGGCATCCATCCAGTCATCCATCAAGGTCCGTGTCCTTCCCGCCCGCGGCTGCGAGGCCCGAGAGATTGCTCATTTGCCACCACCGAGGGCAGGTCTTGGCAAGCCCGCCCTCCGCCAAGCCGCTCACAGCCGCCATGGTGGCCCTCCCGCCTCCTCCGTGTCGGCGGAAGCGGCCAGTTCACCGAGCGTGGCCAGGTCGCGGTCACCATGGCTCTGGCGCAGGAACACCGGCAGGTCCGCCAACAGTCGCGCCAAGCCTGCATGCCGGCAGAGCGGGCCGGGCCCGAGCGCGCGTGTCACCACCCGGATCACCTGCTGTGCGGTGTCATCGGTCGCGGTGCGTACCCGCAGTGTCCAGCCGCGAGCGTCGTTCTGCGGATGGTGGTCTATCCAGGCCGCAGCTTCCCGCAGCAGCGCCGCATTGGCGCTCAGCAGCCCGTCCACCTGACCCATGGCCAGCAACAGGTGCCAGGCGTCTTCCTCCCCGCGGTGGACGGCCACACGCAGGGTTTGCGCCAGCGCCCCCAGCGCGCCGTGCCAGCAGGCGGCAAGGCCTGCGCCGCCATGCCAGAACCCAGGGCGGTCCGTATACGCCCCAGCCCAGCCGACCAAGCGTGCGGGTACGCGGTCGAAGTGCAGTTCGGCCGCGGCTGCACCTGCCATGCCCACGGCAGCCCAGGCGCTGTCATCCCGCGTCACCCCGGGCTGATGCAGATCCACATCCGCCAGCCACGGCCCACTGCCATCCGGCATCCACACGGTCAGCAGCCCGCGCTGCACATCCGCAGCGCCGGCGCACCAGGTCTTGCGGCCCTGCAGCAGCACGCGACCGTCCGCATCCGGCGTGGCCTCGACTCGGCCGTCCTGGCCTTCGGTACCCCAGACGCCATACGCCGGGCGAAGATGAATGGGATGGACGGTGGCCTGGGTGTCGCCCGGCCGCTCCAAGGCCATGACGACCTCAGTCAGCACCGGCGCCACCGCCGCGGCGCGCGCCGCG
>Ga0065165_1001094_pt1 | contig 32223 bp, 29 predicted proteins | sample AraplaMF_Cvi_mMF_FD_63813 | JGI IMG/M metagenome (GOLD analysis project Ga0065165, IMG submission 63813) | Arabidopsis root microbial communities from the University of North Carolina, USA - plate scrape MF_Cvi_mMF (version 2) (version 3) | ecosystem: Host-associated > Plants > Roots >... | reverse complement strand
AGCGGCGCTTGTTCTGCTTCCACACGCCTTCATAGAGGCAGTTGTGGAAGTAGAAATACTCCATGTGCTTGAACTCGCTCTTCGCCGCCGAGAACAGCTCCTCGACCTGCTCGATATGCGCGTCCATGGAGCCGCCGATGTCGAAGAACACCAAAAGCTTGACCGCATTGCGCCGCTCGGGGCGCATGTGGACGTCGAGATAGCCGTGATTGGCGGTCTCGCGAATGGTGGTGTCGAGATCGAGTTCGTCGGGCGCGCCGGTGCGCGCGAACTTGCGCAGGCGCCGCAGCGCCACCTTGATGTTGCGGATGCCGAGCTCGACATTGCCGTCGAGGTCCTTGAACTCGCGCTTGTCCCACACCTTGACGGCGCGGTTGTTGCGGTTCTTCTCCTGGCCGATGCGCACGCCTTCGGGATTGTAGCCATGGGCGCCGAACGGCGAGGTGCCGGCGGTGCCGATCCATTTCGAGCCGCCCTGGTGGCGGCCCTTCTGCTCCTCGAGGCGCTTCTTGAGCGTCTCCATGAGCTTGTCCCAGCCCATGGCCTCGATCTGCTTCTTCTCTTCCTCGCTGAGGTATTTTTCCGCGAGCTTCTTCAGCCACTCCTCGGGGATCTCCGCCTTCTCCATGGCGTCGAGCAGGCTTTCCAGCCCCTTGAACACCGTGCCGAAGACGCGGTCGAACTTGTCGAGATTGCGCTCGTCCTTCACCAGCGAGGTGCGCGACAGATAGTAGAAGTTCTCGACCGAGTAGTCCGACAGATCAGCGTCGAGCGCCTCCATCAGCGTGAGGTATTCGCGCAGCGTCACGGGGACCTGCGCATCGCGCAGAGAGGTAAAGAATTGCAGGAACATGGGTGACAGATTGCCCGTCGGGTGGCTGACGTCAAGGGGCGGAGGCGGCTGCTCTGCGCTGGACCGGGATGCTTTTTGCTCTAGAATTGACCACTTCACGGGGTTGTTTTGGGGACGTTTGCAATGGGAATTCTCGCAGCACTGATCATCGGTGCCATCGCCGGCTGGCTCGCTGGAAAAATAGTCCACGGGGCGGGATTTGGGCTGATCGGCAACATGGTTGTCGGCATCATCGGCGCGCTGGTCGCGAGCTGGGTGCTGCCCCAGCTCCACATCGAGCTCGCCACCGGCACGGTCGGCGCCATCGTGGACGCGACCATCGGCGCGGTGATTGTGCTCGTCATCCTTTCGCTGATAAAACGGGTCTGAAAGCCTGACCGAACCAGGAACGGCCGCCATGAGCGGCCGTTCCCATGTCGCGACCGAGGATCGCTTCGGCCGACGACCAACAAGGACGCGCGATGAAATTTACCGGCACCAAGGACTATGTTGCGACCGACGATCTCAAGGTTGCCGTCAATGCCTCGATCGTGCTGGAGCGCCCGCTGCTCATCAAGGGCGAGCCCGGCACCGGCAAGACGGTGCTGGCGGAGGAAGTGGCGAAAGCGCTGAACGCGCCGCTTCTGACCTGGCACATCAAGTCCACCACCAAGGCGCAGCAGGGCCTCTACGAATACGACGCGGTGTCGCGCCTGCGCGACAGCCAGCTCGGCGATGCGCGTGTGTCGGACATCAAGAACTACATCAAGCGCGGCAAGCTGTGGGAGGCCTTCACGGCCGAGCAGCGCCCGGTGCTCCTGATCGACGAGATCGACAAGGCCGACATCGAATTCCCGAACGACCTGCTGCTCGAGCTCGACCGCATGGAATTCCATGTCTACGAGACCGGTGAGACCATCAAGGCCAAGCAGCGCCCGATCATGATGATCACCTCCAACAACGAGAAGGAGCTGCCGGATGCTTTTCTCCGCCGCTGCTTCTTCCACTACATCAAGTTCCCCGACGCCGACACGATGGGCCGCATCGTCGACGTCCACTTCCCCGGCATCAAGAAGCGCCTGGTGGAAGAAGCACTGCGCATCTTCTTCGAGGTGCGCGAGGTGCCCGGGTTGAAGAAGAAGCCGTCGACCTCGGAGCTGCTGGACTGGCTCAAGCTGCTGCTCAACGAGGACATGAGCGTCGAGCAGCTGCGCGAACGCGACCCGCGAAAACTGATCCCGCCGCTGCACGGCGCGCTGCTGAAGAACGAGCAGGACGTGCATCTGTTCGAGCGGCTGGCGTTCCTGAGCCGACGGGAAGTGTAAGGCCTCTCGTGTCCCGGACGCGCTGCAGCGTGCAACGCTAATGCGCAAGGCCGGGCCCCGGAAGGCGACACGAATTGCTCGGAGACATGGGCCCCGGCTCTGCAGCGCACCGCTGAAGTAGCGCTGCGCCGCGTCCGGGGCACGAGAGCGGGGTAGGACGCGCCACTCTCTCCTGCTCGTCATTGCGAGCGCAGCGAAGCAATCCAGCATCCCTCCGCGGAAAGACTCTGGATTGCTTCGCTGCGCTCGCAATGACGGAGTATAAGGCAACAGCGTCGCTCTTCCCGTTTGCGTTTTGAATTGCAGACACACGTCCGCATTCTCGCGGCGCATTCGCCCGAGCTTTGGGTCATCTCTCGCTCCCTCTCCAAGCAGAGGGCGCAGGGAAGGCCGGGCGCCGGCTGGCACCCACGGTCCGCTGTGCGCTTGTAGCGCAATGAGAAATGCACAGCGGCATACAGGTGGGCCGAACACACGGCCTTCCCTGCGCAGTGGTCGGACGGCTTATGCCGTGCTCTCCCGGGAGCCGAACTTTCCTTCTGGCCTCCCTCGCCCCGCGAATTGACGATGCCGTCCGCCCGGTTGGGCTCGCGCACATCTCCGCAAAGGCTTGACCGTAGCAACGACGGCCAGGACCACACGGTTTTGCCGTACGCAGCTCATCCGGCTTCGCCAAAAGGCTTCGCCGGACTTCGGCGCCGTTCGTCTGCACGTGGCCGCGGGCTCACAGGGACTACCCGCCCTGCCCGCACCCTTTCGTGCCGACGCTGCCGCGTCCACCGCAACCCGGCCCGCGTTTCGAACGACTCGCGAACCGCCCCTCTTCGTCGGGCCGGGCTGTCTCGGCTTATGCCGCAATTCCGAATTTCGGTAAAGTGGAATATTTTTACGGCGAGGGGTTGACGGGGTTGGAGGTGTTTTGCCCGACGGGACAATGTGCCGGCACACTCCCGTGTCCCGGCTCTGCAGCGCACCGTCGAAGTGACGCTGCGCTGCGTCCGGGGCACGAGACCTTCCTACGCCACCGCGGCGTCCGGGATGCGCGCGGCTTCCATCGGCTGCTTGCCGCGGATCAGGTCCGAGGCGCGGTCGGCGATCATCATGGTGGAGGCATTGAGGTTTGCCGAGATCATGCGTGGCATGACGGAAGCATCGATGACGCGCAGGCCTTCCAGGCCGTGGACGCGGAGCTGGTCGTCGACCACCGCCCAGGTGCTGTCCGCCGGGCCCATGCGGCAGGTGCAGCCCGGATGGAAGGTGGTGGTGCCGCGTTCGGTGGCGGCCGCCAAAAACTCGTCGTCGGTGTTGATGTTTGGACCGGGGAAATCCTCGTAGGCGTAATAGGGCGACAGCGGCGCGGACTTCAGCAAACGCCGCGCAAGCTTCATGCCACCGACGATGACGCGGCGGTCGAGCTCGGCGTCGAGATAGTTGGTCTGGATGATCGGCGGCGCGAACGGGTCAGACGAGCGGATGCGGACATAGCCGCGGCTCTCCGGGCGCTGCTGCCAGGACGCCACCGTCATGCCGGGCTGGTCCTCGAGCTGGCCCTGCACGCCTTCCTTGTAGCTGGCGGGGGTGAAGGTGAGCTGGAGGTCGGAGCTCTCGGCGCTCTCGCCGGAGTGCCAGAAGCAATAGACCATGGTCGGCGACAGCGAGAGCAGGCCTTTGCGCGCGGTCGCCCATTTCAGCGCCTCGATCCACAGCGAGAAACCGCGACGAAGCTCGTTGATGGTCTTGATGTCCTTCACACGCGCCACGGTGCGGGGGGCGTAATGGTCCTGGAGGCCCTCGCCGACGGGGAGCGCATGACGCACGGCAATGCCGTGCTGTTGCAACAGATCGGGCGAGCCGATGCCGGAGAGCTGCAACAGCTGCGGCGAATTATAGGTGCCGCCGGAGAGGATCACTTCCTTGTTGGCGCGCACCTCCACCGGCGTGCCACCGCGGCCGCCCTTCATGTAGCGCACGCCGACGGCGCGCTTGCCCTCGAAGATGATCTCGGTCGCGTGCGCATGCGTGTGCACATGCACGTTCGGCCGCTTCATCGCGGGCTTGAGGAACGCGGTCGAGCCGGACACGCGCAGGCCCTTGTCGATGGTGCGCTGGCAGTAGGAGACGCCTTCCTGGGTCTTGCCGTTGTAATCGGGGTTGCGGGGAATGCCGAGCGAGACCGCGCCTTCCATGAAGGCTTCGCAGAGCGGATCGCGCCAGTTCATGGTGGTGACGATGAGGTTGCCGTCGCGGCCGCGGAACGTATTGTCGCCCTCGCCGACCCGCTTCTCCAGCCGCTTGAAGTAGGGCAGCACGTCGGCATAGCCCCAGCCGCGATTGCCCATCTGCGCCCAGGTGTCGAAATCCATCCGCTGGCCGCGATTGTAGATGTGGCCGTTGATCGAGGACGAGCCGCCGAGCGTCTTGCCGCGCGGCGCGTAGATGCTGCGCCCGCCGGTGTAGGGACCGGGCTCCTGCTGGTAGGCCCAGTTGATGCTCTTCATGTGGAAGGTCTTGATGAAACCCGCCGGCAGATGGATGTAGGGGTGCCAGTCCGAAGGGCCCGCCTCGAGCACGCAGACGCTGGTGTTGGGATCTTCGCTCAGCCGGCTGGTGAGGACGCAACCGGCGGAGCCTGCGCCGATGATCACATAATCAAATCTGTCCATGGTGCCTCGGCCGCCTCTAGCGCGGCTTGTCGTTGAGTTGAAATTCGAGATGCGCCTGCACCGTCGGCCATTCGGCGGCGGTGATGCTGTAGACCACCGTGTCGCGCAGCGTGCCGTTCGGCGTGACCTGGTGGCTGCGCAGGATGCCGTCCTGCTTGGCACCCAGGCGCTCGATGGCGCGGCGGCTCTGGTGGTTGAAGAAATGGGTGCGGAATTCGACCGCGATGCAGTTCAGCGTCTCGAAGGCGTGCCGGAGCAGCAACAGCTTGCACTGGGTGTTGAGCGGGCCGCGCTGGGCGCTCTTGCCGTACCAGGTCGAGCCGATCTCGACGCGGCGGTTGGCGGCATCGATGTTCATGTAGGTGGTCATGCCGACGATGGTGCCGCCGGCGTCGAACACCGTGAACGGCAGCATCGAGCCCGCGGACTGGAGGCCGAGGCGGCGGTCGATCTCCTTGCCCATGTTCTCCGGCAGCGGAATCGCGGTGTACCAGAGTTTTGACAGCTCGCCGTCCTTCACGGCCTCCGTCAGCCCCTGGAGATGCTGATGCGACAGCGGCTCCAGACGGGCGTGCTGTCCATGCAGGGTGACGGGATCAGGCCAGGGCATTTGAGATTCTCTCCGTTGTCATTGCGAGGAGCGATCGTTTCGCTTCCGCCGTCGCTCTGCGAGCTATGGCGGACAAGTCGCTCGCAATGACGGTCACTAGCACCGTTTACTTGTTTAGGAAATTCAACGGCAAACCGCCGCGCGGCCAGTCCATGACGATCAGCTCGCCCTTGCCCGACAGCGTGATATAGGCGGTCTTGAGGTCGGGGCCGCCGAAGGCGATGTTGGTGGTGACGCGGTCGCCGGTCGGGACCTGCTCGACCAGGGTGCCGTCGGGCGCGATCACCGAGATGCAGCCGGACACGAGGGTGGCGACGCAGACGTTGCCGTTCGCCTCGACCGCGAGCGAGTCGAACATCTGGTAGCCGCCGAGGCCGCAGATCGGCTTGCCCCGCTCGCCGCGATAGATCACGTCGCGCGGCTTCAGCGTGCCGGGCGCGGAGAGCTCGTAGGCCCAGAGCCGGCCGGTCGGCGTCTCCGCGATGTAGACAATGTTCTCGTCCGGCGACAGGCCGATGCCGTTGGCCGGCAGGATGCCGTGCACGACTTCGACGATCTCGCTCATGCCGGGCTTGAGATAGTACATGCCGCCGACGTCCATCTCGCGCGGGCGGCGCTTGCCGAGGTCGGAGAACCAGAGGCCGCCGTGCTTGTCGAATACGAGATCGTTCGGCCCGCGCAGATCATGCTCGCCGCATTTGGTGACGACGGTTTCGATCCTGCCCGATTGCAGGTCGACGCGCTGGATCGAGCCGCCGAGATAATCGTCCGGCTGCGGCCCCGGCATGATTATCTGGCCGGTCGGGATCCAGGAGAAGCCGCCATTGTTGCAGATGTAGATCTTGCCGTCGGGGCCCAGCGCCGCGCCGTTCGGGCCGCCCGGCACCTTCGCGACGATTTCCTTCCGCCCGTCGGGATAAACGCGGGTCAGGCGCTGGCCGCGGATCTCCACCAGCACCACCGAACCATCAGGCATCACGACCGGACCTTCGGGAAATTCGAGGTCGGTGGCGAGAACGCGGACGTTGGACATGTGAGACCCTCCCGGCGGCTTGTTATGGCTTGCACGGGATGTCCGGCACGCACCCCCACACGCAAGATTTGCCCGTGGTTATGACAAAGTCACCGGGGCTTGCCAAGCAAGCGGGATGGTATGCCAGCGTTGCGCGTTATTCTCCGACCGGCACCCAAATCTCGAAGCCGCCATTGCCGGTCGCGGGATCGAATTTTTCGTCGTAACGCTCGAAGTTCGGCGCGTCCGCGGCCTTCAGGCCCGACGCCGGCAGCCATTGATTCCAGATCGTGTTGACGGTGCGGCGGATCGAGGCAACGTGGTCCGAATGCGTGAACACCGCATAGCGCTGCTCGGGAATGCGGATGCGGCCGAAGTGGCGAGCGAGGTCCGAGAAATCGGCGACCGCGACGCCGGCGATGTAGTCGAAATTGCCGGCATCGTCGCCGTTGCAGCAGACGCCATAGGCGACGTTGCCAACGCGGGCGGGAATGTCCGCGACCTCCTGGTGGAAGCGCTGCCACAGCCCGGGAATGGCCGCGCCGTTGTCGCAGGAGATGCGCTCGATGATGCCGGCGACGAGGAAGGCTTTCGTGGTTTCGAAGCGCGGCGCTTCGAGGTTGTCGATCATTGTGGAGTCCATGAGGATCGGCTCCTGTAGCTTGAGGTGATTGACGCACGTCGCCGCCCGGACCGCTTCGGGCGTGGTGCCGAACTGGTCGCGGAACGCGCGGGTGAATGCTTCGTGCGAGCCGTAATCCGCCTCCAGCGCCAGCGACAGGATGTCCGGCGCGCCGTCCGCAAGACTGCGCGCCGCCTCGCTCAGCCGCCTCGCGCGCACGTACCGCATCACCGGCAAGCCGGTGGCTGCGGCAAACGCACGCACGATGTGGAACCGCGACACGCCCGAGATCGCAGCGATCTCGTCCAGCGTCATCGGCTCGGCCAGATGGCTCTCGATGTACCAGAGCGCGCGCTGGGCTGGGTTCATGGTGGCCCTCGTTCGAAGCGAGGTGACGATGCGCCGTCGCCGCGCGTTTCGCTTGATCGGCATTGCTCTCGTGCCCCGGGGGCTGCGCAGCACGTGAGTGCTGCGCCGCAGAACCGTGGCCCATCTCACCACGTCACGCGCGGCCTCTGGGTCCCGGCTCAGCGGCGCAGCCTTACCAGGACGATGCTATGCATCGCCTGGGCTGCACCGCGTCCGGGACACGACACCATTCATTTCGCGGCGTCCTTCGGCGGCGGCGCGTCCTGCTTCTTCTTCAGGTCCTCCGCGATCTTGGTCTGCGCGGCCTGGAGATCGCCGATGGTCTTCTGCAAGCCGGCAACCATCGTCTTCAGCGCGTCGATCTGGCGCGCTGCGGCATCGAGCTTCTGCTGGTGATCGAGATTGAGCTTGGTGATCGTCTTCTGGAGGAAATCGACATTGCTCTGGAGGCAGCTGGTGCGCCGCTCCATGGTCTTCTCGACGGTGCAGATCTCGATGCCGGGCACGTCCTGTGCGCGGACCGGCGTGGCCGCCTGCGCGGCGAGTAGCAACATCACGACACAAACGCCGGCGCTTCGAAGTTGCATGCAGGTTCCTCGACAAATTGATCACGGCAATGTGCGCTGTTTGCGCGCAGCCGCCAAAGGCTACCACACTCGTACCGCATTCTCGCGTTGAGCTTGGCCTGTTCCCTCGGACGGGGAACGATGATCCGCATGCGGGAGAACTGGGCGCTCTTTCCGCGGCTTTGTTTAGGGGAGATTTTTGGAATGGCAACGCGCGATAGACGTCTGGCGGAATTCGATGGTGCCGGAGAGCCGCCACCTGGACTGCCGGTCGAAGTGCTGTGCGAGGATCACAGCGGAACGTATCAACTGCCCTTCGCCTGCCGCTATGTCGAGGGCCGCTGGCAGAACGACGCGGCCGGCGTCGCCGTGGAAGCGACGGTGATCGGCTGGCGGCTGCCGCGCGTGAAACACACCGGCGTCGCCTGAGCCGACCACGATTTCTGTTTCAAAATGCGACGGGGCCGCGCTCCGCCTTAACGAAGGGAACGCGGCCCGAACGAATCGCGTCCGAATCAGCCGAGAGGCCCTGTACGCAGCTGTTCACGGCTAGATGTCGGTGCGCCCCGTGCTGCCCGCACCATATCTGCGAGACGGGCGGGCCGGCCCTGGGCCGAAGCCGTCCCCAGAAGTTAACGTCGGAAAAGACATGGCTCTCACCGCCGCCCCGGCCGACCCCCGCCCCCGAAACAGGCAGGGTGGGAGCAGGCCTGCCTAATATTCGACCTCGAGCTCCTCGATCTCGGCCGGCTCGTCCTTGGCCGCCGCGATCCATTCCTGCATCTCGGGCAGGGCCATGATGGTGTCGGCATAGGCCTTGAGGCGCGGCTCGAGCTTGACGTCGTAGGTCACGAAGCGCGTCACCACGGGCGCGTACATCGCGTCCGCCATGGTGCGCTTCTCGCCGAACAGGAACGGGCCGCCCGACTTCTCCAGACAGTCGCGCCAGATCGCCCAGACGCGGTCGATGTCGGCCTGCGCCCGCGACCAGATCTTAAAGCCGGGGAAGTGGCCCTTCAGATTGACCGGCAGCGAGGCGCGCAGCGTGGTGAAGCCGGAATGGATTTCACCGCAAATCGAGCGGCAATGGGCGCGCTGGACGCGATCCGCAGGCAAGAGGCCGGCGTCCGGCATCACCTCGTTGAGATATTCGGCGATCGCCAGCGTATCCCAGACCGTGGCGCCGTCGTGCCGCAGGCACGGCACCAGGATCGACGACGACAGCAGGAGGATTTCGGCGCGCGCGGAGGCGTCGTCGGGCGCGGTCACGATCTCCTCGAAATCGAGCCCGGAAAATTTCGTCAGCAGCCAGCCACGCAGCGACCAGGACGAGTAGTTCTTGCTGCTGATGGTCAGTGTCGCCTTCGCCATGTGGCCCTTCCTTACGCGTGTGACCTGCCCCCCGCCCCGCCCGCGGAAGTGCCCATTGCCTATGCTTCCCACGAAATGAACAGCAAGCGACGTGCCAATTTTGAGGGCGATTTGACTCTTGTTTGGCTTCGATATTGCATAGCAGTACGGGACAGGTGGGCGTTTCAGAATGATGTCGATGTATTATCAGGCCTTTCAAAACCACATGGATTTGACGGCGCCGTTTCGCGCCAGTGCCTCGTCCGCGCTCAAATTCCTCCATCTGGTGCCGCAGGGCCTGTCGGATCAGGTCGTCGGCCGGCTCTCGGCCGCGCTCGAGCTGATCTCGCGATCCACCCTCACCTATGCCCGTCCGGCCTATGGCATCGACAGCGTCATGGTGGGCAACCGCGAAGTCGGCATCACCGAAGAGGTTGCCTACGCCACACCGTTCGGCTCGCTGCTGCATTTCAAGAAGGACGGCGCGCCGGAGCAGCCGCGCATGCTGCTGGTGGCGCCGATGTCCGGCCATTTCGCGACGCTGCTGCGCGGCACCGTGAAGACGCTGCTCCAGGACCACGACGTCTACATCACCGACTGGCACAATCCGCGCGACATCCCGCGCAGCGAGGGCCGCTTCGGGCTCGACGACTACACCGATCACCTCATCGACTTCCTCGGACAGCTCGGTCCGCGCCCGCACATGGTGGCGATCTGCCAGCCCTCGGTCTCGGCGCTCGCGGCAGCCGCCGTCATGTGCGAGGGCAATCATCCCTCGCGGCCGGCGACGCTGACGCTGATGGCGGGGCCGATCGACACGCGGATCCAGCCGACGCGGGTCAACGAGTTCGCCAAGAGCAGGCCGATCGACTGGTTCGAGAGCAATTTGATCAACTACGTGCCGGTGCAGTGCCGCGGCGCGCTGCGAAAGGTCTATCCCGGCTTCGTGCAGCTCACTGCGTTCGTCTCGATGAATCTCGAACGCCACATCAAGCAGCACATGGATCTCGCCAATCACATCGCCAAGGGCGAGAAGGACAAGGCGGCGACCATCAAGACCTTCTACGACGAATATTTCGCCGTGATGGACCTTCCGGCCGAGTTCTACATCGAAACCGTGCGCGACGTGTTCCAGGAGCACCTCTTGCCGCAAGGCAAGCTGATGCACCGCGGACGTCCCGTGAACACCAAGGCCGTCAGCCGCATGGGGCTGATGACGGTCGAGGGCGAGAAGGACGACATCTGCTCGATCGGCCAGACGCTCGCCGCCCAGGACCTCTGCACCGGCGTGCGCGCCTATCGCCGCGTCCACCACATGCAGGCCGGCGTCGGCCATTACGGCGTGTTCTCGGGCAAGCGCTGGAACAACGAGATCTATCCGCTGCTGCGGGATTTCGTGCACGTGAACTCGTAAGGCGCAAGCTCCATCAAGCGGCGCGACGGGCGCTGCGACGCGCGGCCCAGCGCGGCTGCGCGCAGATGTGACCGAGGAATTCGACGACGGTCAGCGCGCCGAGATAGGCGGTGACGCCGGTACCGACGTCGAGCGGCGGATTGACCTCGACGAAGTCGAAGCCTGCGATATCGTGCCGCTCGGCGATCGCCTTCAGGCTGTCGCGCAACTCGACATAGCTCATCCCGTTGGGCTCGGCCGAGACGCAGCCCGGGACCAGCGACATGTCCATGGCATCCACGTCGATGCTGACATAGACGCGGGAATTGGCGGGCAGCAGGGCGGCAATCCCCTCCGGGCCGATCCGCCGGAATTCGCCCATCGGGATGATCCGGTTGCCGCCGGCGATGACGTCCTCGACCTGCTCCGGCGAATGACGCAGGCTGCGGATGCCGACCTGCGTCAGGCTGAGCGTGTTGTCCATCCCGGCGATATGGCGAAAGGCATGGCTGTTGGTGATGGTCAGATCGTTCTCGAACGGCGCATAGTCGGTGTGCGCGTCGAAATGAATGACGTGCAGCTTCTCGTCGAAGGCGCGAAACACCGGGTAGGTGATCGAATGATCGCCGCCGAGCACCACGGGAAGCGCACCCCGATCGAGAATGCCGCGCACCATGGCCGTGATGTTTTCGAAGGTACGGGGCGCATTGGCGGGATGAATATCGACGTCGCCGACGTCGGCGATCAGGCCCTTCGACATTTCCTCGACCAGATATTCGCGCCGCGTCTCCGGATCGTAATAGCCCCGGCCGCTGCCGTAGAAGCGCAACGAGTGCTCACGCAGCGCCCGCGGCGCAAGGCGGCTGCCCGGCATGAACGGCGAGCCCTCGTCGAAGGGCACGCCGAGCACGGCGATGGCGGCGTCCAGCATGGACAAATCCTCGCAGATCCGCGAGCGCAGGAAAGAGGGAATCCCGACATAGGGACGGTTGACGCGCGGCATGGCTCTACTCCGTGGGGTTGGCTGTGGTCCTGGTGATGCGGTGGTCGGTACGCACCAGATCGAGAAAGCTTCGCAGGCGCGGCTCCTTCGGCGCGGCCATGATGTCGCGCGCCGGCCCTTCCTCGAGGATGCGGCCATGATCCATGAATGCGATGCGGTCGGCGAGGCTCGCCGCGAAACCGATCTCGTGCGTGACGACCAGCATGGTCATGCCGATGCCGGCGAGCGAACGCAGCACCGTGAGCACCTCGCCGACCAGCTCCGGATCGAGCGCCGAGGTCGGCTCGTCGAACAGCATCAGGGCCGGATCCATCGCCAGCGCGCGGGCAATGGCCACCCGCTGCTTCTGCCCTCCCGAGAGCGCGTCCGGATGGCGGTCCATGCGGTCGGCAAGCCCGAGCCGCGTCAGCAACTCCACGCCGCGCCGCGTCGCTTCGGCCCGCGACCGGCCGAGCACCACGGTCTGCGCCCGCACGACGTTTTCGAGTGCGGTCATGTGCGGCCAGAGATGGAATTGCTGAAAGACGATGCCGATCCGCGGACGCAGGGCGTCGATCTGCCGGCGGCTGTGGCGGCGCACGACGCCGCCCGGCATCAATTCGCGGCCCAACGGCTTGCCCGCCACCTCGATGAAGCCGTCGTCGGGCTGTTCGAGCCAGGTCAGGCAGCGCAGCAGGGTGCTCTTGCCGCAGCCGCTCGGACCGATCAGCGCGACGATCTGCCCCGCATAGACATCGAGATAGACCTGGTCGAGCGCTGTCACGCCGCGAAAGCGCTTGGTCAGGGCCGAGACGCGGAGCACGGGCGTCGCACTCATCACGTCCTCCTGGCAACCAGTGAAAGATAGCGGTCGGCGATCCGGTTGCGGCCGCTCGCGCCGGCCTGAGCGGTGCCGACACGGCGTTCCAGCCGCCTGGACGCTTCCGCGATGACGACCGCGATCAGCCAGTAGATCGAGGCGACGGCCGCGAACACCTCGAAGGGAGCGAACGTATTTCCCTGCACCACGAGGCTCTGATAGGTGAGTTCCGGCACCGTGATCGAGGACAGGACGGCCGACTCCTTCATCATGGTCAGCGTCATGTTGGTGGACGGCGGCACCAGCGTGCGCAGGATCTGCGGCGCCACCACGTGCCGCATCGCGCTCATCGGCGACATGCCGATGGCGCGCGCGCTTTCGAACTGGCCGCGCGGCAATGCGAGGATCGCAGCGCGCACGATCTCGGCATAATAGGCGCTGGCGAACAGCGCCAGGGCTGCGGTCCCGACCAAAACCGCCGGCAGCCGGATGCCCGAAAACGGCAATCCGTAGTAGACGACGAAGAGAATGATGATGAAGGGAATGTTGCGCAGGGTTTCGACATAGAGCCCGGTCACGAGCCGCGGCACCCAGCCCGGTACGAGCGCGATCAAGGCAATCGCAATCCCCACGACATAACCCATCACGAACGCCGCAGCCGAAACCTGGAGGGTCAACCACGCACCTTGCAGCAGCAGCGGCCAGTAGTCGACCAGGACGGCGGGATCGAAATGCATCGCGTCAGACCCGTGCCGCGGCAAAGCGGGCCTCAGCCACCCTGCCGGACAGGCTGATGACGAGATTGATGACGAGGAAGACGAGCGCCGAGCCGATCATGGTCTCGAACGGACGATAGCTGGCGCTGGCCATCTGCTGCGCCGTACGCAGCACGTCGACGACGGTGATGACCGACAGCAGCGCCGTGCCCTTCACCACGATCGTCGCCTCGTTGATCAGCACGGGCACGATGCGCCGGAACAATTGGGGCAGCACCACCTTGAGCCAGATGGCATGTGGCGGGAGGCCGAGCGCTGTGGAAGCCTCGATCTGGCCAGCCTCGATGGTGGCGAGACCACCGCGCATGCTCTCGCTGACGAAGACCATGCTGTTGAAGGCGATGGCCGAGATACCAGCCACTTCCGGCGAGAGGTCGAGGCCAACCGCCGGCAGCACGTAATAGGCGATGAAGATCTGGATCAGGAGCGGCGTGCCGCGCACGAAGCTGATGATGACCGCGATGAGCGCATTGACCGACGCGATCTTCTGCGCGCGGACGATGGTCAACGCGGTGCCGAGCACGAGGGCGAGCAGCATGATCACGATCGCCAGCCGGATATTCACGGCTGCCGCAGCGATCAGACGGGGCAGGATCGACAGCAGATAGTCGAGCTTGAAGCCCATGACACGGGCCTTTCCTATCGGAAGGTGGCTGGTCTCGCCATTATCCCCTGGTCACCGCGTCGAACGGCTACATGGCTCCGGGCGGCAGATAGTCCTGGTCCGGAATCGTCATCTCGAAGCCGAACCATTTCTTCTGAAGTGTCGCGAGGCGTCCATCGTCGCGCATCTTGCGAATCACCGCCGAAATGGCGTCGCGCAGATCCTTGTCGTCGGGCCGCGTCACCCAGGCGAGATAGGGGTGTCCGCTGTCCTGGGGGATCGGCGCCATCAGTTCGAAGACATCGGACTTGTCCTTGACCAGCGCAGCAAGACTGGGCAGTGGCTGGAGCACGGCGTCGACCTCGCCGTTCGCAAGCGCGACGTAGCTCTCGGGGTAAGCGGTGAAGAGCTTCAGCTCCTTGAAGCCCGTTCCACCGGCGGCCTTCAGCTTGGCATCCAGCGCGCGAGCGACCGGCTCGGTCGACGAGGCCAGCTGGGTTGCGACCACCTTGCCGTTGAGATCTTCCAGCTTGGCGAGCTTGTCGCCCTTGCGCTTCATGGCATAGGGCAAACCGTCGGCAATCGGCATCGTATAGGCGTAGCGCTTGGCGCGCTCCGCGTTGATGCCGACCGTGGTGGCGACAAAATCGAACTTGCCGGCCAGCACCCCCGGCAGGATGCCCTGCCAGGGCAGATCGAGCTGGTTCAGCTTCTTGACGCCGAACTCCTTGACCACCTCGGCCAGGATGTCGGAGCCGTAACCGACGATCTTGCCGTCCTTGACGAATTCGAAGGGAGGAAAGGCCGCCTCGGTGCCGACCGTCAATTCGCCGGTCCGCTTGATCTTCTCCAGCGTCGTCTCGGCGAAGGCAGGCCGGCTCGCGACCAGCGCGAGGCAGGCGGCGCCGGCCAGGATGCCGAATATCGTGCGATTGGTCTTCCGCATGGCTGATCCCTCTATTGTCAATGTTCGCAGAGTTGCCGCCGCCTCAGGCGGGCGGCGCGTCGAAATAATTCGCCCTCACCGCCGCGCCGATCAGATTCACGATCAGCCGGCCGGCGGTGATGCAGGTGATCATGTTGACGTCGATGGCCGGCGTGATCTCCACGATGTCCATGCCGACCACCCGCCCCTTGCGCACCAGACCGTGAATGAGCTTGCGGACCTGATGGAAGGTCAGCCCGCCCGGTGCCGGGCCCTCGACAGCAGGCATGACGGTCGGATCGAGGCCATCGGCGTCGATCGTGATGTAGTATTGACCGCCCTCCGGAATCCGGTCGAGCACCGAGTCCATGCCCTTGTCGTGCACCTCGAAGGCCGGAATGATGTTGGAGCCGTAGGCCGCCGCCGCCTCGACCTCCTCGGTCCGTGCGCTGCCGGACGAGCGGATGCCGATCTGGAAGATCTCGCCGATGTGGGGCATCTCGGAGGCCCGCCGGATCGGGCTCGAGAGGCCATCGCGAACACCGTTCACCTCGTCGCGCCAGTCGATATGGGCATCGACCTGGATCAGCGTGATCGGACCATGACCTTTGAAGGCGCGCAGGATCGGGATCGGGATGCCATGGTCGCCGCCGATGGTGATGGGCATGGCGCCTGCGGCAAGGATCTTGCTTACAGCTTGTTCCGCGCGGACGGAGTGGCTGCGGAGATCGGTCATGTCGGCAGGCACGTTGCCGACATCGACCACTTTCAAGGCACGTCCGCCGTAGATCGGACCACCGACGTCGAAATCGTAGCGCTCCAGGCCGCGACAGATGCGATCGGTGACCGAACGGACGGCATCGGGTGCCTTCGACTGATCATTCGTGATCGCGGCGGCATCGTAGGCGCTGCCGTAGGGAATGCCGAGGATGGCAATGTGCGCGTCGAGAGCGTCGAGATCGGTGCAAATTGGCGACCAGAGCAGGCTCTGGTGCTTGAGCGAAGGCGGCACCGTCAGGGGCAGAACCATAGGTCCTCCAGGTCACAGCAGGTTGGTCTTGCCGAACAAATCGGCATCTGGCCGCCACGCGACCGGACTGCGCGTCGTCCGGATGTTCAGCGACGGTAACGCTGACCGGACAGCGTCCGGAATGATCTTTCCCGAAACCATGCTTGTAGGAACCGCAACATGAAGCACGTCCCGCCGGCACCCGTTCCGCAGCTCACCGAGACCGATCTCAGGCTGCTGCGTATCTTTCGCGCCGTCGCCGAGGCCGGCGGGCTAACTGCGGCGGAAGCCCAGCTCGGGATGGAGCGATCGACCATCAGCCGTCATCTGCTCGCGCTGGAAACGCGCCTCGGCAGCAGGCTCTGCTTTCGCGGCCCTTCCGGCTTCGAGTTGACTGATTTCGGCCACAAGGCCCTGCTCGCCAGCATCGCGGCCTGCGACGCGCTCGAAATGGTGCATCACGAGCTCAATCTGGCCAGGAACATCCTGTCAGGCGAACTGAGGATCGGTATCGCCGACAACTGCCTGTCCAACCCGCATTGCCGGTTGGCGGACACGCTGGCGCAGTTTCGCGCCGCCGCCCCCAATGTCACCCTGAACGTGGCGATCGGCCTGCCGACGACGCTCGTCGAGGACGTGCTGGAGCGGCGACTGCATCTCGCCATCAGCGGACAGCCCGCCGTCAACAGCAAGCTCGAATATGTCTCACTCTTCACCGAGGAGTTCCGACTTTACACGGCGGCCACGAGGCCGCTCGCGCTCGAGTCCTTGCGCGACGGCGGTGTGGTTCTGGTGACGCGGACAAACGATCGGCGCACGCAAAACCTTGCCCGGCGGCTTCACATGAAGCAACACGCTGTCGCCTTCGGACTGGAAGCGGTCGCGACAATGCTGGTCGGCGGCGGATTCGTCGGCTTCCTGCCGATGCATTATGTCGAGATGCTGCGGCCGATCCATCAATTGGAGGAAGTCTCCGGCGCCGAGGCATTTCGCTACACGACCCAGTTCTCGCTGATCTCGGCGATCCATCGACCGCTGCCGCCGAGCGGGCGGCTGCTGACCAGATTGTTGACCGGCCTGGAGAACGTGACCTGAGCCGAAACAACAACCAGGGCGTAGCGCAATGAAATCGGACGGCACGCGTCTCGCCGCGTTCTCTTCTTTCAAGACCAGTCGTCTTCATCCCACACTTGCACGACATGCCCCGGCGAGACCTCGCGATACTGCCGCACCGGCGGCTGGTAGTCCGGCGCGCGGACCGGGCTTCTGATCTCGTCGTTGGCGAACTCGCGTTTGGTGCCGCGGCGTGCCGGGTCGGGCACCGGCACCGCGGCCATCAGCTTCTTCGTATAGGGATGCTGCGGATTGCCGAACAATGCCGCGCGCGGGCCGATCTCGACGATCTCGCCGAGATACATCACCGCGACGCGGTGGCTCATGCGTTCGACCACCGCGATGTCGTGGGAAATGAAGAGATAGGCCAGCCCCATGCTGGCCTGGAGGTCGAGCATCAGGTTCACGACCTGCGCCTTGACCGAGACGTCGAGCGCGGAGACCGCTTCGTCGGCGACGATCAGTTTCGGTCCGAGCGCGAGCGCACGCGCGATGCAGATGCGCTGGCGCTGGCCGCCGGAGAATTCGTGCGGAAAGCGCGCGGCCATGTCGGCGGTAAGACCGACGCGGACGAGCAGGTCGGCAACCTTGTCGCGCGCCTGCGATGCCGTGGCAAGCCCGTTGGCGAGCAAAGGCGCTGCGATCGCCGTTCCCACCGACATGCGCGGATTGAGGCTCGCGAACGGATCCTGAAACACGATCTGCATGTGCTTGCGGAAATCGCGCAAGGTGCGACCGTTCATGGCAAGGACGTCCTGGCCGTCGACCAGGACGGTGCCGGCATCCGGCTCCGTCAGCTTGAGGATGGACCGGCCCGTCGTCGACTTGCCGCAACCGGACTCGCCGACCAGCGCCAGCGTCTCGCCGGCGCGCAACGTGAAGGAGATGTTCTCGACCGCGTGGACGCGGCCCGAGACCTTTCCGAACAGGCCCGAGCGGATCGGAAAGCGCGTGGTGAGGTTCGAAACTTCGAGCAGCGGCCGCTCGGCGGGCGAGACCGTGTCCGGCGTCTCCACCGGCTCGTCCGAGGTGCCCGTGACCTTGTCCACGATCGGAAAGCGCATCGGCCGTGCACGGCCGTCCATCGAGCCGAGACGCGGCACGGCTGCGAGCAGCGCGCGCGTGTAGGGATGCGAGGGCGCGGCGAAAATGCGCGACGTCGCGTCGGTTTCCACCGCCTGGCCGCCATACATCACGACGGTGCGGTCCGCGATCTCCGCGACCACGCCCATGTCGTGGGTGATGAAGAGGATCGCCATCCCCTCCTCCTGCTGAAGCTCCTTCAAGAGCTCCAGGATCTGCGCCTGGATGGTGACGTCGAGCGCGGTGGTCGGCTCATCCGCGATCAGGAGCTTCGGCTTGCAGGCCAGCGCCATCGCGATCATCACGCGCTGGCGCATGCCGCCGGAGAAACGATGCGGATGCTCGTGGAAACGCGATTTCGCCGCGGGGATACGGACACGGTCGAGCAGGCGGATGGTCTCCGCCTCGGCCGCCGCGCGCGACAGGCCGCGATGCTGGATCAGCGCTTCCGCGATCTGGAAGCCGATGGTGAGCACCGGATTGAGGCTCGTCATCGGCTCCTGGAAGATCATCGCGACGTCGTTGCCGCGGATGTCCTTCATGCTGGCTTCCGGCAGCGTCATCAGGTCGCGGCCCGCCAGCATGACCCGGCCCTCGACGCGGCCGATCTCCTTGGGAATGAGCCGCATGATCGAGAGCGCCGTCACGCTCTTGCCCGAACCGGACTCGCCGACGATCGCCACGGTTTCACGCGGCGCGACGTCGAACGAGACGTTGCGGACGACAGGTACCCATTGCCGGTCGAGCATGAAGGAGGTGGTAAGGCCGGCGACGGAGAGCACGAGGGACTGTGCTTGGGCGACGACCTGGTCGGAAGCGCTTGCGCCGGGGTTCATGCGAGAGCCCCAACGCCTGCCGCGAAGACGGTGCGCCCCCTCCCCCGCTTGCGGGGGAGGGCTGGGGAGAGGGTGTCTCCGCTGGCGAGGACCCCCGCGAGGAGAGAGCCCCCACCCGGTGCTTCGCGCCGACCTCCCCCGCAAGCGGGAGAGGTGAACTGAGCCCGTGGCTGCACCGAAGTCAAAATCACCATCCCCCTCAGTAGCCGCGATTACGATCGACACGTCCCGGCAGCTCTTCGCCGCGGCGGTGGCGTGCGATGACATCGAGCACGAAATCGACGGCTGTGTCCGGGCTCGTCATGCTGGCATTGTGCGGCGTCAGCAAAATGCGTGGATGGCTCCAGAACGGATGGCCCGCAGGCAGCGGCTCGGGATCGGTAACGTCGATCACCGCACCCGATAGCGCACCGCTGTCGAGTGCGGCGAGAAAATCGGCCTCGACCAGATGCGGGCCGCGGCCGACATTGACGAGCCCCGCCCCGCGCGGCAGGCGCGCGAACAGATCGGCATTGAGGATGCCCCGCGTTTCGTCGGTCAGGGGCAGCAGGCAGACGAGGATGTCGGCCCGCGCGAGAAATTCAGGCAGCGCTGCCGCACCGGCATAACAGGTGACGCCCTCGATCTCGCGCGGCGAACGGTTCCAGCCGAGCAGCGGAAAGCCGAATGCCGTGAGGCGTTCGAGCACGGCCTGGCCGAGCTGGCCGAGCCCCATCACGCCGACGTGCCGACGCCTGGCCGGCGTGATCCGGATCTCGCGCCAGACCTGCTCCTTCTGCTGATTGATGAAGTGCAGGAGATCGCGATGCAGGCCGAGCACGGCCATGGTGACGTATTCCACCATGGTCTCGGCGATGCCGGGCTCCAGCATGCGCACCAGCGGAATGTGCGCCGGGACTTTCGTGGTATCGAACTGGTCGACGCCGGCGCCAGCCGAGAAGACCAGCTCGAGATTGGGGAATGTCGTTGCGATGTCGTCCGGCGGCACCCACGCCACGAGATAACGGACGTCGGCGGGATCGCCGATGTCGGGCCAGAGCCGGAACGGAACGTCCGGCGCGCGCTCCGCAAAGAAGGTCGCCCATTCGGCGCCGCGCACCATGTTGGCCTTGTAGAGGACCGTCATGCTGCGCCTTCAGAACGGGCTGACCGGCGCGAGCCGGCGGCCGTCGATCATGCGCTTGTGGCTGTAGGCGGCGGGATCGACCAGCGGCGTCGCGCCCGTGACGAGGTCGGCGGCAAGCTTGCCGGCGGCGGGGCCGATGCCGAATCCGTGGCCGGAGAAGCCGGTGGCGAGGAAGAAGCCCGGCAGCGCGTCGACCGGCGAGATCACGGGGATCGTATCAGGCGTGCAGTCGATAGTGCCGCCCCAGGCTTCCGCGATCTCGATGTCCTTCAACTCAGGGTTCGACTTGATCAGCGCGGCCAGCGCCGCGTTGACCAGCGACATGTCGGGCGCGGGATCGCGCACGCGCTCGGTCTCGAACGGCGACGGCTTGTCAAAGCTCCAGCTGGTGCCGCGCATGAGCTGGTCGAAGAACGACTTGCCGAAGGACATCTTCAGACCGTTGCGGCGATGCAGATAGGTCGGCCAGAAGGTGCGCGCGTAGCGGAACAGGTCCGGCGACAGCTCGACCGTGCCGCGGTTGCGCAGCGCCAGCGTAAAGCCGCCGTCGAGACGGCGGCGGATGCAGTAGAAATCGGTGCCGAGCGCGCCCGAGGTGATCTCCGGCCCCGGCATGGTCCGGCACGCAGTGGCATTGACGAGGCCGATCGGCAGCTCGATGCCGTGGCGGCGGCAGAAAAGCGACGACCATGCGCCGCCCGAGAGCAGCACGGCCTGCGTGCGGATGGTGCCCTTCTCGGTGACGACAGCGCTGACCTCTCCGCCTGAAGTCTCCAGCCCGCGCGCGGCACAGCCCTGATGGATGGTGACGCCGTGTTTGCGCGCCGCAATCGCAAGCGCGGGCACCGCCATCGACGGCTCGGCGCGGCCGTCGCTCGGCGTGTGCAGGCCGCCGACCCATGTGTCGGCATTGCCGGGCAGGCGCTCAGCGACCTCCGCCGGCGTCAGCACGGTGGAGTGCACCTGCATCTCGCGCGCGACGGCTGCCCAACGCTCCCAGCTTGCAAGCTCGTCCTTGCTCTTGGTCAGGAACAGCACACCGGTGCGGCGGAAGCCGGCATCGACGCCGGCATCGTTCTGCATGTCTTCCCACAGCCGCAGCGCTTCACGGGCGAGCGGGATCTCTTCACGCGCGCGGCCCTGCTGGCGGCACCAGCCCCAATTGCGGCTCGACTGCTCGCCGCCGACATGGCCCTTCTCGACCAGGGCAACGGACAGCCCCTTCTTGGCGAGATGATAGGCCGCCGACACGCCGATCACGCCGCCGCCGATGACGACGACATCCGCCTGCGCCGGCAGGCGTTCGTCGCTGTTTATACGGGTGAGCGGCGGGGACATGGGACACTCCTGGACTTCAAATCGGGTCGTTTCGTCATGGGATGTTCATTCGCGGATCGAGCGCGTCGCGCAGGCCGTCACCGAGGAAATTGAAGCTCGTCACCGCCAGCGTGATGGCAACGCCCGGCGCGATCGCAAGCCACGGCGCGCTGGTCAGGTAGATCTGCGCGTTGTTGAGCATGTTGCCGAGGCTCGCGGCGGGTGGCTGGATGCCGTAGCCGAGATAGCTGAGATAGGATTCAAGAAGGATCGCCTTGGCGACGTTCAGCGTCGCCGCCACCACGATCGGCGCGACCGCATTGGGCACGAGCTCGCGGAACATGATCCGCAGGTTCGACGAGCCGAAGGCGAGGGCTGCGACCGCAAACTCGCGTTCGCGCAGCGAACGCACCTGGGCCTCGACGACGCGGGCTACCCACATCCAGGCGGTCGCCGCGATCAGGACGGTGGTGGTGACGAGACCGGGCTCGGTGAGCGCCGCCAGCGTGAGCAGCAGGAAGATCGTCGGAAAGCACAGCACGGCATCGACGAGCCGCATCAGGACAGCGCCGACCACGCCGCCGTAGAAGCCGGCGAACGCACCGACGACGATGCCGACCACCGTCGCGATCACCATCGCGATGATGCCGATCGACAGCGAGACGCGCGCCCCCATCATCAGCCGCGCCAGCACGTCGCGGCCGAGCTCGTCGGTGCCGAGGATGTGCGCGCCCGACAGCGGCGGCGCGAACCGCTTCATGATGTCGATATAGGTGTCGTCGAACGGCAGGAGAAAGGGACCGAACACCGAACCGAGGACGAGAACGAGGATGGTCACGGCGCCCGCGAGCGCGAGGCGATGCCGGCGAAAACGCCGCCAGGCGGCCTGGCCGGGTGCGAGCTGAACATTGGGGAGAGCCGCAGTCGTCATCCCTAACCCACCCGGATACGCGGATCGACGACGGCATAGAGGATGTCGGCGAGCAGCGAGCCGATCAGCACCATGGTCGCCGAGAACATCAGGATGCCCATCACGACGGGATAGTCGCGATAGCCGATGGAATCGAGGAACAGGCGGCCCATGCCGGGCCAGGTGAACACGGTCTCGGCGACCAGCGCGCCGCCGAGCAGCGTCGGAAACTGAAGGCCGGCGACCGTGATCATCGGCAGCAGCGCGTTGCGCAGGGCGTGCACCGTGAGAATGCGCCATTCCGGCATGCCCTTGGCGCGCGCGGTGCGGATGTAATCCTGGTTGATGACCTCGAGCATGGAGGAGCGCATGAAGCGGCCCCACATCGCGGTTTCGACCAGCGCCAGCACCAGCGACGGCGCGATCAAATGATGCAAGAGGTCGAGGAAGGAGCCGTCGCCGACGGTCTCGCGGTTGCCGGCCGGCAGCCAGCCGAGCTTCACCGAGAACACATAGATGGTGACGAGGCCGAACCAGAAGGTCGGGATCGACAGCGCGATCATGGCGCCGACGGTCGCGAGCGAATCGAACAGCGAATAGCGGCGCAGTGCACCCAGCACCCCGATCCAGCCGCCGAGCAGCACCGCGATGATGGTCGCCGTCGCCATCAGTTCCAGCGTCGCGCCGAGATGCGAGGTGATCACCGACAGAACCGCATCGCCGTCGCGATAGGATTTGCCCCAATCGCCTTTCAGCATGCGGCCGAACCAGTCGAGATACTGGACCGGCAGCGGCCGGTCGAGCCCGAGTTGCCTGGTGACGCGGTCGAGATCCTCCTGCGTCATTTGCCCGGAGACCGCGAACTGCGAGAGCGGACCGCCAGGTGCCATGTGCAGAATGGCGAAGCCGATCGCCGAGACCATCACGAGCAGCATGATGGCCTGCGCCAGGCGATTTGCAACGTAACGGGCCATCTCAGGCGATCCAGCCAGCCTGAGGCATCAGGCCCAGTACCATTCGCGGATGTTCCAGCAATTGATGGAGGCGTTGATGTTGGGACGGAAACCTTGCAGCCCCTCCTTCACGCCTTCGGCGATGAAGCCCTGGAACAGCGGCAGGATCGCGAGATCGTCGCGGATCAGCTTTTGCAGATCGCCATAGGTGGTCTTGCGCTGCGCGAGATCGAACTGCCTGGCGCCTTCGGCAAGCAGCCGGTCAGCTTCCGCGCTCTGGTATTGATAAGTGTTGTAGCCGCGACCGCCCTTGGCGGGAATGGCGCCGGAGCCGAAGCGCGGCGTCACATCTGGGTCGCTGCCCAGCATGAAATTCACCCCCACGATCACCGAGTTGAATTTCGACTGCTGCCAGAAATCGCCCCAGATCACCGCGGCCGGCATGTTGTTGACGCGCATCGCCGCGCCGATCGCGCGCCAGTCCTGGATCAGCAGCTGCTGGGTCTGCTCGCGGACCGCACTGCCCGAGGTCGTCGAGTTGGTGAATTCGAGCTTGACCCCGCCCTTCTCGCGCACGCCGCCGGAGCCGCGCACCCATCCCGCGGCATCGAGCAGCGCGTTGGCTTTCGCGGGATCGTATTTGTGCTGCGGCAGGCCTTTCTGGAACGACCACGCCTGCTGCGGCACGAAGCTCTCGGTCTGCGTCGGCAGGCCGTAATAGAGCGCATCGATGATCGCCTGCTTGTTGATGGCGAGATACAGCGCCTCGCGCACCGCGCGGTCGGTGAAGGGACCGAACGCCAGATTGGGCGCGATGTGCTCCACCGACGAGGTCGAGGAGACGACGATCTTGCGCCCCTTCAGCGTCTTCGCCTCCTGCACGAAGTTCGGCAAAATGCCTTGCAGGCCGGTGTAATCGACCTGTCCGGTGCGAAACTGGGTGTAGAGCACGGTGAGGTCGGGAATGTATTTGAAGACCACGCGTTCGACGTACGGTCCCTTGCCGTGATAGCCGGTGTGGGCATTGAGCAGGATGTGGTCGCCGGGCACGCGCTCGCCCCAGCGGAACGGACCGGTGCCGACGGGCGCATTGTGGAACGGCGAGGCGTTCGGGTCGGACACCTTCTCCAGGATGTGCTTGGGCACGATGAAGGTCAGCGAGCCCAGGATCGACATGTAGGGCGAATAGGGCGCTTCCATGCGCCAGTGGATCTCGTCCGCTGCGACGACCTTGATGTCCTTGACGAGGCTGTGGCCGACGCGGCTGCGCGCGCGGAAATTGGCATCGTTGATCAGATCGAGCGAGAATTTCACGTCCTCGGCGGTGAACGGCGTGCCGTCGTGCCACTTCACGTCGCTGCGCAGCTTGATCTTCCAGGTCAGGCCGTCGGCCGACAGGCCGCCATTCTCGATGGTCGGGACCTCGCGCGCCAGATCAGGAACGAAATTGCCCTCGGGATCGATGTACCAGAGCAGCGAGAACACCTGCCACCAGACGCCCTGATCGACCTCGATGCCGGGCATCAGCGGATGAAAGACGGTCGGCTCCTGCGACAGCGCCGCGATCACCTGCCCGCGCGGCTTGTCCGGCGGACTGGCCGGGCGCTCGGTCTGCGCGAAAGCGGTGCCCGCAAGGCTCCATCCCGCCGCGGCGCCGGCGCCGAGCTGGAAGAACTGACGGCGATTCGGAATGCCGAGATGCACTGCCCCAACGCCGAACTTGCCGGTGTCGTCTGCCATGACCACTCTCCGTTTTCCGCACGCGGCACCGTCTCCCGCGCCCCGAGACCCCGGCAAAGGGACAGGAGTGGGCTTTAGTGCTTCTAAATTTTTCTATCAAAAGTTCATCATGACTAAATACAGCTGTCAATCGCATTGCTAGGATGCGCGACCTTTTCACCCTGATTGAACCCCGAACCGATGTGGTCCGGGGCCAAGATGATGCATGGGAGAGCGACATGGATGGTCGCGGCGATACCAACGGCACCAAGGAGGCCCCGGCGGTCGAGGCCGACGATGCGGTCGACCAGCGCCTCGGCGAGACCGTGCGGCTGCTGCGCCAGCGTGCCGGCCTCTCGATCCAGGACGTCGCCAACAAGACCGGCCTCTCCAACGGCATGATCAGCCAGCTCGAACGCGCGCGCGCGATGCCGTCGATCCGCACGCTGCGCCTGCTCAGCATCGCGCTCGACGTTCCCATCTCCTATTTCTTCGAGACCAGCGATCCCGCCGATGTGCAGCGCTACATCGTGCGCAAGAACTCCAGGCGCCTGCTGCGGCTCACCGCCAGCGGCGTGGTCAAGGAGGCGCTGACACCGGCGGACAAGGGTCAGCTCGAGCTCTACGAGCTCACCCTCAATCCCGGCGCCTCCTCGGGCACCGACTTCCTCCAGCACACCGGGGAGAAGGCCGGCTACATTCTCTCGGGAAGCCTGCGCCTGTGGCTCGACAACCAGGCCCATCTTCTGGAAGCCGGTGACAGCTTTCGCTTCCCCAGCATCATACCGCACATGTTCGACAACCCCACCCAGCAGGTGGCGCGTGCGATCTGGGTGACGACGCTGCGCCAGACCGATTCGCCGGCTGCTTGAGCCCCCCGCCGGCCGGCACCACCGTAAATTGCCCCTCGACGCCACAGCGCGGAATCTGTAGCTCACTTGATGCCGGCCGCTCGACACGGCGGCCGGAGCGGTGCGCGGCAGGCGTTCTTGGTGTGAGACCATGAAACTCAGAGGGCTTCTGACACTCGCGATGACCGCGCAGGTCATCGTGACCGCCGTGGCCTTCCTCGGCTCCTATGCCATAGCCGGAAGCGGGTTCGGCATTGCTCAGATTGTGGCCCTGATCGCAAGCGGCATCGTTGCGTTGCTGATCGCGCGGCGCTGCGCGCGCGCGATCGAGATGGCGCAGGACAATCGCACCGCCGCGCAAGTCGCCGAACAGGCGCAGGCGAGCGCACAGATGACCCAGGCCGTCATCAAGGCCGCGCTCGATGCTTTCGTTCAAACCGACGCGAACGGCATCGTGCTGGAATGGAGTGTTCAGGCCGAGGCGCTAACCGGATGGACGCGCAAGGAGGCGCGCGGCACCGATGTCGTCAATCTCCTCATCGCCGAGCCGCTCCGCGACGGTTTCAGGCAACGCATGATGCGGCTTCTGCCGGAACTGACGGATACGCCGATCGGCATCCGGTTCGAGGCAACTTTGCTGCACCGGAACGGCGAGGAGATCCTGATCGAAGCCTCGAGCACCGCGCTCCAGCTCGGCGGACGCACAGTCATCAACAATTTCATCAGGGACATCACCCAGAAGCGCGCCGCCGAGGAGCAGCTGATCCAGGCCCAGAAGATGGAGGCGGTCGGCCAGCTCACTGGCGGCATCGCACACGAATTCAACAACATGCTCACCGTGATCACGGGCACGATCGAGATCCTCGCCGAAGCGGTGAAGGACAACCCGCCGCTTGCGACCATCACCAAGCTGATCAGCGAGGCCGCCGATCGCGGCGCCAAGCTGACATCGAGCCTGCTGTCCTTTGCGCGTAAGCAGGCGCTGCAGCCGGCCGATATCGACGTCAACGAACTGCTCGAGGAACTGGCAAGACTTCTGCTGGCGACCTTCGACAAGAAGATCGAGATCGTGACCAGGCTCAACGGCAACGTCTGGCTCGCCTACGCCGACCGCGGACAGCTGAGCTCGGCGCTGCTCAACCTCGCCATCAACGCCCGCGACGCGATGCTGGACGGCGGCAGGCTGACCCTGACGACGCGCAATGTCGTGTTCGGCGTCCGCGAGGCCGTCGCGGTCGGCGCCGGCTACGCCGGGGACTATGTCGAGATCGAGATTTCCGATACCGGCACCGGCATTCCAAAGGCCATCCTGGAGCGGATCTTCGATCCCTTCTTCTCGACCAAGGAGGTCGGCAAGGGCACGGGGCTCGGGCTCAGCATGGTGTTCGGCTTCGTCAAGCAATCCGGCGGCGGCCTCAAGGTCGCGTCCGAAGAAGGACACGGCACGACGTTCACGATCTATCTGCCGAAGGCGGAGACGAGCACGCTGCGTCCGACCGGCTACGACGACCGCAAGGTCGTGGGCGGGCGGGAGACCATCCTCTGCGTCGAGGACGACCACGACGTCCGCCAGTTCGTCACGGTGCAGCTCGAAGGCCTCGGCTACACGGTGATCCCCGCCGCCAACGCGACCGAAGCCCTCGCCATCTCGGCCAAAGGCACGGCGTTCGACCTGCTCTTCACCGACATCGTGATGGCGGGCGGCATGAACGGACGCGAGCTCGCCGAGCAGATGGTGGCGGCGCGACCGTCCCTTCGGGTGCTGTTCACCTCCGGCTACGCCTACGACTCGTTGCACGCGCAAGGACGCGCCACGATGGGCGCGCCGCTCCTGAGGAAGCCCTATCGCAAGGCCGAGCTCGCCCGCATGCTGCGCCGCTGCCTCGACACCGCCGTCGATTCCGTCGGCGACGCGATCCCGACGCCCTATTCGGTCCAGGCCGATGTCGAAGGTTTTCTGCGCAAGTCCGAGCGCGACAGCCGTTAGTGCGAGCGCGGCGGATGGACTTCGCCGGCCGCCTGCGCAAAACTCGACGACAGCCGGAATTCATTGGAGGCGAGCCATGACTGCACTTGAGAAGGGCATTACCGCAAACGGCACGGGCTATGGCGGCAAGAGCTGGAACATCCTCGGCCAGGTCTATTTCCCCAAGGCCGTCACCGAGTCGACCTTCGCGTTCGAGACCAACAGCGACCCTGGCCAGTTCGTGCCGGTGCACATCCATCCGACCCAGGACGAGTTCATCCTGGTGCAGGAGGGCACGCTTGACCTGAAGCTCGACGGCGTCTGGGTCAAGGCCCATGCCGGCGACCTCGTGCGCCTGCCGCGCGGCATTCCGCACGGCTATTTCAACAAGTCCGACAAGCCGGCCCGCGCGCTGTTCTGGGTCTCGCCGATGCAGAAGCTGGAGGCGTTGTTCAACCAGCTCCACAACTTGACGGATCCCGCCGAAGTCGTGCGCATCTCGGCCCTGCACGAGGTCGACTTCCTGCCGCCGGAGGCCAACGAGTAGGCTACGATCTCCCAACCGACGAATCGTTGGGGGGAACCGGCCATGCCTGGACGACGTCATGTCATCGCGACCCTTGCGGGACTTGGGCTGATCCTGACGACATTCGCCGTAAGCCATGCGCAGCCGCTGACGCCAACGCAATCGGATGCGCAAGCCGCCTATGATCGCGCGCTCGGCGATTTCAAATCGATCCTGGCCGAGCGGCGCCGCCAGATCGAGGCGAAGCAGCCGTTGCCGAACCTGCCCGGCCAGGCGCTTTATCTCGCACGCGTCGCCATGATCAGCGCCTACAAGGATCTCACCGACGCCGTGCCGTCGCGGATCGGCAAGCCGAACAAGTTCGGGATTCCGCCGGCCTATTTCGATGCCGCGATCGAGCCGCTGGTCGACGAATACGCCGACATCTTCGACATCCTGGAGGCGCCGCCCGCAAGCGCGCAGAATTCGGCAACGCCGTTCAAGGACGTCGTCGACCTCGGCACTGCGATTGCGCGCGCCAAGGGCCTTACCCCTGCCGACGCAGCCGCCGCCGGCCGCATCAGCCTGGGGCTGTTCTATGCGGAGACGAACGGCAAACAGAACGTCCGCAATGCGCGCTCGAACACCTATATGGGCAGTTTCCAGACCGGTCCGTCCGAGGACCGCAACGGCCAGCGCAAATGGGAGGCCATCAAGGGCACGATCGCGGCCACCGATCCCGCATTGAACGCGCGCGACGACAAGGAAGAGGCGCGGTCCCGCGGCACCGATCGCCGCTTCAATCACTGGACCAATGTGCGCGATGGCCTCATGAACGCGCATGCGGAGCTGTTTGCCGAGATCCCGGCGATCGCGAAGACACTGCCCGATCCGATCGAGCAGATGAAGCTGTTCGAGCTGATCCAGATCATCCCGACACCAACGCGCTCGGCGCTCAGGTCGGGCGACCTCCTGAACTACAGGGTGTCCAATCCCACCATCATGAAGCACCTGCGCAACAACAGCATCTTCGCCTTCGGCAAGGTCGATCGGGCGCGAAGCTCGGCCAGCTTCCGTGAGATTCTGGGCGCGATGTGGCTGTTCAAGCGCAAGTTCGACAAGGCCATGGTGAAATACGCCGAGATCAGGGGACGCTGAGACAGCGGTTGCAACCGCGAATGGACGTCGTAGGCTCCTGCTCTCACACGCTTGGTGACCGGGAAGGACACCCCACGATGCCATCGGCCATCCCATGCGACTGCTGATCCTCGGCGGCAGCCAGTTTCTCGGACGCGCGATCGCCACCCATGCCTGCACGGCCGGCCACGACGTGACTTGCGCGGCCCGCGGGCTCGCGGGTCCGATCGCGGCGGGCGCCCGCTTCGTGCCGGTCGACCGCGACACCTTCGAGGGTCTCGCACCGCTTGCGGGCCAGACGTTCGATGCCGTGGTCGATGTCGCGCGCCATCCGGGCCAGGTCCGCCGCGCGGTCGCCGCGCTGAAGCGGCCCGGCGTGCACTGGAGTTTCGTCTCGACCATCAGCGTCTACGCAGATAATCGCACACCGGGACAACGCGCCGATACGGCACCGCTGCGTGAGCCGGTGGCCGAGGATGTGGAGCAAAGCACCGACGCCATCTATGGCGCGGCCAAGGTCGCCTGTGAACAGGCGGTCGGCGATGACGCCTTCATCTGCCGGGCCGGCCTGATCGCCGGGCCGGAGGATCCGACGGGGCGCTTCGCCTACTGGCCGGCGCGGCTCGTGCGCGGCGGCGAGGTGCTGGCACCGGGATCGCCTGATGATGCGGTCCAGTTCATCGACGTGCGCGATCTCGCGCAGTGGATCGTGCATGCGGCAGAGACTGGCCTTAAGGGCATCTATGACGGGATCGGGCCGATCCGCACGCGCGGCGAATTCCTGGCGGAGTGCGCCTCCGCGCTGAACCCGTCCTGCAGGTTCACCTGGGTCGACCGCGCATTCCTCGAAGCGCACGACGTGAGGCGATGGGCGGGCCCGAGGTCTCTGCCGATGTGGCTGCCCCTGCCCGACTTCGCGGGCTTCATGACGCGCGATCCGTCGCCGGCGCTCGCAGCCGGGCTGAGCTCGCGACCGCCGTCAGTCACTGCGCGCGACACGCGCGCCTGGCTTCGTACAAGCAACGGACCGGTCGTCGGACTGACAGAGGACGAGGAGAAGGAATTGCTTGCCGCGTGGCACGCCAGCAAGACGAGCCAGGGCTAAGCGGAAGTATAGGCCTCGCCGATGGCATCCGGCTGGAAAGTTGATTGGCGGCGGCCTATGTTTGGCGGCATGGGTCTGAGATTTTCCTTCAAGTCCGGACGGCACGCCATTGCCTACTACGTGGTGGCCATCCCTATGATGATTTTGTTCATCTACGGTGCGAGCCGGTTTGGAGATGGGCCGATACGTCAGTGCACGAACGACCACTGCCTTCCACACGATTGTCGTAGCGCTTATTGTTCAACACGCGGCTATCCCCACACTGCCGATGAATATCGGGCATTCAAAGATTGGGAGAAAACCATATTCATCGTCTGGCCGATTGGCATGGCTGCGTTGGCCCTTCTGAGGTGGATGGAAAATCGCAATCAATGATTTCCAAGGATGATTGCCCATCGAAGTCACGAGCACAGTCGGCTGATGGCGCTGTTCTTGATGGCCGAAGTCCGCGCTTGGCCCAAAGGTGAGCTCACGGTGGGCGCCGGGCACGTCGGCAGCCGAAGCCAGACCGGACATGGTGGTGATGCGGCCAAATCGACGTGAATGACCCGAAGCAGACGCCGAACGTACTCAGTTCTGAGCCGTCCGGACCGCCGCGGCGGCCACACCTGCGCCGATAAGCAGGGTGCCGCCCGCCTTGTTGAATATGCCTACGGCTCTTGAGCTCTGCACGAGTCCGCGCGCGCGCGACGCAAGTAGCGCGTATCCGAATGCATTTGCAAAGGCGAGCGTGAGGAAGGTCGTCTCAAAGATAATCATCTGAATGAGAAAACTGCTGTTCGGATTTAGGAACTGCGGGAGAAAAGCAACGAAAAATGTAATGCTCTTGGGATTGAGTGCAGTTACGAGCCAAGCGTGACCAAGCATCTTGAGTATCGAAACCTTGTCGGTCCGCGGGACAGCACTGAACGATCCTCCTGCCTGCCAAAGCTTGATGCCGAGCCAAACTAGGTAAGCTGCGCCAATCCACTTTAGCACGGTGAACAATAATGCTGAGGTCGCGAGCAACGCGCCGACGCCCAGCATAGAAAGCGTCATTGCGGTGAAGTCACCGAGCGCGACCCCAACCGCGGTTGGCAGCGCGGTCCGCCATCCCTGCCCTAACCCATAGGAGACCACGAGCAGAACGGTGGGCCCCGGGATCAGAAGAAGAATTGTAGAAGACCCTACGAACGCCAGCCAGCTCTCAATTCCCACACTATTTCCCTTTTGGGTTAGACCGCCATAACTGCATACCCCGCGGGGCCTGTCGAGCTCAAGGTTATGTCAGATTCTGGCCATGGCTGGCTCTCGCTCGGAGAGCAGCACCGTCTGCTTCCGAATGCCTTCGTGCGGAGCAGTGACCTTCACTTCAGCTTCAATACCTAATCTACTGTCAGCAATGCGAAAAGAGCCCCTCTTGTCCAGGGGCGTAAACTCGCAGAGTGAACCAATATAGTGCGCCTCTCCAATTTCAAGGAGGCACTTTGCCTGCTTGGCTTTCGCAGGTGTTGCGAAAGCGTACACCGCAACGATCGAGAACAGCAGGATAAATGTGCGCTTTGTCGCGATCCAATTCATCAGAGCCACATCAGATTGACGGGTTTCGGTATACCTCTACGCACCGACGAGCGGAAGAGTTCATCGATGGTTGATACGTCGGCTGCTGGCCTAACGCTGAAGTACAGCGACATTCCGATTTTCGCCGCCATCAGGGGCATAGCGGACGTCAGACGGCGTCCCGGTTTATGAGTACACGCCCTAG
>Ga0065165_1001092_pt1 | contig 32262 bp, 30 predicted proteins | sample AraplaMF_Cvi_mMF_FD_63813 | JGI IMG/M metagenome (GOLD analysis project Ga0065165, IMG submission 63813) | Arabidopsis root microbial communities from the University of North Carolina, USA - plate scrape MF_Cvi_mMF (version 2) (version 3) | ecosystem: Host-associated > Plants > Roots >... | reverse complement strand
CGGCAAGCCCCGGCGCGACTTCCAGGGCAAGCTTTCCTTCTCCTGGCCCAGGCGCGCTGACCAGGGCTCGCTGAACCGCGGCCAGCCGGGCTATGACCCGCAGTTCGCCTACGGCTACGGCCTGTCCTACGCCCAGGGCGGCAAGGTCGGGGTCCTGTCGGAAGACGCGGGCGAGGTGATCGCCGCCGGCAGCGTCGACCGCTATTTCGTCGACGGCCGCCTGCCAGCGCCATGGCGGATGGACTTCGTGGGGGCCGGTTCGGTCAAGGCGATCGACGCCGGGGCCCAGGAGAACGCCCGCCAGGCGACCTGGACGGGGCAGGGCATGCTGGCCATCCATGGTCCGCCGGTCGACCTGTCGCGCCAGACCACCGGCGACATGGCGGTGATGGTCCGTTACCGGATCGACACGGCGCCGACCGCCCCGGTGACGATGAGCATCGGCTGCGCCGACGACGCCTCGTGCGCCGGGACCCTCGATGTCACCTCCGCCGTGAAGGCCGCCAAGCTGAACGAATGGCTCGGCGTGAAGATCAAGCTGTCCTGCTTCCAGGCGGCCGGGGCGAAGATGGACCATGTCACCGCGCCGTTCGTGGTCAGCACGAGCGGGCCGTTCTCGCTGTCCCTGACCGAGGTGCGGCTGGCCTCCAACGAAGGCGACGCGGTCTGTCCGAAATAGGGTGTGTGGGAGTAGGGCGTCTAGGGCTTTCGTCTCCCGCCGTTGTCATCCCGGACAGCCCCTGCGAGGCTTCCGGGATGACAACGCGGCTCTGGCCCGGCCCGGACCTGCTTGGCTATAGTGAGGCCATGTCCCGCACCACGCCCGCCACCCTCGCCCTGACCAAGGCCGGGATCGATTTCACGGTCCACGCCTACGACTACGACCCCGACGCCGACAGCATCGGCCTGGCCGCCGCCGCGGCGCTGGGCGAGGACCCCGGCCGGGTGCTCAAGACCCTGATGGCCCTGGTCGACGGCAAGCCGGTGTTGGCCATCGTCCCGTCCGACCGCGAGGTGGCGATGAAGAAGCTGGCGGCCGCGGTCGGCGGCAAGTCGGCCCAGATGATGAAGCCCGCCGACGCCGAGCGGATCAGCGGCTACAAGGTCGGCGGCATCAGCCCCTTCGGCCAGCGCAAGGCCCTGCCGGCGGTGATCGAGGCCGACGCCCTGGCGCAGACCCATGTCTACATCAACGGCGGCCAGCGCGGCCTGCAGGTGCGGCTGGATCCGAATGCGGCGCGGGACGTGCTGAAGGCCGTGGCGGCCCAGGTGTCAGTCTGACCCCCGATACCGCATCGCCACGTCGCACCGCTCGTAGCGGCTGCCGAACAGCGCCATGATCTCGGCGTCGTGCTGGAAGCCCAGCTTCTCGTAGAGGTGGATGGCCGGCCCGCATTTCCTGTTGGTCAGCAGGTACAGCCGGTCGGCCACGCCCATGGTCCTGGCCCGTTCGATCGCCGCCGCCAGCAGGAACTCGCCGACCTTGCGGCCCCGCGCCGCCTCCAGCACGCCCATCTTGGTCAGCTCGAACCAGCCGTCCTTCATCTTCATGATGGCGCAGGTCCCCACCACGCCCAGGTCCGGCGTTTGCGCGAACAGTACCGCCCCGCCCTTGTCGACGATCAGTTCGCGCGGCTTCTCCAGCAGGGTGATGTCGTTCTCTTCGAGCGCGAACATCTGAGAGATCCAGGCGGCGTTGACGTCGTAGAACGCCTGCGCCAGATCGTCGGAGAAGTCGCGGATGGTCATGCCCGGCGCCATGACCCGGTCCAGCAGCGAGCGACGGTCCAGCTCGGCCTCGATCGCGGCGATCGTCTCCAGCAGGGCGGTGTGGCGGCCGCCGCACAGCGACACGGCTGCGGCCTCGACCCGGGGCCACAGCTCGCGTTCCAGCCGGTCCATCAGCGCCTCGCCGGCCGGACTCAGCGACAGCAGTTTCTGGCGCTGGTCGCGGCCCTCGCGGCTGACCGCGATCAGGCCCTGCTCGATCAGGGCCTGGATGGCGCGCGTGGCGGTGGGCTGGCTGATCCGCAGGTGCTGGGCGACGCCGCCCACGGTCTGCGGCCCCTGTCGCCGCAGCACGGCCAGGAACTGCTGCTGGGCCGGCTGGATCGGCAGGTCCATGGCCTGGAGGCTGGCGGCGGCGTCGGTCTGCAGGCGGTCGGCCAGGCGCTTCATCCGGCTGCCCAGGAAGGTCACGCCCAGGTCGGCGAGGGTGTCGGGGATCATGGTCGGGCTCTTGGGAGTCATAAACATGTGTAGCTATATGCATAGCTATGTATCTGGTTTGGCAAGTCTGAATTTGGCGTGATCCAGAGCCGGCCACGACGCGGATCGCGTTCATCGAACCGTGTCCCGGCGGCAACAAGCTAAACCCCAAGTCGTCGCGATCGCCGCGCCCAGCTTGTCCGGAACCGCGGATCGTGGGATCAGCGCCTTCCGAACCACGCTCTCCCCCGGAAGCCGCCCCCGCATGACCTTGAACGCCGCCCAGCCATACAAGCCACCGATCCCGGTGCGATGGCGCGCGTCGTGCGAGCCGCGCCCGCTTCGTCCGCAAATCAACCGCTAGCGACGGCCCGCCCCGGCTGTCGCCGGGAGCTATCGATGACCACCCTCGTTCTGGCCCAGGCGACGCAGCTCGCCTCGCCCCTGCTGCGCCTGATCGCGCCCGCCTATGCGGACGTGCTGGCCGCGCTGTGGCCCGCGCCCCATACCCCGTTTGTCACCGCGCCGACCGCGCGCCGCCACCTGGTCTGCCTGATGCTGGCGACGGAGACCGACCGCCGCGGGTCGGTCGACGTCGGCCTGCTGTTCGAGGCGCCGCTGCGCAAGGCGGTGCGCCTGGTGCTCGATCCGGCCCCGGAAGGCCTGGCCCGGGCGCTGGAGCGGCTGGGCGAGATCGCCTGGACGCCCGAGGACTATCGCGTCCTCGTCGCCCTGCTGGCCGACCCCAAGCCGGCCAAGACCCTGCGCCACGCCGAACGGATCGACCCGCTGCAGGTGCGGACCCTGGGCGCCCTGCCGCGTCCGCTGCGCGACGCCGGCGGGGCGGCCGTGCGGGTCAGCGCGGCCCAGGCCAAGCTGCTGGCCGAGGCTCACGCCCTGCTCGCCCGCCGCCTGCCGGAAGCCGTGCTGGCCGAGCGGATCGCCGTCTGGACGCGGGCCCCGAACGCCAAGGCGCTGTTCAACCTGGTGGCCGACGACTTCCGCCGCGAGCTGCCCAAGCCGCCTCATCCGGGTACGGAACGCTTGCGGCCGCTGGAGACGGTGGCGGCGATCCGCGACGCCGCCCGGCGCTACCGCAACTGCCTGGCCAACTATGTCGACGCGGCCGTCGACCGCCGCTGCGCGATCTACGAATGGCGGCCGGCCCCTGGGGCGGTGATCGAACTAACGCCTGATAGCTATTTCGGCTGGCGACTGGACCAGGCGCGGCTGGAGAACAACAAGTCGGTCGACGACGCCACCCGCGCGGCGATCGTCGAGGAACTGCGCGGCATGGGCGTCCATGTCGGCCGCAGCGCCTGGCAGATCCGCCACGCCCTGGAACGCGCCGGCTCGCCGAACTTCGAGCTGGAGTCGGTGGATGCGGCGATCGCCGACTACTTCACGGACGATTGACGGCAGCGACGCATGAAAGCGCTTACCGGCGCGCCAGCCATGCCGGATCCGGACAAAGTTCCGTCGCCGTCCGGCGCAGTCGGCGGGGAGTCGATCCCGTCAGTCGCAGGATCGCCCGCGTCATGTGGGCCTGGTCGGCGAAGCCGCAATCACCGGCCACCTGCGCCAGGCTGAGCGCCGGATCGTCCAGCGCCGCCAGGGCTCGACGCGCCCGGACCGTGGCCCGGAAAGCCGCCGCCGTCACGCCGAACTGCTGCTGAAAGCCGCGCGAAACGCTGCCGGGGTGGAGATCCTCCGCCCTCGCCCATCGATGGATCGACAGGTCGGGATCGGCCAACAGTTCCTGCGCCAGGGCGTCCGGCCAATCTTCCGGGTTCGTCGGCCACGCCGCGGCCGGCTCGAACCCCTCGGCCAGGGCCTCGGCGGCCATTCGGGCGTCGATCGCCGTCAGCCGCGCGATCAGGTCGGGATCGGCGACCCGTCCCCGCGTCGTCCCGCCCAGGCCGGACGGCAGGGGCAACACCAGCACCTGGGCGCCGCGTCGGTCGAACTGGTCCAGATGGCTTTCGAAGGCCTGGTGCAGGATGACGTCGCCGGCCGCCACCCGATGCCGGCCGGTGTCGCCCGCCTCGACATAGCCGCCCGACAGCACGACGGCCGCAAAGCCATGGTCGTGGCGATGGCGGGCCAGCCGCTCGCCCGGCGCGTGCAGCAATCGCCCGGGCTCGACGGCGCGGATGGAGGCGGAGGGAACGGGCAGCGGGCGAACTCGAGGCGGATGTGAATTCGGTTCAAGACCGGTTTTCGGCGGCGATGATAGGCGGAGGGCCTTGTCGCGCAAAGGCCGTCCATGTTCCTGCCCCTGCTGTTGTCCTCCGCCGCCGTTCCGGCGATCTGCGCCGCCCAGACGCCGCCAGCCGACGTGTTCGCCGCCAACCGGCTCGCGGTGCTGGGCGCCGGCGCGACAGGCGGGACCGCCACGAGCCTGGTCGTGCGACGCGCCTATGTCGGACAGGGCCTGACGGGCGAGGTCGAAACGACCAGCGACGTGGCCACGGGCCGGTTCGTCGAGCGCCGCCAGCTAGGCCCGACCGCCGGCGCCAGCGCCTTCGACGGCAAGACGGCCTGGATGCAGGATCCCTCCGGCGCGGTGACGCCCCAGGCCGGCGGCGACCGCCCCGCCGTGGCCGTCAACCAGGCCTTTCGCAACGCCGACCTTTGGTGGCGCGCCGACGCCGGCGGAGCCCGCGTCGAAGCCCTGGGCGTCGACCCGGAGGGGCGGCGGCTGAAGGTGACGCCCCGTGGGGGCAAGCCCTTCGAGGCCTGGTTCGACTGCGCCACCGCCCATCTTGTCCGCGTGCGCGAGACCCAGGGCTTCATGACCTTCGACTTCCGCTATGCCGACTATGTCCGACAGGCCGGTCGCGCCCTGCCGAAGATCGCCACGATCGACGATGGCGGCGGCGAGGCCAGCCTTCAGACCCTGACCCTGATCTCGGCGGTCCGAGGGGCGGCCCGTCCGGCGGCGGCCTACACCCTGCCCAAGGGCGCGCCGCGGGACTGGACCCTGCCGGCCGAGGGGCGGATCACCGCGCCGTTCCGGCTGGCCAACAACCACATCTTCGTCGACGTCACGGTGGACGGCAAAGGCCCGTTCCCGTTCCTGGTCGACACCGGCGGGCATGGCATCCTCACCTCGCCGACGGTGGCGGCCCTGGACCTGAAGTCTCAAGGCGCCATGCCGTCCGGCGGATCGGGCGAGGCGCGGCCGACCAGCGGCTACGTCCAGGTGGGCCGGCTGGAGCTTGGCGGCATGACCCTGCGTGACCAGACGATGCTGAAGCTCGATTTCAGTCCCAAGCCCGTGGAGGGTTTCCAGGTCGGCGGCATGCTGGGTTTCGAGATGTTCCGCCGCTTCGTCACGGTCATCGACTACGAGCGCAACGAACTGACCCTGATCGATCCGGCGCGGTTCACCGCGGCCGACCGCGCCAGGGCCGGCGTCGCCGTGCCGTTCGTGTTCTACGACCACATGCCGCAGGTGAGCGGGCGACTGGACGACCTGCCCGCGCGCCACAACATCGACACCGGCTCGCGCAGCGAGGTGACCGTGGCGCGGCCGTTCGTCGAGCGCACGAAGTTGCGGGCGGCCCATCCTGAAGGCGTGACGGCGGTGGACGGCTGGGGCGTCGGCGGCCCCTCGCGATCCTACGTGATCCGCGCAAGGTCGCTGAGCCTAGGCGAGGTCACGATCGAAAGGCCGGTGGCGGGTCTGGCCACCCAGGGCAAGGGCGTGTTCACCGACGAGAATTTCGACGGCAATATCGGCAGCGGCCTTCTGAAGCGCTTCGTGGTCACCTTCGACTACGATCGCCAGATCATGTACCTGCGCCGTATCGCGACGCCGCCGGCCGACGCGGGCGCCTTCGACCGCTGCGGATGCTGGCTGAACCTCGGGGACGACGGCTTTGAGATCAAGGACATCGCCTCGGGCGGTCCGGCCGAGGCCGCCGGCCTGAAGGTCGGCGACGTGGTGACGGCGATCGACGGCGCGACGGTCCGGGGCATGCCGCTCACCGACGCCCGTGCGGCGATGCGTGTCGCGCCGACGGACCGGCCAATCCGCATCGGCTATCGCCGGGCCGGCGCGGCGGCCGAGGTTTCGCTGACGCCGCGAGATCAGATTCCGAGGCGGTAGCCGGTGAACAGTCTCGCAAGATTTGAGACTGTTGCCGGTGGTCCGCGTCAAAAAGGACACCCGCCCTGTGATCAGATCGCGGGCGCTAATGACGCCAGTCAGACCGGACCGCCTGAGGGCGCTGGCTCGAAGAACTGGACGCCATGACGGGCGCGATGGCGATATTTGAGGTTGTGTTCACCATCAGGCGCTATCGGCTGAATATCTCGGGAGTCAGTTCGACGGACTTGCCGCGAGGAATCGTCACCGGAATCTGCCGCCCTGAATAGCGGACCTGGGCGCCGCTTCCGTTCACGTTCCGCACCGTGGCGGAGATCAGCTTCCCGCCCTGCCAGCTTATGTCGACTTCGTATCCGCCACGCGCGCGAAGGCCGCTGACGCTGCCGTCCGGCCAGGCTGAAGGGAGCGCCGGCAGTAGGTGAATATACCCCTCGTGGGATTGAACCAGCATCTCGGCTACACCCGCGGTCGAACCAAGATTTCCGTCGATCTGGAAGGGAGGGTGAGCGTCGAACAGGTTCGGATAGACCCCGCCTCCGTCGCTTAGCTCCGTGCCGACGGTGTTCACGGCCGTCAGCAGGTTGCGGAGCATCAGATAGGCATGGTCGCCGTCGTGCAACCTCGCCCAGAAGTTGATCTTCCAGGCGCGGCTCCAGCCGGTGCCTCCGTCTCCGCGCGCGCGAAGCGAGACCTTCGCCGCCTCGAACAGGGCGGGGGTTTGCGTCGCCGTGATCTGCCGTCCCGGGTGCAGCCCGAACAGGTGAGACACGTGGCGGTGCTCGTCCTTCGGGTCGTCGCGGTCGGTCTCCCATTCCTGCAACTGGCCCCATTGGCCGATCTTCGGCTTGAGCAATCGCGATCGCATCTCGGCGACCCGGGCGCGATAGTCCGCGTCCACGCCCAGGGCCTCGGACGCCTCGATATAATTGGTGAAGAGGTCGTAGATGATCATCTGGTCGTAGGCGACCCCTGGCTCCGTCGGCCCATGCTCCGGCGACCAGCCGAGCGGCGAGACCAGGGTTCCGTCCGGCCGGCGCACCAGCATGTCATCCCAGAACTCGACGACCTCTTTGATGAAGGGATAGGCGACCTGGCGCAGATAGGTCTTGTCCTGCGAGAAGGCGTAATGCTCCCAGACATGCTGGGCGTACCAGGCGCTCCCGGGAGGGTTCCATTTGAAGCTCCCGCCGCCGAACACGCCGTTTTCGGTTCGCACCGTCCAGCCGCGAACGTTCGGGCCGTAGTCCTTGTCCTCGCGCGTCCGCAGCCGGGCGATGGGGACTTGGCTGACGAAGTAGTCGATCAAGGGCCGGTGCAGGTCGCCCAGGTTAGTCGGCTCGGCAGGCCAATAGTTCATCTGGATGTTGATGTTGGAATGATAGTCGCCGCGCCACGGCGGGTCGTTCGACTCGTTCCACACCCCCTGCAGGTTGGCCGGGAGATCGCTCGGTCGCGAGCTGCTGATCAACAGGTAGCGGCCGTACTGCGTAAACAGCTCCTCGAGATCAGGGTCCCGTGTCTTCTGCCGGGTATAGGCGACAAGCCGCTGGTTGGTGGGCCGCTCCGCCAACGCCGGGGCGGTTGCGCCAAGGTCAAGCTGGAAACGGCGAAACAGCAACTGGTAGTCGGCGACGTGGTCCGCCAGAAGGCGGGCGACCGGTCGTTCGGAAGCGCGATCCACGCGCAGCGTGACCTCCCGGTGGGGATCCTGACCGCGCCACTTTCTGCCGTGGTCGGGTACATAATCGGTGTCGGCGGCCAGGATGAGGGTCAGCGACGTGCAGTTCTCGAACTCGATATAGGTTTGGGGAAGGACGTGCTTTTCGGTTCCCGGAACGCCTGCCAGCGGATTGCGACTTCCGACGGGCGATGTTCCCACCCGCACGGCGCCGCCCGAATTTAAGACCTGCAGCTGGGACTCGTATTTCATTCCGTTGTCAGGCAACCGGCCGGCGGCGATCAGGCGGGAGCCGCGGGCGATCACCTTCGCACCGTGCATGTCGGTCAGCCAGATCCGCCCGCTATGCGCGCTGGGCGTGTCGGCGGTCAGGCGGATGACGATCACATGGGCCGGGTGGCTGGCGAAGGCCTCGCGCGTGTAGCGCACGCCACGATGCTCGTACGTGACGCGCTGGACCGACCGCGCGATATCCAGCTCACGCCGATATTCCGTCGGCTTGTCATGATCGAGCTCGATGAAGACGTCGCCGAACGCCTGATAGCGTCCGGTCTCGCTTTCGGTCCCGGTCCACAGCGTGTCGTGATTGAACTGGATCCGTTCCGTGGTCGTCAGGCCGAAGAGCATGGCGCCAAGGGCCCCTTCGCCGATCGGGAGGGCCTCGGTCATCCAGGACCGCGCCGGCTGATCGTACCAGAGAAGGCTGTTCGCCGACGAGGTCGCGGGTTGGGCTGGCGCCAACCCGGCGGAGCCGAGCACCGCGACGAGCGCGAGAATTCTCAAGCAAAACTTCATCGGGATGCGGCCAATCTGCAGTTCTCCTCAAGCGGAGCGATCTAAACCAAGTTTCAAGAGCATGCTCATGAGCTTTGCCAACGGCGACGGTGGATCCATCACAATTCGGCTTCTAGCGCGCGATAGTCGTCGTTCGATGAGGATGGGAGGCGCGCCAGTCGCCGCCGACCTCGATGATTAGCCTGCGGCGCCGGCCCACTCACGCGACACTGGGCCTTAAAGGCGCCGGGGCGGAGATCAACACGATCCGAGCCGCCGTGATGGGCTCGCCGGCGCCGTCGACAAAGGCTTCCACCGTTATCGCGCCTGATCGCTTTTCCGTCTGCACGATCAGTTGGGCCAGGCCATTGTACAACGACCGTTCCGAGCCCTTGTCGCTTTCCAGACAATTGGGATCGCCATTGCCGACGCCGATCAATGCGCCGGGGCCGCTGATCTTGAATTTGAGCCTATGGTTGGCGGTCGGAATGTGGCGGCCGCGCGCGTCCAGCATTTCGGCCTTCAAGACGGCGATATCCTCGCCGTCGGCGCGAAGCATCGTCCGGTCCGCGGTGAGGCGGACCGTCTTGGCCCTGCCGGTTGTTTCGCGCCGAGCGTTGAGGACGAGCTTGCCTTTCTTGCGGCCTCGGGCCTCGATGGCTCCCGGCGCGTATCTGACCGTCCATTCCAGGTGGCCCAAGGGCGGGACCTGTTTTGAGCCCAGGCTCTGGCCGTTGAGGAAGAGCTCGACCTCGTCAAGGTTCGAATAGACCCAGACCGAAACCTCCTGGCCTTCCTTGCCCGGCCAGTCCCAGTGCGGAAACACATGCAGGGCGGGCTCTTTTCCCCACCAGGCCTTGTAGTAGTAGTAATAATCCTTGGGGAAGCCGCAGGTGTCGACGATACCGAAGTGCGAGTTAATTGACGGCCAGCCGAACGGCGAGGGCTCCCCGCGATAGTCGAAGCCCGTCCAGGCGAAACCTCCCGCCGCCCAGGGGCGGGCGGCGTAGAACTTCCACCAGTTCTCCGGCGATTTTTTCCATGGCGCGTCGCCATCAAAGCTGCTGACCGTGTTACGGCCCCAGTCGGTGGCGTACTCGCCACGGGTAGAAACATCGCTGGCGTCTTCCGAAGCCACGACAGGGCGTTGCGGGTGACGCTTGTGGAAATCATCGGGAAATTCGCGATGATAGTTAAACCCTATGACATCGACGGCCTCTGAAACGCCCTTCTCGTTGTCCGCATTGACGGCCGCCGTGACGGGCCGCGTCGGATCCAGTTCGTGGCACAGCGCCACCATTGTGCGGGCGATCTTGGCGCCCTGTTCTGCCAGCTCGCCTTGCAGCGCGTTTTCTTCATTGCCGATCAACCACAGGATCACCGACGGCGAATTGCGGTAGCGCTTGATCATGGTTTCGAGCTGAGCCAACCCCTCTGGACTGGAACTCATCTGACGTGTCTCGCACAGCATCATCATGCCCATGCGATCGCACGCGGCGACCAACTCTGGCGTTGGCATGTTGTGCGAGGTGCGTATGGCGTTGCAGCCCATTTGCTGCATGACGCCGACACGGAATTCCTGCAGCCGATCAGGCAGTGCGGCGCCGACGCCGGCGTGATCCTGATGATTGCAAACGCCTTGAATTTTCAAGTGTTTCCCGTTCAGGAAGAATCCTTTATCGGCGTCGAAGACCGCGCTGCGCACGCCGAAATCGACGCGCTCGCGATCGCACACCTGGCCGTCACATTCGACTGTCACCGTTGCGGCGTAAAGATTGGGGGCTTGGACTGACCAGAGCTTCGGCCCGGTCAGCCGCGCAGTCGCGCCGAACGCCATCGAGCCGTCGGCTGGAAGGTCTTTTTGCGGCGCTTCCGCCGTCGCGACAACCAAGCCCGCGGCATCGGTAATGGTCCACCTTACCCGCGCCGTCCGCGCGTCCGCGCCGACATTGTGCACGACGGTGGACAGGTCGAGCGACGCCGTATCGCCATCGAGCCTAGACCGCACCACGCTGTCCCAGCGGCCGAGATGGACCGCATCCGTCTTCAACAGCCAGACATGGCGGTAAATGCCGGCGCCTTCATAAAACCAGCCGTCGCCGAAGCTGGCGTCGACACGCACGGCGATGACATTGCTGGCGCCGTAGGCGAGAAAATCCGTCAGATCGAAGCGGAACGGCGTGTAGCCGTTGTTGTTGCGTCCGATGAAACAGCCGTTGACGAACACCATCACGTCGCGGAACGCGCCGTCGAATTCGATCCAGATGCGCCGCCCCAGATCGCCCGCCGGAATGTCGAATTCCCGGCGATACCAGCCGATGCTCGTTTCCGGGTACCGACGGCCCAGCGGCTTGAAGCCATGCCGTTGCAGTCGGTCGTCACCTTCACCGGTGGCGTCGTTCACGAACGGCAACTCGACGGCCCAGTCGTGCGGAAGGTTAACCGGGCGCCATGACGAATCGTCGAAGCCTTTCTTGGCGATCTTGATGTCGCCGGTCTTGGCGAACGTGGCCTGTCCGTAGCCGAAACCGAAATCCTTTTCCGGGTTCGCGCCGTGACCGAGGGCGAAGCGCCAGTCAAAATCAAAGAGGAGCCGTTCGCGCGGGAGCATTTTTGTCGCCGCACCGGCTTTTTCCGCCTGAGCGAAGGCCTGAGACGTATAGCCCAGCGCCGACGCGCTGGTCAGGAGCAGGCCGGTTTTGACAAGGTTTCGTCTGGAAATCTGTGTCATGCTGTTTCCGTATAGGTTCTGCCCAGGTATTCGGTGATTTGGCAGCGCTATTGTGGCAGGGTGAGGCGCAGATCCATCTCGGCCTGATTGCGCATCACGCGCACCGAAATTTCATAACGCCAGCGGCGACTCTTAAATTCCGCGAGCAGTTCTTCTAAAGTATTTATAGCTTGTGTTGTATCGCCCGCGTCACCGGGCAAGTCGATAACGACGTCGCCGGGTTTAAAGGCGGCCCTGGCTGCAGGTCCGTCCTTATCAACTGACAGAACCATTACGCCGGCGATTTCGGGCAAACCGGCTGCGGACTGTTCTCCAGGGGTCGTCACGGATTTCAACCTCATCCCGGCAAAGGATCGTTCTTCCGCCGCGGCGCCCTGAGCCCTATCGCCCAGGGGCGGGGGAAAGGCCGGTTGTTCGGCGCGGCGGCGCAGGCGCTTGGGACGAACGCCGAAGTCGTCCATTGAGACGTTTTTGAAACCGATGCCGATTGCCGGACTGCCGGGGCGAACAGAATAGTCGCCGGTATGGGGGGAGACAAAGTCAGGCTGTCCAAAAACCGAATGCGCATCCGTGCCATTTTTGCGGGCCTAGTCGAGCGCCGCCTGACTTGGCAACAGATTATTATCCATGCGCTTGCCCCACTTCGGAATACGTATGGGTTGGTACGCGGTCATGACGATATTATGCTCGAACACATCCTCACTGTTGACGAACCAGACGTGCGGATGAAGGGTATTATTGAGCAGAATATTGTTGCGAACCGTGCGATCGAAGCCTTCGCGAAGCTTTAGTCCGCCCGACAACATGAGGTTATCCTCGATGATGTAGTTGCTGGCGCCGTCATCCAGATCCACGTCCCAGCCGTGGTCGCTGCGCCAGCGGTTGTGGCGGAGGATGATGGGCTCCACAACGTCCAGCGCGGTAAGGCTGCGATCCGCTGACGTGCGCCGGTCCATCTCTTCGCGATTGGGATGCCAGTAGCGGTCGCGGCCCCAGCTGTTGAAGGCGCCGTGGTCTCCGGTTTCGCGCACCGTGTCGAACACGTCATTGTCCGCGATGAGGTGACCACCCCAGGCGCCGTCGCCGATATTGATGCCAGCGCGTGGCATGCGATAAATACTGTTATGGCTTGCCGTTATGCGCGCGGCCATCGAGATTTGTATGCCCGCCGACTGCTTTTCGAGAAAGCCAATGTCGTGGATCAGATTGTCTTCAGCTATGCTGTCGGCGGGATAGTTTTCGCTTTTTGGGCCGACCTTCCGGTCGATAGCCTCTAGCGGCATTGACTGGTGATATTCGAACAAGGGGGAGCGGACGGCGTCGGGGCGGCCGACGAACGAGATCGCGCTGGCGCCGATCTCGTAGATCTCGTTGCGACGTATCCCGACAAAACGCGCCTCGCCATTAACGACAACGCCATTGCCGCCGACTTCGGTGATCTCGCCGTCGGTGACTTCGACATGCTCGGCGTTTTCGATCACGATCGCGCCGATCCGCGAAAATCTCCAATCGGAGCGCAACAGGGGCTCCTGAGTCTTCAGGAAGGTAGGCTCCGCGTGCCGGTAGAGATGTTTTGCAGAATGACATCGTGAACAGGTCGGTTCGCCCCGACAATCTTAACTATAGTGTCCAGTCGGCTGGCGACGAAACCATCCGAAGGTGGCGGCGCATCATCATGCGGCATGAAGTATAGCCAGTGGCCTTCTGTATCCAGATACCACTCGCCGGGCGCATCCAGCTCTTCTCTTATATTCTCGACGTAACGCTCAGATTCGCTCGGTCCCATCTCTCGGTTGTTGCCGACCGCTGGCGCCAATTGGAGCGCGCCGTCGGGCCGCTTGCCGAGGATGGCGATGTGCATATCGCCCCAGCGACTAGCGTGAAGGGCGTGGATTATGCCGCCAGCCGGGTCGGCCCAGCGGGCGCTTCTCGCGGGCGATGTCGCATCCGCGGAGACGCCCCCCATGGGCAAGGCCCTGGGATCATAATTGGGGTACCGCGCCCTGATCAGGCGCTCGCCGTTCAACCACAGCCAACTGAAGGCCGGGCCGTCGACCTGGGCCCGCCAAGTCCGCTGATCCACCTTGCGCCATTTCAGGGCGGTCAGGGGGCGGCCTCCGCTCAGAACGGCGCTGCCGCGTTTCGGGCCTCGAATAATCCTGGGCCTGGAGGGGGCGCCCGAAAAGGTCTCATCGAGAACCAGGGGCTGATCAAGGAAATAGACGCCCGGCGCCAACTGGATGACGGAGGTGTCGGGGTCTGGGCGACGGACAGCGGCTTGCAGCTCGGCGGCGGTGTGAACCTGCAGGGCCGGGGAGGCGCAGCCAGACACAACGAGGGTCGCCGCCAACCCGGCCACGCCCGCCAGATCGGCGCGTCTGAAAGACTGCATGGCCGCTCCACCCCGTTTAGAGTCCTTTTCATCCACTAATAAACGAGATTTTGCCCATGAGAATAGGAAGCGGCGAACTTCAGGGCTGGTCGCGAGGGCTGGGCGATCAGCCAGTCTGATCCGAAGACGTCAGGCACGCTGCCTGTTGCGAGCGTCGTGTACCGCCTACGTGGCGAGACAGTTGGCCTAGTGGCCTACAGTCGTCAGCTCGGCGAGTTCCCGCAGCGCAGCATGGGCAACTTCCGCTTCGCGGCGCCAGTTGGCGACCTTCTCTTCAGTATCCGGAGATACCGAGCCGCATCTTTTTACGTCGTCGAGGGTCGCCCCATGAAGTGCGAGCGGCGATGCGGCCGAACCCCTGCGGGCCTGGCATGGCGGCGGCGCTCGAACCGTGATTTCGTGCGCCGCCCGGGGTCTTCATCGGGCCTGCAGGATCGCGAGCTCGGTGAAGGCAAGCCGAGAGGCGCCAGTGGCGATGCGCGGGAAGGAGAAGCGTAGGAAGCGCGTGCTCACCGCAGCCGGGAGCGGCACATTCTGCGCCTGCCGAGAATTGGCGATATTGGAAAACTCCCCGCTCTGGACGGGCCGCCAAGCGGACCCGTCGATGCTTTGCTCGAGCACATAGGCCGCGGGCGGTCCGGATGGATGCGCCAGGTCGCCGAGCGGCGTCAGCACGAAGCCGTCGACCTTCTCGGTTCCGCCCAGGTCCATCACGAGGCTTGCCGGCGCCCCGGCGATCCACGGCGTTTTCTCGCTGCCGTCGAACAGAATTTCCGCTCCGGGCGCGCTCGCCGAAACCACCTTCAAACGGCTGCGATCCAGCACCGCCGCGCCGCCCGACCGCGCCAGTGACAAGGGTTTGGGCGAAACGCTGCGGAACAGGGAAATTTCGGTGATCGCCGGGCAGGCCGGCGCCTCGACGATACGCAGCCGCAACCGCCGCGGCGCGATCGGCTGCGCCAGGCGGATGATCCGCTGGGCGCCGATCGCCTCCTTATTGGCGATTTCCTGCCATCCGGAGCCGAGATCGGCGTCGAGCGCGAAACGGGTGACGCGCACGCCGAGCGCCAGATTCTCACGCAGCCGGATAAGGTCGAACCGCGTGCCGGGCCGCAGATCCAGGATCAACGACGGGGTGAGGTCCGTGTCGGGCGTGCTCCAATAGGTCTCGCGATTGCCGTCGAGCACCTTGTCGGGCGTGAAGCCTGGGCCGCGATTGGCCGAGGCCGTGGCGACCGCACCCTTCGCCAGATCGCGCGCGAAGCTCGCGCGAAGCGCGTCTCCGAAAGCGGTGAGTGAGGCCACGTCCACCTCGGGGACGCGTCCCCGCCGATCGGGCGTCAGGTTGAGGATGAGATTGGTGCCTCGGGCGACGGACTCGTCGAACAGCTTCGTCAACCGCTGCGGGTCTTTGACCTGGCTGTCCTCGCTTGCATGATAGAACCAGCCGGGCCGGATCGAGGTGTTGGTCTCGGCCGGCCACCACAGTTCCGCGCCACGCACGCCCGAATGTCCGTTCGGATGGTTCCACGGGGCCTTGGGCATGGTCGGCCAGCAGGGGTCGCCAGCGACGCCGCCTTCGTTTCCGACCCAGCGTATGTCGGACTCGAACGGCTCCATCGTGCAGGCCATGGGCTGGAGCGAATGGACCAGCGCCACGACGGACTTCCAGTCGTAATATTTCGGCGCATCGATGGTGCGCGTCTCGCGCGCGCCGCCGTAATAGCCGTCGCCGCCATTGGCGCCGTCGAACCAGACTTCGTAGAGCGACCCGTAGTTGGTGCACAGGTCGGTGAGTTGCGCGCGAAAATAGTCGATATAAGCGGGCCGGCCATATTCGGGATGATTGCGATCCCAGGGCGACAGATAGACGCCGAAGGCGATCCCGCCGCGGGCGCAAGCGTCCGCGAACTCACGCACGATGTCGCCCTTGCCGTTCTTGTAGGGGCTGTTGCGAATGCAATGCTCGGTGAGCGGCGTCGGCCAAAGACAGAAGCCGTCATGATGCTTGGCGGTAAGCACCAGGCCGTGAAGATTGCCGGCCTTGCAGGCCGCCACGATCTGATCGGCGTCGAAATCGGTGGGATCGAAGATCTTCGGATCCTCGTCGCCATAACCCCATTCCTTGTCCGTGAACGTGTTCACGGTGAAGTGGATGAAGGCGTACATTTCACGGCGGTGCCAAGCCAGTTGCCGCGCGCTCGGCAATGCGCCCCAGGGCTTCGGTGCATGGGCCCGTACGCTCGCGCGCGCCAAACCGGTTCCCGTCAACGAAAGCGCCATGCTCCCGCCCAGCATCATCCGACGATCCAGTCCCTGGGCCATGATCATTTCCATCACACTGTTTGAACGGGGACGGCGCGCCGGCCGTCCTGGCTGTAGCGCCCCAAGGACGGCTATCCGGCTGCGTCAGGCGGCGCGCAAGCTCGTGAACTTCCCATGTCCGTGCGCTCCCCAAGACGCCAACCTGACGCAATCAAGTCGACGCCGCCCTAGCAAGGGAGTTGCATATTTAAAATAAAATTTACCCATGGATCAACAGCGATCAGATTTTCACCTGGGAGGTGGTGCGGTCGGCTAATTTGTTAAGCCGCCAATTGAACGGCGCTGGCGATGTAGCCCCTGTCGGAAAAGCGGACTTGGCCTGGTAAGTCCAGGACCTTTCGGTACGAAAGCTCTGACCTTCGGCTTCGCGCCCGGGATCCCGCGACGAACCCTGGACGCTCTTGCGAGCGCCGGCCGCGCGGTCTCCCGCTCAAGGAACGCTCCGATCGAACCTCATCGACCAAGGCGCGCCAATGCCTGGCGCCAGCAGATCATCGATCAGGTCCAAGCGGTCATCGCGCTTCGCGCGATGGCTCTTTTGCTTGCCTTCCCCCAGAAAGCGGGGTGGGCGGCGCGCCGATCGCACTGGGAAAAAACCAGCCACAGCCTGCTGGTCGGCGCGATCCTCCACGTCCTCTACGCCGAGGAGGAAAAGACCCTGGCGCGGGTGGTCGCCACCTTCCTCTCCGGTCCCCAGCGCTCGTTCGCCCACACGCTGCGGCGGATGATGGCCACCAACCATCTGGGCACGCCCGACGCGCCCAGGGTTCACCCCGTGGTGGCGAGCGCGGCCCGGGAGGTTCTGAACAAGTCGGAGAACGAACGCGGCGGCGTGCTCTCCACCGCCATGTCGTTCCTGGGGCTCTACCGCGACCCGACCGTGGCCCTGACCACCAGCGCCTGCGACTGGCGCATCGCCGACCTCGTCGACGCCCTGTCGCCCGTCACCCTTTACCTGGTCATCCCCCGTCCGACATCTCCCGCACCAAGCCTCTGGTGCGGCTTGTGCTCAACCAAATCGGCCGCCGCCTGACCGAGCGCCTGGAGGGAGATCCGGCCAAGAGCCGCAAGCATCAGCTGCTGATGATGCTCGACGAGTTTCCAGCGCTTGGACGGTTGGATTTCTTCGAGACGGCCCTGGCCTTCATGGCCGGGTACGGCATCCGCGCCTACCTGATCGCCCAGTCCCTTGTGTAACCCCCTCATCGCGGGATGTACCGTTTGCTGAATGGATCGCGCGAGATGGCGGTGACCGGCGGCGTCAAAGCCGGCGAAAACCGAGACGCCCGGCCGTGGATAGGGATTTTCTGCGAACAACAGATAGAGAAGCTCGCGGGCCCGGTCGCGAGAGATGCGGTTATTAAAAAGGGTGTTGTCGGTTTCCTGAAACTCAGCGCACCGCCAGTTACAGACCATGTGGCTGCGCTCAAAGCGCCGCGGACCCAGCCTGCGGTCCAGTTCTCAAATGCGTGACGCGCAGTCTCATCTATCGTGCATCAATTCTCGTCTATCGTGACGCGGACCATCTGGATCGCGACGCCCTAGACGTCCACCTCGGCGTCCAGCGCGTTCTCCTGGATGAACTCGCGCCGCGGTTCGACCAGGTCGCCCATCAGGCGGCTGAACATGTCGTCGGCGTCGTCGGCGTGGTTGACGCGGACCTGCAGCAGGGTGCGGGCCTCGACGTCCAGGGTGGTTTCCCACAGCTGGTCGGGGTTCATCTCGCCCAGGCCCTTGTAGCGCTGGATCGACAGGCCCTTGCGGCCGGCGTCCAGGACCGCGCCCACCAGGTCGAGCGGGCCGCGCACGGTGGTCGACTTGTCCTTGCGACGGAAGATCGCCGAGCCCGAGAACACCTCGGCCAGGGCGCCGGCCCGTTCGGCCAGGCGGCGGGCGTCGGCGGCGTGCAGCAGGCCGTCGTCCAGCACCACGCTCTCGGTGACGCCGCGGCGGATGCGCTTGAACACATAGGCGGTGTCGCCGCGCTCGCCCGACCATGGGCCGTCGCCTTCTTCCGCATACAGATCGAGGCGCCTGGCGGCGGCGGCGATGTCGGGCGTGTCGCCGAACAGGCCGGCCAGGGCCGCCTGCTCGATGGCGAAGGCCGGGGCGCGCTGCGACAGGCGGTCGATATTGCCCTTGGCCTGGCGACACAGCTGGACCAGGGCCAGCAGGTCCGCTCCGGTGCGGCGCTCGCCCGACGGCAGGTCCAGCTCGGCGCCGTCGACGCCCTCGTCGACCAGGAAGGCGTCCATCTCGCTGTCGTCCTTCAGGTAGCGCGACGACTTGCCCTTGGCGGCCTTATAGAGCGGCGGCTGGGCGATGTAGATGTAGCCGCGCTCGATCAGCTCCGGCATCTGGCGATAGAAGAAGGTCAGCAACAGGGTGCGGATGTGGGCGCCGTCGACGTCGGCGTCGGTCATCAGCACGATCTTGTGGTAGCGCACCTTGTCGGGGTTGAAGTCGTCGCGGCCGATGCCGGCCCCGAGGGCGGTGATCAGGGTGCCGATCTGGTCGGACGACAGCATCTTGTCGAACCGCGCCCGCTCGACGTTGAGGATCTTGCCGCGCAGTGGCAGCACCGCCTGGTTGTCGCGGTTGCGGGCCTGCTTGGCCGAGCCGCCGGCCGAGTCGCCCTCGACGATGAAGATCTCGGACTTGGCCGGGTCGCGCTCGGAGCAGTCGGCCAGCTTGCCGGGCAGCGAGGTGATGTCGAGCGCGCTCTTGCGGCGGGTCAGTTCGCGGGCCTTGCGGGCCGCTTCACGGGCGGCGGCGGCTTCGGCGATCTTGCTGACGATGGCCTTGGCCTCGTTCGGATGCTCCTCGAACCAGGTGGCCAGGCCCTCCTGCACCAGACTCTCGACGGCCGGGCGCACTTCGGACGAGACCAGCTTGTCCTTGGTCTGAGAGCTGAACTTGGGATCGGGCACCTTGACCGACAGCACGCAGGTCAGGCCTTCGCGGGCGTCCTCGCCCCCGACATTGACCTTTTCCTTCTTGGTGATGCCCGAGCTCTCGGCGTAGTTGGTGATGATCCGCGTCAGCGCGCCGCGGAACGCCGACAGGTGCGTGCCGCCATCCCGCTGCGGGATGTTGTTGGTGAAGCACAGCATGTGCTCGTGGTAGCTGTCGTTCCACCAGACGGCCAGGTCGACCTCGACCTTGTCCTTGCGGCCGCGGATGACGATCGGGGTCTTCAGCAGCGGGGTCTTGGCCTTGTCGAGGTGGCGCACGAAGGCCTCGATGCCGCCCTCGTAGTGCAGTTTCTCGACCCACGGCTCGGCGTCGCGGTCGTCCTTGAACCAGATGGTGACGCCCGAGTTCAGGAAGGCCAGCTCGCGCAGGCGGTGCTCCAGGGTCTTCCGGTCGAACTCGATGAAGGCGAAGGTGTCCTTGGACGGGAAGAAGGTCACCTCGGTGCCGGTCAGCACCTCGCCGGCCTTGGGACCGTCGGCGCGGACGGGCGAGTCGCCGGTTTCCTTCAACGAGGTCACCGCGTCGCCGCGCTCGAAGCGCATCTGGTGGCTGCGGCCGTTGCGGTGGATCTTCAGCTCCAGCCAGTCGCTGAGCGCGTTGACCACCGAGACGCCCACGCCGTGCAGGCCGCCCGAGACCTTGTAGCTGTTCTGGTCGAACTTACCGCCGGCGTGCAGCTGGGTCATGATGACCTCGGCCGCGCTGACGCCCTCGCCCTCGTGGATGTCGACCGGGATGCCGCGGCCGTCGTCGGTGACCGTCACCGAGCCGTCGGCGTTGAGGATCACCTCCACCTTGGTGGCATGACCGGCCAGGGCCTCGTCGATGGCGTTGTCGACCACCTCGTAGACCATGTGGTGCAGGCCCGAGCCGTCGTCGGTGTCGCCGATGTACATGCCGGGGCGCTTGCGCACCGCGTCCAGGCCCTTGAGCACCTTGATGGAGTCGGCGCTGTACTCGCCGGTCATCACCTCGGGGGCCGACATTTCCGAACCGTCGGCGGTGGTGAGGTGGTCTTCGGGCTGGCCCTTGGTCTCTTCGGTCATACGTCTTCCAATGCGGTCAGGCCGAGTTCGCTGACGCGAACGCCGAGAGCCCGACCTTTCAGATGGTCGAACAGCGACTCGTCGGTGCCTGTCAGAAAAGCCTGCAGGCCGAGCGCCGTGATTTCGTCGGCCAGGGCGGCCCGCCTTTTCAGGTCGAGATGCGCGGCGACTTCGTCGAGCAACAATATAGGATTCGGCGCGTCGTTCGCACGCGAAAGTCGCGCCGCCTGGGCCAAAACCAGGTTCAGAATCAGCGCTTTCTGCTCGCCCGTCGAACATTCCGCGGCGGGACGGTCCTTGTCGACGTGGTGGATGGCCAGATCGCCCCGGTGCGGGCCGGTCAGGGCCCGTCCGGCGGCCCCGTCGCGGAGGCGGGCGGCGGCCAGGGCGGCGGCCAGCCTAGCCTCGATTTCGGGCGTCTCGACCCCGTCCAGCGCCATCTTCTCCCACTCGCCGGCCAGGGCCAGGCGGGCGCGGGGGAAGGGGCGGTCGCCGCGACCGTCGATCTCGGCCTGCAGGGCCAGCAGGGTGCGGGCCCGGGCCGCGGCCATCAGGGCCCCGGCCTGGCCCAGCCGGGCCTCCAGGGCGGTCAGCCAGATGGCGTCGGCCTGCTGGCCGCTCTCAACGGCGTCGGTCAGCAGGCGCATGCGCTCGCGCTGGGCCTTGTCGTAGGCGTTGGCGTGGCGGGCGTGGTCGGGCTCGCCGGCGAACACCAGGCGGTCGAAGAACTTGCGGCGCTCGCCGGCCGCCTCGAGGAACAGCCGGTCCTGGGCCGGGGTCAGCCAGATCGGCCGGACATGGTCGGCCAGCCGGCCGGGCGGCACGGTCTCGCCCTCAATGCGGACAACGCGGCGGGCCGCGCCGGCCAGCTCGACCCCCGTGCCCAGGCGCACCGGCTCGTCTTCGCCGCTTTCCGCCTCGGCGGCGACGGCCCAGGCGCGGCCCGTGGCCTCGCCGGGCAAGCGCCGGCCGACCTCGGTCAGGCCGGCGCCGCGCAGGCCCTTGCCCGGCGACAGCAGGCTGATGGCCTCCAGCAGGTTGGTCTTGCCCGCCCCATTGGCCCCGAACAGGTAGACGCTGGCCCCGTCGGGACGCAGCTGCGCGCGCTCGTACGAGCGGAAGTCGGTCAGGGTCAGCGAAAGAAGGGCGGCGCGGCTCACCTGCGCCTTCTAGCCTATTCGGGCCGCAGGTCTAAATCCGCCGGTCAGCCCAGTTCGCGGCGTCGGCCCGTCGCGGCGTGGGCCACCAGGCGGGCGGGGTGGCGCAGGGCGTGGGCCAGGTGCGGCCCGGCCACCAGGGCCATGGCCCAGGCCGCGCCGCTGAAGAGGATCGCGACGATACGTTCACTGGCCACGCGCATGGCGGACTCCCTGCAAGACTGCGGGCAGTTCGCGCCTGGATCGTGGCGCGCGCGGGTGAGAATGACGGCCGAATCTTGGCTTTCGACCGGTTCGGCCTCAGCCGAATTTGTAGCCGCACAGCTTGTTGCCATCCAGGTCGCGGAAATAGGCGAAATAGGCCCCGGGCATCCGCTCGCCGGGCGGGCCCTCGCAGGTTCCGCCCAGCTCGATCGCCTTGGCGTGGAAGGCGTCGACCGCCTCGCGGCTCTCGAAGTCGAAGCCGCCCATCGTGCCGTTGCCAACGCAGGCCGGTTCGCCGTCATACGGGCCCAGAACCCCGAACAGTCCTGTGCCCTTGCCGCGATAGAGCCGGCCGCCCGAGGGGTGCTCGTAGACGCCGCTCATGCCGATCGAGCCGAGCAAGGCGTCGTAGAACGCCTTGGCCGTCTCCAACCTGTTGGACCCCACCGTCATGTAGCTGACCCTGGCCATGCGCGCCTCTTCCCGTTTTCTTATGCAACGGAGGCTAGCACGGGCGGCGAGGCGGGCAAGGGCGTGGCCTTCGAACTTTGGGTCCGGTTTCACGCCCAGGTCGTCTCCCGATACTGGAAGTTGCTTGCGCGATCCCGAGTCATTGCCCTGAATAGCGGTAACACGTTCCGGGGAGGGAACATGAAACTCAAGGCTCTGGGCGCTTCGCGCCAATGGTGGCAGACCAATCCCGAACTCGGCATCGCGACCGGGTGGGCGGTGATCTGCGGCGGGCTGTGGCTGGTGGTGCGGGTTTTGGGTGTCGGCTAGAGGCCGGTTTTTTACCCGCCAGCAACTTGCCCCCACCTGACCGCTTCGCGGTCTGTCCGCCCCCTAGGGGGCGGAGCGCTCTTCCTTCTTTGGGGGAAGACGGTCGCGGAGCGACCCCTAGGGGGCGAGTGACGAGACCGCACGGCAAAACGGGCGCCCGCGGCGCCCGTTTCCTGAACGATCGGAGCCTGTACGGCCCCTACACCCGCAGCGGCATCAGCACGTATTTGACGCCCGGATCGGTCGGGTCGACCACGAGGGTCGGGCTGGCCGGGTCGGCGAAGCGGAACTCGGCGATCGGGCCGCCGATCTGGCCGCAGACGTCCAGCAGGTAGCGGGCGTTGAAGCCGATTTCGAAGGCCTCGCCGTCATAGTCGACCTCGACCTCCTCGACGGCCTGGCCGGCTTCCATGTTGCGCACCGTCAGGGTGATGCGGCCCGGTTCGACGGCCAGCTTCACCGAGCGGCTCTTCTCGGCCGAGATGGTGGCCACCCGGTCGACGGCCTTGGCGAACAGGTCGTTGTCCAGGGTCAGGATCTTGGCGTTGTCGCGCGGGATGACGCGCAGATAGTCCGGGAAGGCGCCGTCGATGACCTTGGAGGTCAGGGCCGCGCGGCCGAACTCGAAGCGGATCTTCTGGGCGCTGATCTGCAGGTCGACCTGCTCGCCGGCCGATTCCATCAGGCGGCGGGCTTCCTGGATAGTCTTGCGCGGCACGATGACGCCCGGCAGGCCGACCGAGCCTTCCGGGGCGTCCATCTCGGCCAGGGCCAGGCGGTGGCCGTCGGTGGCCACGGCGCGCAGCTTGGTCACGCCGCCGTCGTTGACGGTGTGGAGATAGAGGCCGTTCAGATAGTAGCGGGTCTCTTCGGTCGAGATCGCGAAGCGGGTCTTGTCGATCAGCCGGATCAGCTCGTTGGTATCGACCGAGATGCGGCCCGACAGGCCGTCGCTGCTCATCACCGGGAAGTCGCCGGCCGGCAGGACCGGCAGGTTGAAGCGCGAACGGCCGGCCTGAATCACCAGGCGCGGGTCGTCGCCGCTGAAGCTGAGCGAGACGTCCGAGCCGTCGGGCAGCTTGCGGACGATTTCATACAGGGTGTGGGCCGGGGCGGTGATCTGGCCGGGCTGGTCGATCTGGGCCAGGCCCTCGTCGATGATCTCCATGTCCAGGTCGGTGGCCGAGAACGACAGGGTGTCACGATCGGCCGACAGCAGGATGTTCGACAGGATCGGGATGGTGTTGCGGCGTTCCACGACGCTCTGCACGTGACCCAGCGCCTTCAGCAGCGCCGCCCGCTCGATGGTAAGCTTCATATCTCGGTCCAGGTCCCAGGGCCGCTGCCGACAGAGAGAATCCCCCGCGGCCCCGCAATGAATGGACTTGCGACATTAGCGTAATCGCGCCGCTGGGGAAGAGGGGGCGCGCGACGGGGTGCGGCGAAATGCGCACCCCGCGATGCGGGACCGATCAGGACCTAGACGGCCGCCGCGCGCTCGGCCTTGGTCGGCAGCGTCCAGCCTGGTCGGATGAAGTGGCAGGTGTAGCCGTTGGGGATTCGCTCCAGATAGTCCTGGTGCTCCGGTTCGGCCTCCCAGAACGGGCCGGCGGGGGCGATCTCGGTCACCACCTTGCCGGGCCACAGGCCGGAGGCGTCGACGTCCTCGATGGTCTCCTCGGCGACCTGTTTCTGGGCGTCGCTGGTGTAGAAGATCGCCGAGCGATAGCTCGCGCCGATGTCGTTGCCCTGGCGGTTCAGGGTGGTCGGGTCGTGGATCTGGAAGAAGAACTCCAGGATCCGGCGATAGCTGATCACGGCGGGATCGAAGATGATCTCGATCGCCTCGGCGTGGGTCCCGTGGTTGCGATAGGTGGCGTTGGGCACGTCGCCGCCGGAATAGCCGACGCGGGTCTTCAGCACGCCGGGATAGCGGCGCAGCAGGTCCTGGACGCCCCAGAAGCAGCCGCCGGCGAGGATCGCGGTTTCGGTGGTCATGGGAAGACGGCCTTTCGTCAGGGGAGGGGGCGAGGCTACATGTTGGGCCTGCCGGGGCCGCGCGCAAGCGGCCCGTTCCGTTCCGAAAGGTCGTCCGTGAAGCGCGCCGCCGTCCTGTTCGTCTGCCTGGGCAACATCTGTCGCTCGCCCCTGGCCGAGGCCGCCTTCCGCCAGGAGGCCGAGCGGCGCGGGCTGGACGTCGAGATCGATTCGGCCGGCACCGGGACCTGGCACGTGGGCCATCCGCCCGACCGCCGAGCCCAGGCCGTGGCCCTGCGGCAGGGGATCGACATTTCCGGCTACCGCGGGCGGCGGGTGACGCCCGAGGACTTCCGGCGCTTCACCCACGTGGTGGCGCTGGATCGCGACAACCTGGCGGACCTTAAGCGGATCCGGCCGTCCGACGGCACGGCCGAGCTGCTGTTGCTGCTGGACGTGGTCGAGGGGCGCCAGGGCAAGTCGGTGGCCGATCCCTACCTCGGCGACGAGGCCGGATTCGACGTGACCTGGGCGGATGCGGTGGCGGGGGCCAAGGGGCTGGCGGATCGGATCGCGCGGGAGGACTGAAGACTCTCTCCACGCAACAAAGGTTGTCATCCCGGAAAGCGCCCGGCGCTTGTCCGGGATCCAGGCGAACCGCACCGCTGCAGTCCAGTCCCCTGGATCCCGGACAGCCTCTGCGAGGCTTCCGGGATGACAACCCAATGGCAGCCGAGGCTGGGTTTACGCCTTCGTATCGAACGCCCCGCCCGTGTCGGCCTCGGTGCTGGCGTACGGGTTGGCCGCGCCCGCCGTCGGCTCGGCCGGGGCGTCCGGGCCCTTCGAGCCCTTGGCGGCCACGGCGACCATGGCCGGGCGGACCAGGCGGCCCATCAGCTCGTAGCCGGCCTGCAGCACCTGGATGACGCCGCCGGCGGCGACCTCGTCCGAAGGCTGCTCCATCACCGCCTGGTGCAGGTGGGGGTCGAACTTCTCGCCCTTGCCGGGGTCGATCTTCTTCAGGCCATTGCGCTCGAAGGCGCCCAGCAGCTCCTTCTCGGTCATCTCGACGCCGATGATGAAGTTGCTGACCGCCGCGTCCTGCGACTCGCGGGGGCTGTGGGCCGTGGCGCGCGACAGGTTGTCGGCCACGCCCAGCAGGTCGCGGGCGAATTTCTGGATCGCGTAGGCGCGGGCGTCGTTCATCTCGCGCTCGGCCCGGCGCTTGGTGTTCTCCGCGTCGGCCGCGTAGCGCAGGGCCTGGTCCTTCAGGGCGGCCACTTCCAGCTTCAGCGCCTCGATTTCCTGCGACGCGTCTTCCCAAGAACCCTTGGCGGCCTCGAAGGCCACGTCTTCGGCCGGCGGTTGTTCGTCGGTCATCTCGTCCTCTATCCGTCCATCATCCGGCCGAGCACGCGGGCGGTGTAGTCCACCAGCGGGATCACCCGGGCATAGTTTAACCGGGTGGGGCCGATCACGCCGATCGCCCCCAGCACCTTCTGTCGGCCCGTCATATAGGGCGCCGCGATCAGGGAGGAACCCGAAAGCGAAAAGAGTCGCGTTTCGGCCCCGATGAAAATGCGCACGCCCTCGGCGGCCCGCACGTCGTCCAGCAGGCCGATCAGCTGGCCCTTCTGCTCCAGGTCGTCGAACAGCCGCCGCACGCGCTCCAGGTCCTCGCGGGCGCTGGCGTCGGCCAGCAGGTTCGCACGGCCCCGGACGATCAGGGCGCGATCGGCGTCGTCGCCGCCGCTCCAGGCGGCCAAGCCGTCCTCGACCAAACGCGCCGCGGTGGCGTCCAGTTCACGTCGGGCCGCGTCCAGTTCGGCGGCCATCTCGACCTTGGCCTCGTTCAGGGTGCGGCCGCGCAGGCGGGCGTTGAGGAAGTTGGAGGCCTCCTGCAGCGAGGCGGGCGTGACGCCGGCCGCGCGCCGCATCAGCCGGTTCTCGACCGTGCCGTCGTCGAACACCATGATCGCCAGGGCCTGGTCGGCGCCCAGGGCCACGAACTCCACGTGCTTGACCCCGCCTTCGCGGACCGGCGCGACCACCACCCCGGCCCCGCCGGCCAGGCCCGACAGGATGGCGCTGGCCTCGCCCATCGCCTCCTCGAACGAGCGACCGTGGGCGAACAGGCGCGATTCGATGATCCGCCGCTCGTCTTCGCCGATGTCGCCCACCTCCAGCAGGCCGTCGACGAACATCCGCAGGCCCGCATGGGTGGGGATGCGGCCGGCGCTGGTGTGGGGGGCGTCCAGCAGGCCCAGCTGGGCCAGGTCCTGCATGGTGTTGCGGATCGAGGCCGGCGACAGGGCCACCCCGCCGCGCGAAATGGTCCGCGATCCGACGGGTTCGCCGGTTTCGAGATAGGATTCGACCACCCGCCGGAAGATGTCGCGGGCGCGGGCGTCCAGGTCCGTAAGGCTGGGAGTCTGAGCGGAAAACCCCGAAAACAGCTGTGTCATGTCGCCTTCGAACGCGCCCGCCAAGGGCTCTCGGATTGCTTCCTCGGGTTTCGACGGGATTGGACGACCGTCTTAACTAGGATAAGCGGCCCCATCCTATCACGCAAAGCCCCGGAGTTTCCCATGCGTCCGTCCGAACGCGCCCCAGACCAGACGCGCGAAGTCACGCTGGAGACCGGCGTCAACCGCTATGCCGAGGGCTCGTGCCTGGTCAGCTTCGGCCACACCAAGGTGCTGGTCACCGCCACGGTCGAGGAGAGCGTCCCGGGCTGGATGCGCAACAAGGGCGCCGGCTGGGTCACGGCCGAGTACGGCATGCTTCCCCGGGCTACGCATACGCGCGGTCGCCGTGAAGCCGCGCAGGGCAAGCAGAGCGGCCGCACCCAGGAGATCCAGCGCCTGATCGGCCGCTCCCTGCGCGCCGTCGTCGACATGAAGGCCCTGGGCGAGCGCCAGATCAGCCTGGACTGCGACGTCATCCAGGCCGACGGCGGCACCCGCACCGCCGCCATCACCGGCGCCTGGGTCGCCCTGCGCATCGCGGTCAACTACCTGATCGAGGAGGGCGTGCTGAAGACCGACCCGATCCTGGGCCAGGTGGCGGCGGTCTCGTGCGGCGTGTTCAAGGACACCCCGGTGCTGGACCTCGACTACGAGGAAGACAGCCAGGCCGAGGCCGACAGCAACTTCGTGCTGACCGACGCCGGCGACATCGTCGAGGTCCAGGCCACCGGCGAGAAGCGCGGCTTCACCCGCGGCGAGTTCGACGCCCTGTTCGCCCTGGCGGAAAAGGGCATCGGCGAGCTGTTCGTGAAGCAGCGGCAAGCGGTTTCGGGGAAGTAAGCCCCATCCCCTCTTCCTTTGCGGGAGAGGGTGGCCTCCGAAGGAGGTCGGGGGTCGAAAGACAGAACCGCCGCGATCAGCCTCAGGGTCGGTCGCGGCGATTTTCGTTTGAGAAACCCCTCATTCGCCAGCTTCGCCGACACCTTCTCCCGCAGGGGGAGAAGGGTTCTAATCCTCCTCGTGCGCCTCGCCCGGGCCCGGCTCGTAGGTCATCAAATCCCCCGGCTGGCACTCCAGTTCGCGGCACAGGGCGTCCAGGGTGGTGAAGCGCACGGCGCGGGCCTTGCCGGTCTTGAGGATCGACAGGTTGGCGATGGTCACGCCGACCCGGTCCGACAGTTCGGTCAGCGACATCCGCCTTTCCAGCAGGATGCGGTCCAGTTGCACGCGGATGGCCATGGGGTTCTCTCGTCTCCGCGTCGTCAGATTGTCAGTTCGGCCTCCCGGCGAAGGCGCGCGCCCTCGCGGAAGACCTCGGCCAGAACGAACACCACCAGGACCGGGAACCAGGCGCTCAGGCTGAATGAGCCGTCGACGACCTTGGTGTCCGGCGCCAGCCACTTGGCCAGGGCGGCGAAGATGTAGTGGCCGATCTCCAGGGCCGCCAGGACCAGCCCCACCACCCGCAGGCGGCGGACGTTGTCGGGATGGAACGGATCGCCGGCGGTCAGGGTGGAGAACACCCGCCGCAGGCGCTCGACGATCACCATCCAGCCGCCGGACAGCAGCGCCCAGGCGCCCAGGGCCCCGGCGAACAGCGGTCCCTTGCTGATCAGCTCGTCGATCGAGCTGCCGATGTGCAGTTTCGAGGTGATCAGTTCGGGGTTGAAGCTGAGCAGCAGCACGGCGACCGTGAAGATCGCCAGCAGGCTGACCCAGACCCACAGGCCCACATAGATCACGTCGAGAATAATCTTCAGGAAACTCGATACCGAGCCAGGCCCCAAGGCGCGCATCCGCTCTTCCCCTCACGCAGAAACGCCGACCATGCCCCGGCGGATCGGGACCGGTCAAAGGCGAGCTGGACCCCGGGTCAGAACGTCTTGATCGCGAAGGTCACGGCGGCGAGCGGCAGACCGGCGATCAACGTCAGCGTGGCCATGCGGGTGGCGACGGCGTCGACGATGCGGAACAGTCTGGCGGCGGACATGGCGGGCCTTCGGGTCGGGTGCGGGACCGCGCCAGCATGGCGTGTCTCCCAGGGCCCGAAGATAGGGAGCGATTCCGCCGTCGCCAATGTTGCTTATCGATAAACGATATTAAACTTTAGCAATGATCGCGCTCACCGAACGGATTATGCGAGGTGTGGCGCCGTGGCCACCATCGCGGCGCGGCGGCTGGCGATTTCGTGCCAGGCGGCGAGGTTCGGGCGACCTTCGCGCCAGTCCATCACCCGGCGAGCGTCCAGGTAGTCCAGCTGGGCGGCGACCGCGATCTCGCCGATCTCGAAACGGTCGGACGGCGGCGTCCGGCGCTCCAGCAGGTCGAGGGCGGCGACCAGCGCGGCGGCCTGGCGGTCGAACAGGTCCTGGCGATGCGGCCCGTCGCGCAGGCGTTCGCGGACGATGGCCAGGGCCGCGTCGCCCATGCCGTCGGCCATGGCCTGGGCGGTCAGGGCGGCCCAGCGGTCCGGACCGGCGGCGGGGGTCAGGGTCTTGCCGGCCAGATGTTCCAGATACTCGCAGATCACCGGGGAGTCGAAGATCGGCTGGCCGTCCTCGAGGACCAGCACGGGGACCTTCGACAGCGGGTTGATCGCCCGCACGCTCTCGTCGGTGTAGGGACTGGCGAGCGTCAACGCCAGTCGGTCGGCCAGGCCCAGTTCGAAAGCGACCACGCGAACCTTGCGGGCGAAGGGCGACATGGGGGAGTAGAGAAGCTGCATGATCTTGTCCCGGAAAGGAGCCGCGCGATGACGCTGAAGCTGGAAGCTGGACTTAGGCTCGTCGCGGCCACGCACAACCCCGGCAAGGCCAAGGAGCTGGCCGCCCTGCTGGACGGCCGGTTCGAGGTGCTGGCGGCCGGGACCCTGGGCCTGCCCGAGCCGGACGAGACCGAGACGACCTTCGTCGGCAACGCCCTGCTCAAGGCCCGCCACGCCGCCGACCTGTCGGGCCAGATCGCCCTGGCCGACGATTCGGGCCTGTCGGTCGCGGCGCTGGACGGCGCGCCGGGGATCTATTCGGCCCGCTGGGCCGGGCCGAACAAGGACTTCGCCCTGGCCATGGACAAGGTCGCCGAGCGGATCGAGGAGACGGGCTCGGAGGACCGCGCCGCCTGGTTCACCTGCGCCCTGGCCGTGGCCTGGCCGAACGGCGGGCCGGCGGTGGTCGTGCAGGGCGAGGTCCACGGGACCCTGACCTTCCCGCCGCGCGGCGACCGCGGCTTCGGCTATGACCCGATCTTCATCCCGACGGGCTTCGACCAGACCTTCGGCGAGATGGAGCCCGCCGCCAAGGACGCCATGAGCCACCGGGCCGTGGCGTTCGAGAAACTGAAGGCGGCGCTGTTTGAATAGGACCCTCTCGTTGTCATCCCGGAAGCCTCGCAGAGGCTGTCCGGGATCCAGGGGACTGGGCATATGCGGTGCGGTTCACCTGGGTCCCGGACAAGCGCTGCGCGCTTTCCGGGATGACAACCTTTTGGGGTGCGAAGGTGACTAGCGCTTCCCCCCTCGGCGTCCCCCCGCTCGGCGTCTACGTCCACTGGCCCTACTGCTCGCGCATCTGCCCCTATTGCGACTTCAACGTCGTGCGCGACCGGGGGCGGACCGACGAGCAGGCGGCGCTGGCCGACGCGATCGTCGCCGATCTGACGGCCCAGCGGGCCCTGACCGGCCCGCGCCGCCTGCTGTCGATCTTCTTCGGCGGCGGCACGCCCTCGCTGATGGACCCCGCCCAGGTGGCCCGGGTGATCGAGGCCGCCAGGGCGCTGTGGACCCCGGCCGACGACCTGGAGATCAGCCTCGAGGCCAATCCGACCGACGCCGAGGCCGACCGCTTCGAGGCCCTGGCGGCGGCGGGCGTGGCGCGGCTGTCGCTGGGGGTCCAGGCGCTGGACGACGCGGCCCTGGCCCTGCTGGGCCGCAACCACGACGCCGGCTCGGCCCGGCGGGCGATCGCCGTGGCGGCCCGGGCCTTTCCGCGCCTGTCGGCCGACCTGATCTACGCCCGCCCCGGCCAGACGGTCGAGGCCTGGACGCGCGAGCTGGGCGAGCTGCTGGCCCTGGGCCCCGAGCACGTCTCGCCCTACCAGCTGACCATCGAGCCCGGCACCGCCTTCGACCGCGCGGTGGGACGGGGCAAGCTGGTCGTGCCCGACGAGGACCTGGCCGCCGCCCTGTTCGAGACCACCCAGGCCGTGCTGGAGGCCGCCGGCTTCGACGCCTACGAGGTTTCCAACCACGCCCGGGGCGAGGCGGCCCGCTCGCGCCACAACCTGGTCTACTGGCGCGGCCGCGACTATGTCGGCGTCGGGCCGGGCGCCCACGGCCGCCTGACCCTGCCCGACGGCAAGCTGGCCACCACGGCCCGGCGCGGGATCGCCGACTATGTCCGCGCGGTCGCCGAAACCGGCGTCGGCTTCGAGCGCGAAATCCTCACCGCCCTGGAGGCCGCCGAGGAGCGCCTGCTGCTGGGCCTGCGGATCGACGACGGCGTGAGTTTCGCCGAGATCGCCGCCCTGGAGCTGTCGCCGGACACGCCGAAGGTGAAATCTCTGGTGGAGTCCGGCCTCCTGGCCGATGATCCGCTGCGCTTGCGCGCCACCCGATCCGGACGTCTGGTGCTGGACCGGCTGACAGGAACGCTCGCGACCTGATAACCCTTGTATGCGCGCCGCTTCGTGGGCGCTCAGTCCGCGTCGGAAAGTCCGCCCTTGAGCCGTCAGCCTGCCCCGCCCGCCCTGTCCGACGCGCCGCTGGCGCCCGGGCTGTACCTGGTGGCCACGCCGATCGGGAACCTGCGCGACATCACCCTGCGGGCCCTGGACGTGCTGAACGGCTGCGACGTCCTGCTGGCCGAGGACACCCGCGTGTCGGGCAAGCTGCTGGCCGCCTACGCCATCTCCAAGCGGCTGCAGCGCTATGACGAGCACGTCGCCGACCGCGAGACGCCGCGTCTCCTGGAGCGGCTGGCGGCCGGCGAGCGGATCGCCCTGGTCTCGGACGCCGGCACGCCGATGGTCTCCGATCCCGGCCTGCGCCTGGCCCAGGCGGCGATCGCGGCCGGCCTGCCGGTGTTCCCGATCCCCGGCGCCTCGGCGGCCCTGGCCGCCCTGACCCTGGCCGGCCTGCCAACCGACCGCTTCCTGTTCGCCGGCTTCCCGCCGACCAAGACCGCCGCCCGCAAGGCGTTCTTCGAGGAGCTGGCCCATGTCCGCGCCACCCTGATCTTCTACGAAGGCGCCTCGCGGGTGGCCGACAGCCTGGCCGACATGGCCGCCGTGTTCGGTCCGCGGCCCGGCGCGGTGGCCCGCGAGCTGACCAAGCTCTATGAGACCTGCGTCCGCGGCTCGTTGGACGTCCTGGCCGCCGATCCCCGGTTCGAGACGCCCAAGGGCGAGATCGTCATCCTGGTCACGCCATGGCTCTA
>Ga0065165_1001091_pt1 | contig 32302 bp, 16 predicted proteins | sample AraplaMF_Cvi_mMF_FD_63813 | JGI IMG/M metagenome (GOLD analysis project Ga0065165, IMG submission 63813) | Arabidopsis root microbial communities from the University of North Carolina, USA - plate scrape MF_Cvi_mMF (version 2) (version 3) | ecosystem: Host-associated > Plants > Roots >... | reverse complement strand
GAAGAAAAGAAGATCGTTGGCTATACCACGCGCAACAGCGGCGGTGTACCTCAGAACTTCAAGAACTACTTCGTACTATATTTCGACAAGCCGTTCGCTACATCCAACACCTGGAACAAATACAAGCTTGCCGATAAGAACGAAACCAAAGACGAGCACGCCGGGGCCGTAGTAGGTTTCAAAACCGCACAGGGCGACGTTGTACACGTACGCGTGGCATCGTCGTTCATCAGCATCGAGCAGGCCGAACTCAACCTCAAAGAACTCGGCCAGGACTCGTTCGAAACCGTGGTACAGAAAGGCAAAGAAGCCTGGAACAAAGAACTGAACCGTATTCAGGTTGACGGCGCCAGCGTAGACCAGCTGCGCACCTTCTACTCATCGTTATACCGCTCACTGCTGTTCCCTCGCAAGTTCTTTGAACTCGACGCGGCAGGCAAAGTAGTACACTACAGCCCGTACAACGGCCAGGTACTGCCGGGTTATATGTTTACCGACACCGGCTTCTGGGACACCTTCCGTTCACTGTTCCCGTTTCTCAACCTCATGTATCCCACGCTCAACGCGCAGATGCAGGAAGGTCTGGCAAACGCTTATAAAGAAGGCGGCTGGCTACCCGAGTGGGCAAGCCCCGGATACCGCAACATCATGATCGGTTCCAACTCGGCATCCATCGTGGCCGATGCCTACGTAAAAGGCCTGCGTGGTTATGATATCAACGCACTGTATGAAGCCGCACTGAAGAACGCCGAAAACGAAGGACCGATGGAAGCCGTAGGCCGCGCCGGTGTAAAATACTACAACACCCTTGGCTACGTTCCGTACGACGTAAAGATCAACGAGAACGCCGCCCGTACACTGGAATACGCTTACGATGACTTCGCCATCTATCAGCTGGCTAAAGCGCTGAACCGCCCCAGGAAAGAAATCGACCTGTTCGCCAAACGTTCACAGAACTACCGCAACCTGTACGACAAAGAAACCGGCCTCATGCGCGGTAAAAACAAAGACGGCAAATTCCAGACACCCTTCAACCCGTATAAGTGGGGCGACGCCTTTACCGAAGGCAACAGCTGGCACTACACCTGGTCTGTATTTCACGACATACAAGGCCTTGCCGACCTTATGGGTGGTCGCGAGAAATTTGCACAGAAACTCGATTCTGTATTCATACTGCCTCCTGTATTCGACGACAGCTACTACGGTGGTGTAATCCACGAGATCCGCGAAATGCAGATTGCCAACATGGGCCAGTACGCACACGGCAACCAGCCTATACAGCACATGATCTACCTGTATAACTACGCAGGCCAGCCCTGGAAAACACAGTATTGGGTACGCGAAACCATGAACCGCTTGTACCTGCCCACGCCCGATGGCTACTGCGGCGATGAAGACAATGGTCAGACATCGGCCTGGTACGTATTCTCGGCAATAGGCTTCTATCCGGTATGTCCCGCCACCGACCAATACGTGATCGGCGCACCGATGTTCAAGAAAGTAACCCTCAGCCTGGAGAACGGAAAACAGATCGTCATCAACGCGCCCGAAAACAGCGCCGAGAACCGCTACATCGAAGCAGCCCGATTCAACGGCACGCCGTATACTAAAAACTGGCTGAGCCACACCGAGCTCCTCAAAGGCGCCGTGCTGGACTTCACCATGTCGGCCACGCCGAACAAACAACGCGGCACACAAACGCAGGACTTCCCGTACTCGTTCTCAAACGAGAACAACACCGGAAAGAAAAAGAAATAAGACGCAGAACATCCACCGGAGGCATCGCAAGATGCCTCCTTTGTATATCCAACACCTATGAAAAAACTGGTAATGATGCTGGCAGCAAGCGCTGCGCTCACCACAGCCCAGGCTCAAACCCCAACGCCACGGCGCATAGACTTTGTTAACCCGCTGATCGGTACCCATAAAATGGGCCATACCTATCCCGGCGCAACCGTGCCCTTCGGCATGGTACAATTGAGCCCCGAAACCGATACCATTCCCTACGACTACAACGGTAAGTATAACCCCTCTGTATACAAGTACTGCGCAGGGTACCAATACGACGACCCGACCATCGTAGGCTTCGCCCACACACACTTCAGCGGCACCGGCCACTCAGACCTTGGTGACTTCCTGGTAATGCCCACAACGGGCCCGCTGCAGCTTAACCCCGGCACCGAGCAGAACCCCAAAAGCGGCTTCCGCTCAAGCTTCTCGCACGCCAACGAAAAAGCCGAACCAAACTACTACCGCGTAAAGCTCGACGACCATAACATCGTAGCCGAACTTACCACCAGCAACCGCGTAGGCTTTCACCAGTATACATTCCCCGAGGCCGATGACGCGCACATCATTCTCGACCTGATGTACGGCATCTATAACCATGAAGACAAAAATACATGGACGTTCGTACGCGTAGAGAACGATACACTGATAACCGGCTACCGCCAGACTAACGGCTGGGCACGTACACGCACCGAGTACTTTGCCATGACATTCTCAAAGCCGTTCGTAAACTACGGCCGCAAGGACTACTCCAAGCCCGACGTATACCGCGGCTTCTGGGGCAAATTCAACCAGAACAAAAACTTCCCTGAAATAGCCGGCGAACAGATCCGCATGTACTTCGACTTCAAGACCACCGAAGGCGAAAAGATAAAGATAAAATTCGCGCTGTCGAATGTAAGCACCGCCGGTGCGCTGGCAAACCTCAAAGCCGAAATACCACACTGGGATTTCGACAAGGCACGCAACGTAGGGCAGACCCTTTGGGAAGACGAGTTGAAAAAAGTAACCGTAAAGACGCTCACCAAAGACGAGTCTGTGAATTTCTACACCGCGCTCTACCACACCTTCCTCGGCCCTACAACCTACATGGACGTGTCAGGCCAGTACCGTGGTCTGGATCAGAACAACCACCAGGCACAAGGATTCACCAACTATACCACATTTTCACTGTGGGATACCTACCGCGCGCTGCACCCGCTCTTTAACATCGTACAGCCCACACGCAACGGCGACATGGTGGCGTCCATGCTGGCGCACTACGACCAGAGTACATTGAAGATGCTGCCCGTATGGTCGCACTACGCCAACGAAAACTGGTGTATGATTGGCTACCACAGCGTGCCCGTTATTACCGATGCCATCCTCAAAGGCAACTACCGCGGCGATGCCAACAAAGCACTGGACGCCTGCGTAACCACCGCCCGCCACAACTGGTACGAAGGCCTGGAGCACTACATCAAGCTCGGCTATGTGCCCGAAGACAAGAGCGGCGCTTCCGTATCGAAAACACTCGAATATGCCTATGACGACTGGTGTATTGCCCAGCTGGCCAAACGCCTAAACCGTCAGGACATCTTCGAAGAATTCTCTAAACGTTCAGAGAACTGGAAGAACGTGTACCACGCCGGCTCCGGCTACATGCGCGCCCGTTTAAATGATGGTACGTTTATGAAAGAATTCGACGCGTTAAGCACACACCAGCGGGGCTATATCGAAGGCAACGCCTGGAACTACAGCCTCTATGTGCCGCACGATCCGGAGCAGATGATCGCCAAAATGGGAGGCAAGGCACGCTTTGTGAAACACCTCGACTCGCTGTTCACCATGCACCTGCCCGACGAATTCTTTGCCCACACCGAAGACATCACCCGCGAAGGCATCATTGGTAACTACGTACACGGCAACGAACCGTCACACCACGTAGCCTACCTCTACAACTGGACAGACCAACCCTGGAAGACACAGGAACGTGTACGCATGATCCTGAAGAAACAATACCAGGCCACACCGGACGGTCTCGGTGGCAACGACGACTGCGGCCAGATGAGCGCATGGTATATCTTTACCTCGCTCGGCTTCTACCCGGTAGCCCCCGGTTCCGAACAATACGCGTTGGGTAGCCCGGCCGTACAGTCCGCAACCCTATCGCTGGAGAACGGTAAGACATTTACCATCGAAGCCAAAAATCAAAGTGCGAACAATGTCTATGTCCGTAAAGTAGAACTCAACGGCACCGTGCTCAACCGCCGGTACATTACCTATAACGATATTACAGCAGGAGGGAAGCTCACCTTCTACATGAGCGCCAAACCCGCAAAATAATCCAACGGAGCATTGCTCCCCGGCGAGGCGCCTGTTTGTTTCACCGAATAGGCACCTCGTTTTTTTACGTATTGTTGCAAAATCTTGCATGCTATCTTCTGCAGCTTGCATTTCCACGGCTGTCCGCTATTTTTGCCGCCGTGTGACGTACGTTACCCCCGAATTTTCTCCGCGCGCACACCCGTACTCACCCTGATTCGAGAAACCTACTGACGATGAATCGATATACCTTAAGAAGGCCTGTACTCCTGGCAATATTGTTACTGACGGGCTGCTGTGCAGCACTGGCCCAAAAGACCTCACAAGAGCCCGGCCAGCGCCGTGACCGAAAAGAACGCCGTGGCCCGGGAATGTCCGTGTTCTCTGACCAGAACACCGTAGCCTCGGGCGAGTACATGCTGCACCTCGAAGAAGCCTACCAGCACCTCGACAGCATTGAAGGCCGCAGCGCATTGAGCATAGAAGTTATGCTGACCGGTGCCAAAATCGCCACGAGCGATTCCGTCGTACAGTTCGTTACCAAAAGTTTGTCAAGCTACAGTACATTAAGCATGCGAAACCTCGAAATGTTCCGCATCCTGCTGCAAAACGTACATACAGACCTTGACCAGTATAACGCACGGGTGAAAGTAACCAACGATCGCCTCGTTATACTGAAGAACAGGCTGCGCGACGTTCGCCGCGATACCCTGCTCCGCCAACTCGTACGCGACACCGTGGCACGCAAGCCCTTCGAACCACAGCTAAAAGAAATGCGCAACAAATGGCGCTCGGCCGACAGCGTACTCCGCGCCAGCCTCACCACGATAAACCAATATAAAACCAACGCCGCGTCAAGCTCAATAGCAGCAGCCCAGGCGTTAGGCGATATCGAGGACCGGATGAATAAACTCGGCAGCCAGCTTTTCGGCAAAGAATACAACTACTTGTGGGAGGCCAGCACACGCGACCGCAGCGTAGACATCGGTACCGAACTCAAATACTCCTACAAAGCCGAAAACCAGGCGCTCGATTTCTACTTCGATAACTCCTCCAGCCGCCGCTTCCTCATGTGGCTCACCGGCATCATATTCTTCTGGTGGGTAACCTGGAACATCCGCCGTCTGAAACGGATGGACAAACTCGACACCCTCCACGCATACGACGTTTCGTATCTCTTCTCACACCGCACCACGGCCTCCATCGTGGTTATGCTGAGCCTGGCTCCGCTGTTTGTAATCAACGCGCCGGCAGCGTATGTTGAGCTCGTACAGTTCCTGCTCATCGTAGCGCTCACCATCCTGTTCCGTAAGCGCTGGCCCAAAGAACTCTTCTATTGCTGGATCGGCGCAATTATCGTATTCATTCTGTTTACACTGACCAACCACATCTTCTCGCCGACCACCTGGCAGCGACTTCTCATTATGGCCATGAACATTGCCTCAGGCTTTATCAGCTGGTTGTTCTGGAAGCGTGTGCCGCAGGAGATACAGTTGCGCCGCTTCATCCGCGTGGCTATGGTTATCAACATCGTACTCAACGGACTCGCCATACTGTGCAACCTCTACGGACGGTTTTCGCTCTCGCAGGTATTCGGCATCGCCGCCATCTTCGCGCTTACCCAGGTCGTTGGTCTCTCGGTTATGATCAAAACCATCATCGAAGCCATGCTGCTGCAAATCCATACCAGCCGTATCAAACGTGGTATTGAAACACCCTTCGACTACAGCCGTATCGTTGCTGACTTCCGCATGCCGCTGCTGGTTATCGTAGTCATACTCTGGGCCATTGTATTCACCACACAGCTCTCCATCTACAGCGCACTATACGAGGCGGCCGCGTCCATGCTCTCCAAAGAACGCACCATCGGCAGCACCACCTTCACACTGGGCAGCGTGGCACTGTTCTTCAGCATCATCTGGCTGGCTCACCTGCTGCAACGCTATATCGGCTACTTCCTCGGCGATACCGGCGAAGACGAAGAAGGCGAAGGCCTGGCATACCGCTCCAAATTGTTGATGACGCGCCTCGTATTGCTCGGCGCCGGCTACCTGCTGGCCGTAGCGGCCTCGGGTCTCCCGGTAGATAAGATCACTATCGTACTCGGCGCACTAGGTGTTGGTATAGGTCTCGGTCTGCAAAACATCGTAAACAACTTCGTATCCGGCATCATCCTCATCTTCGACCGCCCGCTAAAGGTAGGCGACACCATCGAAGTGGGGGGGAAGAGCGGCCGCGTAAAAGAAATCGGACTCCGCTCCAGTACACTCTTCACACCCAACGGTGCCGAAGTAATCATACCCAATGGCGACATGCTCTCGCAGCACATCATCAACTGGACCCTGAGCAACAACTTCAAACGGATCGATTTATCGCTCGCGGTAACCACAACCGAAAGCCGCGACACCGTAACCGCACTCCTCAAAAACACGATCTTATCGGTAGACCGCGTTCTCAAAAAACGCGAACCCGTAATTCTCCTCGACAGCGTAAGCGAAACCGGCTATAGCTTTAAAGTCTACTTCTGGTCAGACGACGTGAACAAAGCCGACGTCCTCACCAGCGAAGTACGCTACCAGATCTACATCGCCCTACGCGACAAGGGGATGCAGGTCAAATAGAACAGAATAAATGCAGGGATGTATGTGATGAGCAGGATTGCTGCAATGCCGTCTCCTCCCGGCTTAGCCGGGGCGGGCGGCATTACTGTTTACAATAGTTATATAAGATAGACCGCCGGTGCTGCGATTGTTCGCCTTTGCGTAATTCGGCAAAGAACTGGCGCGTGTAGCCACCCAGGTCCAGGTGTTCTATTTCTTCCAGGCCCACCCAGCAATACGCGTCTGCTTCGTCATTGAGCGTTACCTCATACTGTAACGTGCGGCACACAAAATCGATGTATATAAAATGCTTGGGTTGCTCGAACGTATCAATGTCGATACTCTCCTGCAGACTGATCAACTGAATATCATACAATTCCAACCCGGTCTCCTCGCGTATCTCTCTCCGCAACGCGTCCTCCATACGCTCCCCCCGCTCGATATGCCCGCCCGGAATCACATACTGATCGTTCCACTTGGCCGACCTACACAACAAAACCTTATCATCCGGATTAAAAATCACGGCACAAACAGTCGCTTCGGGATACTTACTCATCCCCTAAACTATAAAGGATAAATGCCTGGCGCAAGTATCAGGCGCAGGCGATGATCATCGCACCACCAGGTTCGTATAAACAACCTCCCGAACAGTCTGCACCACCAGCACATACACCCCCGGAGCCAACCCGGCAAAGTAAAGCCGATTCCCCTGTGTCGTAAAGTTCACATCTCTCCCCCCGACAGCATGCAACAACCTATACCCTACAACCTCGTCCCGCGACTCCACCGTGACATAATCATGCGCCGGATTAGGATATACACCAATACGAGCAGCCATATCATGCTCCACCATCACAATTCGCGAGTAATCATAACGCCCATCAAAGTCCACCTGCCTCAGCCTGTAATAATTTCTCCCCGCGGGAGGAGCAACGTCAGTATAAGCATAACGCCGTACCGCAGCCGATGTCCCATTCCCCGCTACAAACCCAATCGAATCATAATCCACTCCCGAGCTTCCACGCTCCACCACAAAGCCTTTATTATTCAACTCTGTCGCGGTTGCCCACCTCAGCACAGACGCATTGCCACGCGCGTCCCCGGTAAATGATGTTAGCTTCACGGGCAGCGGGCAAGCGGTAGTGGTATAGTTAAACGACACGCGGTTGCCGCCACCGTCTTCATAATAATCGAGTATGAGGTCGTAGGTGCCGCTAAGGCGTACGGTGCCGGAATGGGTAACGGTGTTGTAGCCGTGGTTCCAGTAATCGTTGATGAGGTAGGTAGCGCCACCGTCGATGCTGAGGCGTACACCGTCATCGCCACCAATCACGAACTGGTAATCTCCGCAGGGCAGATTGATGCGCATCTTGAAGCGAACGGTAAATGTTTCGGCGTATACGTCGCAGCCGGAGGTAGGGAAAGTATTGGTATCACCGCCGAAGTTCTCGTCGAAGCGGGTGGGTTGGGTGATCGAGCCCATGAAGTTCGTAGAAAAGTTGTCGACGCCATCGTAAACATAGCCGACCCATGAGCCGTTACCGTAGGTAGACTGGTCGGCTGTGGCTTGTTGTGAACGAACGGCGATACTGTTGGATATGGCAACGTCGGTACCGTTCGTGGCAACGCGGCGGTAGTAAAGCACACCTGTGAAGCCTGCCGGTGGATCGTAGGTGAGCCCGTTAGCCCCTGCGATCGTTGTCCAGGTGCTGTTATTGGGCGAGCTTTCCCATTGGTATTGTACTGTGCCGCTCGAGACAAACATTGCTGGTTCGGTGCTGGTAAAGGCGGCAGGGTCAACGGTGCCACCGGCGCAGAACATCTGATCGCCGGCAACTATACCGCCCCACGATGGACCGAGATTCACATACGAAAACGACACCCGGTTGCCCTGATCGTTCTCATAGTAATCGTATACCATATCGGTATTGCCATCCAATACGGTGAGCTCGCTGCGGGTAACATAGCCCTGGTTGAACCAGTAGTTCATAAAGTAGGTACTGCCGCCATCGAGGCTGAGGCGCTGGCCGTCGTCACCACCGATGATCAGGCGGTATACGTTACGGCTGAAGTTCTTCCGCATCTTAAAGCGAATCGTGAACGTTTCGGTTTGTACGGTGCAGTTGCTGGTATTGAAGTAGCAGTTATCGCCGCAGAAGCTCTCGTCGAAGATCTCGTTCTCGGTAATGGAGCCCTGGTAGTTGGTAAAGTTCTGGACGCCATCGAATACATAGCCGATCCAGTTGCCGTTGCCGTAAGCGGTAGGAGCTGCGCCTGCCGGACATTGGGCATACGTGTAATGCGCCCAAAGGCAGAATAACAGTAGCGTAATTCTTCTCATCATTGTAGTCGTCCCCCACGCACAAAAGTCCCGCCGTTTGTTCAACCATGCATTGTACACGATTGTAGCAAACAACCTCGTCACCAGACAATTCCTATAATGGGAAATGAGTTGCAAAAATAAGCGGCTGTCTCTTTAGGAAACAGCCGCTGTAAGAATTACCGTGCTTTTGCGTTAAAGAAGCGTCGTGGTTTGCGCTTCTGACCTCCGCCACCGTGTGCGCCCGTACCACTCTGCGCAGTGCGGGGTCCTTTGGATTGTGGCGCGGCTGCCGGTGCGGGAGCTCCTGTCGATACGAAGGGATGCTCTGCGATTACCGGAATTGGCTTTTTAGCCAGTTTGTTGATATCGCGAAGCATTTCGCGCTCGTCTGATCCGCAGAATGAGAAGGCTGCGCCCTTGGCTCCGGCACGACCGGTGCGGCCAATACGGTGCACGTAGGTTTCCGGGGTATCGGGAAGCTCGTAGTTGATTACGAACGGGAGATCCGTCACGTCGATACCACGGGCCGCGATATCGGTTGCTACCAGCACGCGGGTCGTACGGCTCTTAAAGTTGTTCAGGGCACGTTGGCGTGCGCCTTGCGACTTGTTGCCGTGAATGGCTTCGGCAGTAATGCCGGCCTTATTCAGATCGGTTGCCACACGGTCTGCACCGTGCTTGGTGCGGGTAAACACCAGAATGTGCGGCATATTCTGCTCACGGATCAGGTGCTGCAGCAGCGCCTTCTTGTTAGGCTTCTCTACATAGTATACTGCCTGGTTCACATTCTCAGACGTAGACGATACCGGCGTTACTTCCACCTTAACCGGGTTCTGCAAAATTGAGAACGCCAGGCTCTGGATTTCCGTTGGCATGGTAGCCGAGAAGAACAGCGTTTGGCGCTGACTCGGAACGCGGGTAAGGATACGTTTGATGTCGTGGATAAAGCCCATGTCGAGCATGCGGTCGGCTTCATCAAACACCAGAATTTCGAGACGCGACAGGTTCACAAGCCCCTGGTTCATAAGATCCAACAGACGGCCCGGTGTAGCGACAATAATGTCTACCCCACGGCGGATATCGTTGGCCTGATGGAACTGTGACACGCCGCCGAAAATAACGGTGTGTCTCAGGCGTGTGTACTTGCTAAGGGCGGCAAACGTTTCGCCGATCTGTACAGCAAGCTCACGCGTAGGGGTGAGGATTAATGCTTTCACGCCCCGTACGCCGTTCATGGCGTACAAACGTTGTAAGATCGGTAACGAGAACGCCGCAGTCTTACCGGTACCGGTCTGGGCACAGCCCAACAGATCTTTACCTTCCAGGACGACGGGTATAGCTTGTACCTGAATTGGAGTGGGTTTTTCGTAACCCTGTTCACGAAGAGCCTTGGCTATCGGCTCAATAAGATTCAAATCGTTAAATGACATGTTCAAATTTCTATAGCGAATAAAGCAGCACGCCGGGGCACGACATCACAATAACCGGAAGAGAACGACCTTGTATTCAATGGCCGGTCAATACCAAAAGCGTCGATACGATGGGATAATAATGAAATGGTAAGCTCCTGTAATGCAATCAACCCGTAGTACTGGAAAAATGGGGAGGGCTTTAAAAAAGTCTGCGATGCAACTCTGAAATCCGCAGGATTAAGAAAAATCCTCTGTATGTCACAAAGATAGCTCAATTTATCCATAACACCAAACTGCCCTCTCCGGCATGAGGTCTTTCGCCCCAAAGCTTCCGGGCTGACCTGCCGTGGGCGAGCATACGCGATGGCACCTTTGGATGCCGATAGCCGGCCCTTCCACCGGTTAGAGCGTACTCCATCCGTGCTGTATCCATGCTTTAGCAGCGGGAGGTCGCAGCCCACAAACCACCCCTTCGATCGAAGGCATCGACGTACAGGCAAATCATAACCTACGCCAGGTTCCAGTATTAAGCCTTTTACGACTCCTAATCCTGCTTCGCCCGCGATAGCTTAGCGACGGCGGGTCCTAAATTAGAATTTCTCTAAATACTATTTGCTTTCTGTATTCCGGGAGGCCATCTTTGGGCTGTTTGTAACTAATCTAAATAAAGTAGCTGCTCGCCGTGAGTTTTAAGAAGATCGTTGGAAAGATGCACCTGTGGCTAGGCTTTGCCTCAGGCCTTATCGTATTTATCATTTCCGTAACCGGCTGTATTTACGCCTTTCAGGAGGAAATCCAGGACATGACCCAGCCCTTCCGGTTTGCCGCCGAGCAGCCGGGTAAGCCGCTGCTGCCACCCTCGGAGTTAAAAGCCATTGCCGAAAAACAACTGCCTGGCAAGCACGTACACGAGGTTATGTACTCCGGTAAAGGCCGTGCGGCACAGGTAATCTTCTTCGCCTTTGAGCCGCGCTACTACTATAACGTCTACATCGACCCGTATACCGGCGAAGTATTGAAGGTACTGGACATGGATGCTACCTTCTTCCGGATTATACTTGACGGCCACTTTTACCTGTGGCTACCCGAAACTATAGGCCAGCCCATTGCCGCCTCCGCAACGCTCATTTTTGTTGTAATGCTCATTTCCGGCATTGTATTGTGGTGGCCCAAAAACAGCAAAGCTGCCAAACAGCGGTTCACGATCAAGTGGAGTGCACGCTGGCGGCGTAAGAACTACGACCTGCACAACGTGCTGGGTTTCTATGCGTCATGGATTGCAATAATCCTGGCCGTAACCGGACTCGTGTGGGGATTCACCTGGTTCGCCAACGGCTACTACAAACTAGCCGGCGGCGACAAGTCGATTATGTTTACCGACCCGCTATCCGACACTACCGCTACCCCGGTGCACATGAGCAAACATGTGATGGATATGGTGTGGGATAAAATGCGCGTTGAGCACCCCAATGCCGCGGCCCTCGTGGTTCATGCCCCGGAAGGCAACTATGCTATCGGCGCCAGCGCCAACCCGCAACCCGGCATATACTGGAAGACCGACTACCGTTTCTTCGACCAGTTTACGCTAAAAGAAGTATCGGTGGATCACCTTTACGGCCGCATTGCCGAAGCCAGTACCGCAGATAAACTGATGCGTATGAACTACGACATTCACGTCGGGGCCATCCTGGGCCTTCCCGGCAAAATCCTCGCATTCTTCATCAGCCTCATCTGCGCCAGCCTCCCGGTCACCGGCGTCTATATCTGGTGGGGCCGTCGCCATAAAGAAAAAGAAGTCCCCGCATCTACCGGAGCCCGCAAACCCGTACCGGTCATGCAACCCGTTATAAAACGTGTGAAATCGGAGACAATTTAATATATACTAGAAGATACATTTTTAGCTGGCGTCCGGAGTACACGAGTATTTGGGACGCCAGTTTCTTTTTATCAGCCGCGAAACACGCCGGTAGTTTGTATTCGTTTAATGATGGCGTTACCAGTTTAGTCATTTTTACTCAACTGCGTATTCAACTGAATGTTCGACTGGATGATCGACTCAATACCCAGGTACAATCAACAAACACTTATAAAGACGGGGGCAATCACCCCTCCAACGGGCGCCGCAGCTGTGCAGGTCCATAGATACGCCATACCCGACTCCTTTCCGAGTCCTATCCGAGTCCATAGATAGTCCGATGTAGTTCGATGTATGATCTAACCGTGTCATGCATTTCCCTTCATAAATAATATCAATTTAATACAACTAAAAAGGAGTACGTAGATCTGGCCCAGCCGACTCAAAACGTCTCTCCCTGGGACAGACCGATGTATCACTAACCCGGCGTATAGCGCAAACGTGTTCTCAAAAAGCCCATTTAAACGATAAATGTCCGGTTTTCTAAAATTGGGAGTACCTATGTAAGAAAATGGCACGCTATTTCACGTAAACACGGGAGAGGGATGGCGAAGCGGGGATGAGCGGCGAGCAACCGTGCTGTGCGCGGCACATGTAACATTTACACTGATATATACTAATGTATGTAGCTAAAATGTCATATATTCGTGATAATACCCATCCTAGCTCTGTAAATAACATTCCATTTCTATGCGAAAACTTTTACTCGCCGTATGCCTCTTAAGCATACATGTTATCGTTTTGCGTGCTCAGACTGGCCCGGGCGGTGTCGGAAACACGCTTGGCGACGGCCAGCCCCGTAACCTATTATGGCTTGAAGCGAACAGTCTGCCGCTGACAAACGGCGCCGATATCCTTACATGGCCGGACCGCTCGGGTAACAACAACAACCTCACCACAACGGCCGCCATAAGTCCGATCTTCAGGAATGCGGCACCCATCAACGGCTTCGGCTATGCCGAGTTCTCCAAGGCTAACAACCGCATCGTAATCAACCCGTTTAACGACATGCCGCAGTCCGGTCTCACCACCATCGTGGTATACCGCTCTACCGACAGCAACGACGGGATCCTATCATACGCCATCCCAGGCCAATCCGACGTATACACGCTGCGCAACAGCAATGCCCTGCGCACCTTCCTGATCGACGGAACGTCCACAACGTCGACGGTAGTCGCAAACGCTGCGAGCGCGCAGCCTAAAATCCTGATAAACTCATGGGAAAACGTAAACGGCGTACTGACCTGGCAGCTTAACGGCGCCGAGTCCGGTGCGGCGGCTACCGTGTTTTCGCAGTTCCCGGGCATCAAAGTAGGGCAGACCATTACTTCCGGCGGATCGCTTTCCCTTGGTAACGTTCAGAACGGCGTGAATACCGGCTACTCTGCTGCCGACGCCTTCCAGGGCGACATTACCGAGATCATCGTGTACGACAAGAAACTCAACGATGCTCAACTCCGCATCCTCAGCAACTACCTCAGTGTAAAGTACAATGTCACCATCGCGAACGATATGTATGCGGGCAACGTGCCGTATCACAACGAAATGGTGGGCATCGGCCAGTTGAGCAACCAGACGCACACGCTGGCCAACAGCGCGGGTGTGCTGGTAGCCAGTTATAACGCCACGCTTGGTAACAACGAGTTTATAATGCTCGCGCACAACAACGCCGCCAAAACAGCCACCACCAGCGATGTCGATGGCGCTGCCATAAAGCAACGCTGGAATCGCATCTGGTACCTGGACGGCGGCCAGAACTTCGACGCCTCGATCACCTTCGACCTTGGTGAAGGCGTAAACGGGCAGATTCCTGAAAACAAAGACAACTATGTGCTGCTGCGTCGTTCGGGAACATCCGGCAACTTCACGGCGATAGCCATTGCCAGCGCCGACAAAACTATTTCCGGTGACCGGATAAGCTTCCGCGCCACCGCCGCCCAACTTACCGATGGCTATTATACTCTTGGCACACTGGACGATGTAAACAGCCCGGTAACCGGTGTGAACGTGCGCACGTGGTACAGCTACCAGTCCGGGAACTGGAACTCGCCGACAACCTGGACGCTGGACGCGGGTATTATTCCGCTGTTCCTCAACCCCGGCAACGACATTCCGGCGCCGTCTGACCGCGTTATCGTTACCAACGGCCGCACCGTTACAGCCAACGTGAACAACGTTGCCGTGGCCGGTATGGAAGTCTATGGAACACTGAACCTCGGCACTACCGCAGGCCATAACTTTACAACCCTGGCCGGTAACGGCCGCATCCGCCTGCAAGGCAACAACCCGGGCACCGGTCCGGTAGATAACTTCCCGGCGGGCGACGCCTCCGGATTTGCCGATGCCGCCACGGGCGGTACGGTAGAGATCTTTGGGTCGGCCACACCCATAACGCTGAACCAGCCGCGCACCTTTAACCACCTTATCATAAATCTGTCGGGCAGCGCCACCGCGGTGCTCAAGGCGGACTATACCATCAACGGTGACCTGCGCATCAACCAGGGCATCTTACAGGTCAACGACAACGTATCGACCGCACGCAACGTCGACGTTATGGGCGACCTTGTGATCGAGTCGGCCGGACAGATCATTGTCGGAACCGGCGGCCGCCACCAGTTCAACTTCTATGGCAACGTCAACAACAACGGCGGTACACTGAGCTTCACAAACCGTGCAGCGGTAAATGCCACCACCGACGACAGCAACGGCCTGGTAGACGCCAACTTTCTCAGCGGCTTCCGCGATCAGGATGTGATCTGCAACGGCCCCTGCAAGTTCTACCGGATGAAAATCGACAAAGGTTCAGACGACTCGTACAAGCTCAACATCAGTGCGTCCTCGGCCGCCAACTTCTCGCTGTTCGGCTACGCCTCGCAGAACCATGGCGCGACCGATCAGCTCACAACAAACACCAACGCGTTCGCCCTTCTGCGCGGCACGGTGGTGATCAACAACAACGTTACCATTCCTAACATTACCGTAAGCGGAAACTACAACGTGTCCGAAGGGGCAACGCTCTGGGTAAACGGCGGTACTGTATCGTGTGGTGGCGGAGCCCTGGTGCTTTATGGCCGCATCCGCGTAAGCTCCGGCGTATTGAATGCGCTTATTACCAGCGGTATCACATTCCGTAAGAGCGGTACGCTGGAAGTGGAAGGCGGTACGGTAAACGTACACCAGATTCGTACCTCGGTGCTGGGGGTTACCAACGTAGGGGGCTACATACAAACCGGTGGTGTTGTAAACGTAGGCCTTGGTGGCGGCAGCAACGATTACTACACCTTCAGCCTTACGTATCCCGGCAACGTATTCCGCATGAGCGGTGGTACACTGAACCTTACCCGACCAACGTCGAAAGGCTTCTTCTTTGTAAACTCTGATCCCGAAAACCAAAGCGTAACCGGCGGAACCATCGTATTCGACATCAGTGAAAACACGTCCAACTATACCATTACGTCGCGTGTACCGTTCTGGAACCTGGTGCTGCGTAAGTCTGCCGGCTCGGGCACGACGTTCCTGGTAACCGGTGGTACATCCGGATCAGGCGCGGAATCCTCGACCATCACCGCACAGCCCCTTATTGTTCAAAACAGTTTATCGATCGAGAACACCGTTACGCTTAACGCCGCCGGCAACAACGTGGAACTCTGGAAAGACTTTTCGATTAACACTGCCGCTACCTATACACCGGGGGCCAACACCACGTACTTCAACGGGTTTGCCAACGGTGTGCTGGACTTCGGCACCACGCAGCGTAATTTCAATAACGTAGAAGTAAATAAATCGGTAGCGGCCAACGGCGTTACATTAGCTACCGGCAATACCACCAAGGCCATTCAAATCAACGGAAGTCTGAGTGTGGTACAGGGCACATTGAACTACGGAAACTTCGTGGTAAACGCGAAGACCAGTGTATACAACGCCGGCACTATCGGCTCTGCCGCAGGCACCGGTAAACTGCTGCTCGACGGCGGTGCGGCACAAACCATCAGCAGTACCGATGGCTTATTCTACTCGGTAGACCTGGATAACAACAACGGCGTATCGCTGGCCCTGGGCGCGATGCGTGTGGCCAAAACGCTAACGCTGGTAAACGGTGTGTTCAACATCAACACCCGTAAACTCACGCTCGAAGGCGCTGCGGCAACCATTGCCGGAACAGGCTTTGGCACGACGAAGATGATCCAGACAGCGGGCAACGCTTCCGACGGTGGCCTGGAGCATTACTTCACTATAAACAAAACCCTGGTATATCCGCTGGGCACAAACGCCTTTGGCACTATCCGCTATACGCCTGCCACGGTGTTACTTCAGAACATTGTCGACGATGGTTATGTGCAGATTATACCGTCGGACCAGATCTTACAGACCACGAACCTCGGTGGCGGCGCGGATATACTGTCGTACTACTGGCGCGTAACGCACCGCGACTTCTCTACACTGCCGCGTGTGTCGTATCAGTTTGCCTATGCGCAAAGCGATGTGGGCGGCATAGAAGCCAACTACGTGCCCGGTAAGGTACTGGATGTGGCGCCATTTACGCGCGCTACGGATGGCCCTGTAAACGACGTCAATACCACGACCAACATCATTACCTTTAACGGCACGGGCGCATCCGGCAGTGTATTCCTGCTGGCCGGCTTCCCGCTGGAGCAAGCTAATTATACGGCCGGCGGCCCGCTTCGTTTCTCGGGCGCACCCACCGTATACTACAACCGCGAGAACGGTCATACCGGATGGGCCGACAACAACAAATGGTCCACAGTAGGGTATAACGGTACCGCCACGACGGCACAGCCGGGCCCCGGCGACATTGTACGCCTACGCAACCAGAACGGTTCCTCCGACCAGGACAGTTGGGTACGTATGGACGTGAATACATCGGTTGCCAGCATTATATTCGACAACACCGGTGGCGGCTATCCGCCACGCGTCACCATTCCCGCCAACCAGACCGTATCGCTCGGTGTGGTCGATGGCGAAGGCGAAGTGTATGTTGAGTTTACCGCAACACAACAGCCCACCTTCAACAGTTCAGACTTCGGTGGCTTTGCCAAGCAGCCCAACAGCTTCTTCATCTATCGCCCCAACTCTGACAATTTCAACGCTATTCCGCTTCCCACAAACATTACGGAATATCCCAACCTGCGTATCGAAGGCGGCAACGGCAACATCAGCCAGCGCATCGTAACGAACACAGTGCCCATTACCATTAACCGCGATATGTGGATAGACTGGGCAGGAACCTTCCGCTCGGGCGCCAACGTAACGATTGCCCGCGATCTGCTGCCCGGCAACGGCGGCGGTAACGGCGGCCGCTTCGAACTCGGCGATAACGTAGCCCATACTGTAAGTGTAGGCCGCGACATCGCGATGAACAACCATACCGATTGCAGCATCACGGCACGTAACGTATTCACCACCGGATTAACGCACCGCCTCACGGTGGGGCGTAACATCACGCAGAATGTGGGTATAATCGATCTGTACAACGGCACAGGCTTCAACAACAACGCCGTGCTCGAACTTAAAGGTACGGACATCGGCACCTATACGACAACAACGGCCAACGTTCCGGACCTGTTCCGCATCGAGATGAACAAAGGCACATCGATCGCTACCACCTTTACGCTGGTGAACGCGGTGACGTTAAGTGGAACCACGAACACAGCCACCAAAGCGCTGGAGCTTAAAAACGGCTTGCTGATTCTGAACCACCCGGCAATCAACTTCGTGCTGTCTTCGGCCGGCGACTTCACCATACCGTCAACCAGCGGGCTTACCGTGACACAAGGGCAGGTATCGGTATCAGGTGCCAACACGGGCATTTCGCTCGACGGTCTGCTGCGCATCAACGGCGGTACCGTTACGCTGGATGATGCCGTTAACGGCGGCAACAACTACATTGAGTACGGTGCTACCGGCAACGCGCGCATCGACCTTACGGCGGGTTCTCTCACCGTAGGTTCGCAGATTCGTCGCGGCCTTACGTCTACCGCGGGCATTCTGCGCTACACGCAAACCGGCGGCACGCTGGTGGTGGGTAAAAACGCTGCCCCGGAAACCAGCCGTGGTGTATTCGAGGTTACCAACCCCGGCAGTCTCTTCTCGCATACCGGTGGGTCGTTCACCATCGTGCGCGGGTTGAACAGTACATTTGTGCCGTCACTGCTGCTGGAACCGGCGTCTACCGCGCCGGGCATTACAGGTACCGTTACCGTTGGTAACGCCAATACGCCTGCAGGAGCAGCGAGCCAGAACATCGGTATAAAAGCTTCTGTCGCCATCAACAACCTGACTATCGTAAACAGTAGCGGAGCGAACCCTACTGTAAAAATCTATTCGCTTCCGCTTTCGCTAAACGGTAGCTTAACCGTGGCCGCGGGCGCCACCGTAAACGCACAGGGATTCGACCTCATTATCCGCATGAACTTTATGAACGACGGCGCCTACATCGCATCGGGCAATAAGCTGATCATGCAAACCACGTCGTCGCGTATACTGTCGGGCTCCGGAACATTCGATATCTATGATTTCCATAAGACCAACAATGGAACGCTCGATATTGGAAGAAGCATCATTGTGAACAACGAATTCCGCTTACTGAACGGTACACTCCGTACCGCGACCAACTATGTGGACATTAACGGTAACGCAATTATCGATGCGATCCACACCAGCACCGGTGGTTTCGGACTTATCTTCTCGGGCAACTCCACGCAAACGCTTAGCCGCACATCGGGTGTGGGCTTCTCTACGCTGGGCATTGTTACTATCAGCAACCCCAACAACGTGGTTATTCCCGACGGGCAGGATTACGCCTTCCGTTTAACCGGCACACTGCGTATGGATCAGGGCGTGTTCGACATCGGCGGTAACCTGTTGGAGCTCACGACCTCAGGTACAATTCTTCCGGTGAACCCGTATTCGAAGAGCAACATGATCCGCACGAACAATTCGTTTACCAACAGTGGTCTTAAAAAGAACTTCACCGCCGGCTATAAGCAAGATTTTATCTACCCGGTAGGGCAGCTGGAGTACACACCGATCACCATTACCCTCGGTGCTCCGGGCAACACTTTCGGTTCGTCGGCCGGTAGCATTACCGTGCGTACGGCGAACGAAACGCACCCGAGCGTGGTGGAAGACATCGAGCTTTCCGGACCACAGATCGTGGATGAAAACAACGCGCTGCGCTACTACTGGATACTCGACGGCAACACGATCGCCAACGACTTCCGGGCCACCGCCATATTCAACTACGCCGAATCAGACGTGCGGGTAACGGCACCGTATACCGAAGCAGATTATATCGCCGCCCGTATCCTGGCCGATAACAACCCGCTGGAAAGTATAAACAAGTACAGTACCCTGGAGGTTGACGAGAACGCAAACACGATTACGATAGGCTTCTCGGGCGTGACGGATGAGGGTATTTCCGGCGATTACTTCGCGGGAGTAGACCAGGCCATTCCAAGCATCGTACCGATCTATCGCACCGTGCGTAACGGTCTGGTTACCGAAGGCTTCAACCTGGGTGTATACGACAACCTGGTACCCGGTGGTGGCGCTCCCGATGGCGCGGTACTCATTATCCGCCCGGGCCATACGCTCAACTTCAATGTAAACGACGTGTCGTTATATAAAACCGAGATTCAGGCCGGCGCGGTGCTGAACGTTGCAGGGACGTATGCCCACCGCCTCGGCATTGTAACGGGCGAAGGCACACTGCGCATCACCAGCAACACCAACAGTGCCGTGGTACCCGCAGGGTTCTACCAGGACTTCTTCGGCTGCAGCGGTGGTAAACTTGAATTTGCCGGCACAGGCTCGTACGATATTCTCGGCGGTATTACCGCGATACGCAACCTCACACTGAGTGGCGCGGGCGACCGCCTCCTGGCCAACAACGATCTTACGGTATGCGAAGACTTCCTTGTAGCAGGTCCGTACTTCCAGAACAACAACAACCGTGGCATTACGATAGACGATGATCTGTTAATCACGTCCGGTACGTTCGATAAAGGAAACGGTAACCGCACGCTGTTTGTAGGCGATGACCTCCAGATGGACGGTGGTACGTTTACCAGTGTATCAGCTGGTGACCGTATTGTGGAAGGTAACGTTATTATCAACGCCGGTACATTCCATACCGGTAGCGGTGGCCGCCTGGCGGTGTCGCGTGACATAAATTATGTAGGCGGTACATTCACTGGTGGTTCCGGCACTGTGCGCATCATTCTGCAGGGATCTACCAACCAGCAGCTCAACGGTACATTTACGGGCGTAGCTCAGCTTCACCGTCTTGAAATCAACAACGCGGCCGGTGCCACTCTGGGGGGTAACGTAGATATGACTACCGAGTTGCTGCTTACCACGGGGAACATCTTTACCGGTACCAATCGGTTCAAGCTTAGCAACACGGCAACCATTACACCGCCACAAGGCAGACCGACATCGTTTGTAAATGGTAAACTGCACAAGGTTATGGATATCGGTTCGACGTTCGTGTTCCCGGTAGGAAAGGGAAACCGCTGGCGGTATACCACCATCAGCAACGTCAGCATCGGCAGCATGACCTGGGCGTCTGAGTTCTTTGGTGGTAACCCGGTAGGGCAGGAGCCAACGGTACTGAACCTGATCTCGTCCGACCCTTCGGTAGTTCGCGTATCACAAGGTGAGTACTGGAAGATCTCTGACGGCTTTACCACCTCTACCGGCGCCAACGCCCGCATCGGGTTAAGCTGGGGATTTGATTCGGACGTATCGCCCAACGCATCGGAACGCGAAGCATTGAAAGTGATGATCTGGAACGTGGCCACATCGCGCTGGGACAATAAGGGCGGCACGAACTTCTCAAGCGGTCACACGCAGGCACAGGGCGACTTCTGGTCGGTAGCCAACAGCGGCTTCAGCGAGCACGTATTCACGCTCGGTTCGTCTGATCCGGCTAACCCGCTGCCGGTAGAGCTGCTCACCTTTACAGGTATGAATGTGGAGCAGGCGAACTACCTGGATTGGGAAACGGCTACGGAACGAAACAACGCATACTTCGAATTACAACGTTCGCCCGACGGCGAGTCGTTTACCTCCATCGCCACGATTGTTGCCCGCGGCAACGGCTCGGTCGGTGGAAAGTACAGCTATGTTGACGGTAACCCGCTAAACGGCCGTAACTACTATCGTCTCAAGCAGGTAGATATCGACGGCAAGGTTTCGTACCCCAACAAGCTGGTAATGTTGACTGTAGAGAAAGAGAATACGTTCCAGTTCGACTTCTCGGTTTACCCGAACCCGACCGACTATCACGACGTGAACCTTCGGATCGAGAAGAGCAACAACGAGCCGGTAGAAATCCGGATGTACGATGTAAAAGGATACAAACTCCTGGAGCGCACGGTAGAAGGTGGCGCATGGACCGAGCTCACGCTGGATACGCTTCCGACGAACCTTACGGCCGGTGTTTACCTGATCGAGATGCGTCAGGGAGCGGCTTCGCGGGTAAAACGGGTAATGATCCGCTAGGACAGTGCCGGTTTCACGGTGACAAACAACGCGTTTAAATACTATTAACACCCTGTAGAACAATGTTTTGCAGGGTGTTTCGTTAGTTATGCGGGTATGAATTGAACAAGGTAACCGGCTATTTCTGCCTAATTGTTACCGATATTTGACAATCCTTCTAACTTTGCGCACAGAAAACCGACCTTTATGTTATTGGACTTTGAAAAACCTATCGCTGCGTTGGAATCTAAGCTGGAGGATATGAAGCATCTGGCCAGCGACAGCGACAAGGAAGTGCAGAATGCCGTGAAGGCTCTGGAGAAGAAAATTCTTGAGCTGAAACGTGAGACATTTGAAAACCTTACCGGCTGGCAGCGTGTACAATTGTCGCGTCATCCGGACCGTCCGTATACACTGGATTATCTGTACGAGATAACTTCAGACTTTATCGAGCTTCACGGCGACCGCACCGTGTCGGACGATAAGGCTATGGTGGGCGGACTGGGCACCATCGATGGACAGACGTTCATGCTGATCGGTCAACAGAAGGGCCGCAACACAAAGCAGCGTCAGCTGCGTAACTTCGGGATGGCGAATCCTGAGGGCTACCGCAAGGCACTTCGTCTTATGAAGATGGCCGAGAAATTCAACAAGCCGATTATTACCTTTATCGATACACCCGGTGCGTTTCCCGGGCTTGAAGCCGAAGAGCGCGGACAAGGCGAAGCCATTGCCCGTAACCTCAAGGAAATGTTCATGCTCAAGGTGCCCATCATCTGTATCGTTATTGGCGAAGGCGCCTCGGGTGGCGCACTCGGTATTGCCATTGGCGATCGTGTTATGATGCTTGAGAACTCCTGGTACTCGGTAATCTCTCCCGAAAACTGCTCTACCATTCTGTGGCGCAGCTGGGATTTCAAAGAACAGGCTGCTGAACTCCTGAAACTTACCGCAAAAGATATGCACTCGCTCACCCTTATCGACGGTATCGTAAAAGAACCGCTCGGTGGCGCGCATACCGACGTGAAATGGATGGCTGCCGAAATCAAAAAGGTTATCCTGGAGCAAACCAAAGAACTGCTGAAGCTTACGCCCGAACAACGCATTGAACAACGCATCGAGAAATTCTGTGCGATGGGCGTTGTGAAGGAATAATACATGCCGGCTCATCCGGATGATAATCGTACGAAAAGAACAGGCGTGGGGGTTGCAATTTGCAGCCCCTACGTGTTTATAGACATACCACCACTTCATCACATCACACTATGAAATTACATGTTATCGACACCGGGTATTTCAAACTCGACGGCGGCGCTATGTTCGGCGTGGTTCCGAAATCCATTTGGGAGAAAAGCAATCCCGCAGACGACAACAATCTTTGCTCGTGGGCTATGCGCTGCCTGGCCATCGAAGACGGCAACAAGCTGATCCTCATCGACAACGGCATTGGCGACAAACAGGATGCCCGGTTTTTCAGTTTCTATTACCTGCACGGCCAGGGCAACCTGCAAAACTCGCTTCGTCAGGCCGGCTTCGACACGAGCGACGTTACAGACATGTTCCTCACACACTTACACTTCGATCACTGCGGGGGCGGCATACGCTACGAGAACAGTAAGCCCGCGCTCACGTTCCCACAAGCCACGTACTGGTCTAACGCCGACCACTGGCAGTGGGCTACACGCCCTAACCCACGCGAGAAGGCCAGCTTCCTGAAAGAGAATATACTTCCCATCGAAGAGAGCGGGCACCTGAAACTTATCGACCCCAAGGCACCCTCGCCGTTTGCGCAGTTCGATATAACCTATGTTTCCGGACATACCGACCGGATGATGATCCCACGCATCCGGTATAAGAATTACACAATCTGTTTTATGGCCGATCTTCTGCCCTCTGTCGGCCACATTCCGCTGCCCTACGTTATGGGGTATGACACGCGGCCGTTGCTCACCCTGGAAGAGAAAGCTCTGTTTCTAGATGAAGCAGCTGATAACCAGTACATTCTATTCCTTGAGCACGACCCGGTAAACGAATGCTGTACGGTGAAGCGTACAGAGAAGGGTGTGCGGGTAGACCGCACGTTCCCGCTGAGGGAAATTTTATAAGACGTGCTTAGGGGTAAGCCCGGCAGTCAGGTGTTATATAAACGAACTATCTATATGAAGATCGGATTAGTCCTTTCCGGTGGTGGCGCGCGGGGTATATCCCACATCGGCGTTATAAAAGCCCTGGAAGAATTTGGTGTATCGGTAAGCTGTATCGCGGGCACGAGTGCGGGGTCCATCGTAGGATCGCTCTATGCCTATGGTCTGAAGCCCGATGCAATTCTTGACCTTGTTATCTCCACGAGTCTATTTAAAGCGATGCGTCCGGCCTGGACGTGGACCGGTCTTCTGAATGCCGATGGTCTTCGCGATACGCTGCTGCAACACATTCCCGAGAACAACTTTGCAGCGCTAAAACTCCCTATGACCATTGCCGCTACAGACATTGTGAAAGGCAAGGCAGCCTATTTCAACACGGGTGAGCTTATCCCCGCCATACTGGCCTCGTGCTGCGTACCGGCGGTATTCAATCCCATACACTTCAACGAGGGCACCTATGTAGACGGTGGCCTGGTAGACAACCTGCCCGCTGCTGCGATACGCCAGCAGTGCGACTTCCTGATCGGTTCCCATTGCAACTACATCAGCGATTCATTCGATGTAAAGAGTTTCCGCAGCGTGATCGAGCGCAGTCTGCTCATTGCGATCAACGGCAACACCGTGGCCAGCAAAGCGCTTTGCGACGTGGTGATCGAACCACCGGCAACGGGTAACTACGGCGGCTTCGAGATCAAGAAGGCGAAAGACCTGTTCCAGGCAGGCTATGATTTTGTACATCAGAATTTCAAGCAAGACGACTTTGCCCGCGTAAGCCATGACTGATCGTTTCAAAGAAGCCATCGTACAGGGCATTCCGGAGACACTGCCGCCCGCCCCGGTGTATGACACCACGATAAGCCATGCGCCACGTCGTAAAGCTATATTAAGCCGCGACGAAGAGGCCCTCGCCTTACGCAATGCCCTGCGCTACTTTGAACCCCGACATCACGCCGTACTCGCGCCTGAGTTCTACCAGGAATTAAAGCAGTATGGCCGAATCTATATGTATCGCTTCCGTCCGACGTATGCCATGCATGCCCGGCCGCTCGACGCGTACCCCTGCCAATCGAAGCAGGCCGCCGCAATCATGATGATGATCCAGAACAACCTGGATCCGGCCGTGGCACAACACCCGCACGAACTCATTACCTACGGTGGCAACGGGGCTGTGTTTCAGAACTGGGCGCAATATTTACTGGCCATGCAGTACCTGGCCACCATGACCGATACACAAACGCTGCACATGTACTCCGGTCATCCCATGGGACTCTTCCCCTCGGGCACCGATGCGCCACGCGTGGTGGTAACCAACGGCATGATGATTCCCAACTACTCGAAACCCGACGACTGGGAACGTTACAACGCACTGGGCGTAACGCAATACGGACAGATGACGGCAGGCTCATACATGTACATCGGCCCGCAAGGCATTGTACACGGCACCACCATTACCATACTCAACGCCGGCCGCAAAATAAGCCGGGCAGGCGAGGGGCTTGCCGGTAAACTCTTTGTATCGTCGGGACTCGGCGGCATGAGTGGTGCACAACCGAAGGCCGCCAACATTGCAGGCTGTGTGTCGGTGGTTGCCGAAGTCAATGCCAAGGCCACCTACAAACGCCATGAGCAAGGCTGGGTAGACGAAGTGATCGATAACCTCGACGCGCTGGTTGTACGTGTACGCCAGGCCCAGGCAGCACGCGAAGTAGTATCGATAGCCTACCAGGGTAATGTGGTAGATGTATGGGAACGCTTCGACACGGAAGACCTGTACATCGATCTGGGTTCAGACCAGACATCGCTTCACAACCCCTGGGCAGGAGGTTATTATCCGGCCGGTGTTACGCTCGACGCGTCGAATGCCCTGATGGTAAACGATCCGGAAGCGTTCAAACAACACGTACAGCAATCGTTGCGCCGCCATGCGGACGCGATAAACCGTCACGCCGCCAAAGGCACATACTTCTTCGACTACGGCAACGCGTTCTTACTCGAAGCCTCCCGCGCCGGCGCCGACATTATGGCACCGAACGGCATCGACTTCCGATACCCGTCGTATGTGCAGGACATTATGGGCCCGATGTGTTTCGATTTCGGCTTCGGTCCCTTCCGCTGGGTCTGTACATCCGGCAAACCCGAAGATCTGGAACAAACCGATCATATCGCTGCCACGATACTCGAAACCTTATTGAAAGAAGCGCCCTCGGAGATTCGCGCGCAGCTGCAAGACAACATTCAATGGATTAAACAGGCACGCCAGAACAAGCTGGTAGTGGGCTCTCAGGCGCGTATACTCTACGCCGATGCCGAAGGACGTATAGCCATTGCCCGCGCCTTTAACAAAGCCATACACGACGGCTTAATCGGGCCGGTAGTACTGGGCCGTGATCACCACGATGTATCGGGCACCGACAGCCCGTTCCGCGAAACGTCCAACATATACGACGGCTCGCGCTACACCGCCGATATGGCGATCCACAATGTGATCGGCGATTCGTTTCGCGGCGCTACGTGGGTGTCTATACACAACGGTGGGGGAGTAGGCTGGGGCGAAGTAATAAACGGCGGCTTCGGCATGCTGCTGGATGGCACCGATGCCGCAGACAGAAAGCTACAGAATATGTTATTTTACGATGTAAACAACGGTATCGCGCGGCGCGCCTGGGCTCGTAATCCCAATGCCGAATACGCTATCCGTCGCGCCATGGCGCAGACAGACCTCAAAATAACACTGCCCAACGCAGTTAACGACAACTTATTAGCTATAACGCAAGGAAGCAATTAAACAAATTGCTCATGATAAATCTTTGACTCAATTTTGAACCCTTAAAAACAAACAAAAACGGATTATTATGAAAAAACTGATCTTTACACTCTTTGTAATGATGGTTGCTTTAGCCTCGCATGCTCAGTATAAGCAGGGCAGAATGCTTGTGGGTGGTGGTGTTGAATTTTCTGCCATCACAAATAAGGATAAGGTGGGAAGCAGAACGACAACAAACTACACAACGACTACGTTTTCGGTTGGCCCTCGCTTCGGTTACTTTGTAATCGATCAACTTGCTATCGGTGCAACTCTTGACTTTACATCAACTGTTCAAAAGGCTGATGCTAACGACGACAAGAACAAAACGACACAAATCGCCTTAGCTCCATTCGTTCGTTACTACCTGCCGCAAAACATCTTCTTCGAAGGAAGCTTTGGTTTCGGTAGCGGTAAATATACAGAAGAGAGACGTGTAGGCGGCAGCACATATAAATACAATCTGACCACATGGTCGATAGGTGTTGGCTACGCCGCGTTTATTAACAGCAATGTCGCTATTGAGCCAATGCTCTCTTATGGATCAAACATTGCAACCGCTAAGAACAGCAATCCTAAGTCGAAAGACATTAACCAGGGCTTGACTCTCGGCGTAGGTTTCCAAATCTACCTGGGCAAGTAATTAGCGTTACTGATAAGCATAAAAGGTCGGGACATCCCCGGCCTTTTTTTATTCCCCCTGGTGAGTCTTCGACGAAGTAGTGACTTGTACTTTTGATCTATTACCTGGCTGACGGATCAATCACAACAACACAACCTTATCCGCTACACGCAACATCCACTACCCAAACGGGGTATACGTCCGGCATCACCGTTACACCATCAATAACTAACCGGTTAAAACAACGGTTTCGTAGCACGCAATTTTGTAAGTCATTCATATCCTTTATCGGTTATTCATCGCCCTATACGGCAATCAAACCGTAAAGCGGTGCGCCATTGACTGCAACGATGACTCCTGTACACTAACGGCATGGTAACATTTAAACCAATTAACCCGTTAGAAATCCTTAACTTAATAAAAAACAAAAAACACCTTTATGAAAAAGACCCTTATCACGGCGTTAACACTTATCGTAGGTACCATCGGTTATGTTAACGCTCAGACACAGGCAGGTAACAAGATGATTGGTGGCGGTATATCTTTTAGCTCCAGCACGAGCCAAAGCAGCGATGCCAAACAATCCAGCGTGTCTTTCACACCGCAGTTCGGATACTTTGTTGCTGACAACTTTGCCGTTGGTTTAGCGCTTTCGATAGGCAGTGAAAAAGAAGACAACGTTACCTTTGAAGACACGAGGTCTACCTGGGGAGTTGCCCCGTTTGCACGATACTATATGTTTACATCGAGCGACAAATTTGCATTCTTCGGTCAGGCAGCTCTTCAATTTGGAGGCGTAAAGGAATCAACCACCCGGCCGGGTATTGCCGACCAAAAATCGTCTAGCCTCACATTTGCGGTGTCTCCCGGTTTTGCGTATTTCTTTAATGAGCACTGGGCACTTGACATCTACCTTCGTGGCCTGGAGGTTCGTTCAGAAGACCCCGATAAAGATAACGACGACGACAAAACAACAGACATCACGTTTGATGTAAATTCCCTGGCTCCAAACTTCGGTATCCGCTATCACTTCTAATACGCCATACTCTCCTATACAAAAAAAGGCATGAGATACGATCATGCCTTTTTTGTGTTAGTATATCCACCGATAGTCACATCATATATTGTCATAAACAGTCAGAGAATCTACGACATCTACAAACGGTCCGTGCTACCGCTTCAACTGCAATGAATATATCGTACAGTATCTTTACGAATAACCCCTTCAGTGAACTCCCTCAACCCGCCATTCACCGGCATATTAAATGACAATCGCGCGCCCCAACGGGCCAATCCTGGGCTTTTTAACACCGAGGCATTATCTTTGTAGCGATATTTTGGAGTAAAACAATCTAACCAAATGAAAACAGTAAAATTACTTGTACTTGTACCTGCGTTTCTGCTCCTGAGCTTCGGGGCGTTTGCCCAGGCCCAGCTGGCTATTGGTGTAAAGGGCGGTCTTAACTTCGCCAAACTTGATGGAACCAGCGTAGAAGGCACCTACAAAGGCCGCACAGGCTACCACTTCGGCGCATTCGGTTTGATCAAGCTTAGCAAGATCGGTATCCAGCCTGAAGTGCTGTTCTCAAACCAGGGATCGAAAATTAAAACGAACACGGGTGACTTTGATGCCAACTTCAGCTACATCAACATTCCGATCCTAATCAAACTGTATACGGTAGCCGGTATCAACTTGCAGGCCGGTCCTCAGTTCGGTTTCCTGTCACGTGCAGAGATCGACGATAAAGACGTGAAGAGCACCTACAAAAACTCGGATGTGAGCCTTGCGCTGGGTGCCGGATGGGACCTTCCGTTTGGTTTGACAGTGGACGCACGCTACAACCTCGGCCTGACAAAGATCGACGATTCAGCTGCCGCTGATAACGTCAAGAACCAGGTATGGCAAGTATCGGTAGGATATAAGCTTATCAAGCTTGGTGGCGGAAACTAAGACGCCGCAACCTATGGTCATGAATTTCTACAGCTGAGGATATTTACCCCGCAGCTGATTATAAAAAAAGCTTCCGGTTCTATACGGGAAGCTTTTTTTATTGAGGTGAACCGAATGCTACTCGGCAATAATCAAATAATAATCTTTCTTGCCTTTCTGAGCCAGAATGTATTTGTCGTACAGCAAATCGGTGGCAGCCAGCTTTCGGTCGGCCTTAAGTTTCTCTTTGTTGATACTTACACCATTGCCTTGTATGGCTTTTCGTGCTTCGCCTTTCGACGAGTAGATGGTTGTCTTTTCACCGAGGAGGCCAACCGGATCTACATCGGCCTGGAACAGATCGCGGCCTACACGGAAGATGAGGCTCTCGTCGAACGCGTCTTCAATTTCTGCACCGCTTAGTTTCTTGAAGTCTTCGAACGATGCTCCGCCGAAGAGTATGTCGGTTGTAGCCTGTGCTTTGGCAAGCTGGTCCTCACCGTGTACCCGTATGGTAATGTCTTCCGCCAGGGCTTTCTGTAACTTGCGCAACTGCGGCGCCTGTGCGTGCTCTGCTTCAAGTGCTTCGATTTCAGCTTGTTCTTTCAGCGAGAAGATGCGTATGAAATTCGGCGCGTCCGCGTCAGATACCTTAAGCCAGTACTGGTAGAATTTATAGGGCGATGTTTTCTTCGGGTCAAGCCATACGTTGCCGCCTTCGGATTTGCCGAACTTGGTGCCATCGGCTTTGGTAATAAGTTTTGTAGTGAGCGCGAACGCCTCACCGTTACTTTTACGACGGATGAGTTCAGTACCGGTAACGATGTTACCCCACTGGTCTGACCCTCCCATCTGAAGCTTGCAGTTTTTGTTTTCGTTGAGCCAGTAGAAATCGTAGCCCTGTACGAGCTGGTACGTAAACTCGGTAAACGAAAGTCCGGTCTCCAGGCGTTTCTGCACAGAGTCTTTGGACATCATATAGTTTACGGTAATGTGTTTACCCACGTCGCGGATAAAGTCGAGGAAACGAAACTCCTTGAACCAGTCGTAGTTGTTAACCATTTCAGCCGAGGCATCGCCGCTGTTGAAATCGAGGAACTTCTCGAGCTGTTGCTTTACACAGGCCACGTTGTGGCTGAGCACATCTTCGGAGAGGAGGTTACGTTCGGCCGATTTGCCCGACGGGTCGCCAACCATACCGGTCGCACCGCCTACCAGGGCGACGGGCTTATGCCCACAGCGCTGAAAGTGCACCAGCGTCATGATTTGAACCAGGTGGCCGATGTGCAGCGAGTCTGCCGTGGGGTCGAAGCCAATATAACCAGACACAACTTCCTTATTCAGAAGCTCTTCCGTTCCCGGCATCATGTCGTGCACCATGCCGCGCCAGCGTAATTCTTCTACGAAATTCTTTTCCATTTTTCTTTAAAAGCAGGCAAATATAAAAAAATATCTTGCGCCGACAGGCAAAAAAAAGCCCACGACAACGTCGCGGGCTGGGGCAATGAATTGACTGCTCAATCCAGAATATAGCGGTACACCGGGTCGATCGGTGTGGTATGATCTAACTGGCACACCTGGTCGAGCAGGCCGTTTTCTATATGGTATACCCAGCCGAGAATAACCGGCAGTTGCGTGTCTTTCCAGGCCTGCTGGAGCAGCGAGGTTTTGGCGAGGTTATGACATTGCTCGATAACACTCAGTTCAACCAACCGGTCAGCGCGTCTGTCCAGGTTTTCAATAGCCTCCAGCTCGTCGCGGTGAATGCGGTAGGTATCTTTAATGTTGCGTAACCATTTGTTGAGCATTCCAAAACTGTTGTTGCCCATGGCGGCACGGATACCGCCGCAGCCGTAGTGACCGCAGACAATAATGGTTTTTACTTTCAATACCTGAACGGCGTACTGTACGACACTCAACAGATTAAGGTCGGTATGGACGACCAGGTTGGCGATGTTCCGGTGCACGAAGATATCGCCCGGCTCGGTGCCGGTTACTTCGTTCGCAGGAACACGGCTGTCGGAACAACCGATCCAAAGGAATTCTGGTGTTTGTATATGAGCATGGCGCATGAAGTAGTCTTTGTCATAGCGTACTTTTTCCTGAGCCCAGGCTCTGTTCTGTAATATGAGTTTTTCAGCTGATTTCACGAGTAATGATTAAAATGTTATTTACGAAAGAATTCATTGACCGACGAGTGCGATTTCTTTACCTCTACCTGAATGTTCCGGTTAGGAGCATTGAGTACGAAGTCCTGGATGGTCTCCACAATGTCGGCATCGATAAATTGTGACGCACCACCGTCAATGATCAGGTTTGCACCTTTGGGTATACGCTCAAAGGTTTGCCGCAGTACGGCTTTATTCAGAAAAGTTACGTCTTTATTGAGACGTAGTAAATAGTTGTTGTCGTGTTTCACTACCGCAATCGCTTCGCGGAAGTTGGAGTACAATACAAAGCTCAACCCCACAACGATACCGATGAAGATACCCACGAGCAGGTTGGTCAGCAGTATGGCGATGATCGTTATAATGAACGGCAGGAACTGACTCCAGCCTTTCTTATACATCTCGCGATACAACGCAGGCTTCGTAAGCTTGTAGCCCGTCATAATGAGTATTCCCGCCAGCGCCGACAGTGGAATGAGATTCAGTACGGTAGGGATAAACGCTACTGAAAGCAACAGAAAGCCGCCATGCACCACGGTGGATAACTTAGTACGCGCACCGGCGTTAATGTTAGCCGATGTACGCACGATTACCGCCGTAACGGGCAGCCCCCCGATAAGTCCTGACACTATATTGCCCACACCTTGTGCCCGCAGTTCGCGGTTCAGGTTGGTAATACGTTTAAACTCGTCCAGCTTATCGGCGGCTTCAATACTGAGCAGGCTTTCCAGGCTGGCCACCAGCGCGAGGGTAACGGCTACGGTGTACACCTTGGGATTGTTCAGGTTG
>Ga0065165_1001090_pt1 | contig 32306 bp, 25 predicted proteins | sample AraplaMF_Cvi_mMF_FD_63813 | JGI IMG/M metagenome (GOLD analysis project Ga0065165, IMG submission 63813) | Arabidopsis root microbial communities from the University of North Carolina, USA - plate scrape MF_Cvi_mMF (version 2) (version 3) | ecosystem: Host-associated > Plants > Roots >... | reverse complement strand
ATTGGCTAACGCATCGGATGTGGATGCTGGCAGCACGCTCTCGGTAGTATCGGTTCCGGGGACGTTGCCAGCTGGCGTGACTTACAACGCTGGTACGCACAGCTTCACGCTGGATCCAAGCCATTCGGCTTATCAAAGCTTGGCGGCAGGACAGACGCTGGACGTGACGGTCAACTATGGCCTGAGCGATGGCGTGGCAACGACGCCGGGATCGGTCAAGTTCACGGTCTCCGGCATCAACGACGCGCCGGTATTGAACGCCGCTGCAACACCAGTTCTCACCAATGTCATCGAAGATGCTGGAGCGCCAAGCGGTGCAGTAGGTACGCTCGTGTCCAACCTGATCAATCTGAATCCGCCGGTTGGTGGCCTCGATAACGTATCCGACGCCGATAGTGGCGCAATCACCGGCATTGCATTGACCGGAACCAATGTCGCCAATGGCTCCTGGTGGTATTCCACCAATGGCGGCACAAACTGGACGGCGGTTGGCGCGGTGTCGAATTCGTCTGCGTTGCTGTTGTCGGCAGACGCGAACACGCGGCTCTACTTCCAGGGAGGTACTGACTTCAATGGAACCGTCAGCGATGGCTTGACTTTCCGCGCTTGGGATCGCACTAGCGGTACGGCCGGTACGATGGTCAACACCACTTCCAATGGCGGAAGTACGGCCTTTTCAACGGCCACCGATACTGCCTCCATTACCGTCGTTGACGACAATTACCCTCCGGTTGCAACAGCCGACCGGGTCATCGTATCGAGCAGTACTACCGTCACCATCTCGACGAGCGCGCTACTCGGCAATGACACCGATATTGACGGGGCCGCGTTGGTGATTACTGGCGTAGGAGCCGCCTCAGGGATTTCAAACCTGGCTTTAACCAGCGCAGGTATCACGTTCAAGAGCGGAAGTACTGCTGGTAATTCGGTCGGCAGCTTCCAATATACGGTGTCCGACGGTCGTGGTGGCACTGCGACAGGGACAGTCGCAATTGACGTTAGGGCAGTCACCAGCAGTAGCAGCAGTGGCGATACAGTTGATCTCAGCGGAGCCGGCACTTACCAGGCCTCTTACATCGATGCCGATAACGGGTCCGATACGGTGACCGGTGGCGCGGCCGGTGACAATTTCTACGGTGGTTCTGGCAATGCCATGGACATACTGAGGGGATCGGCAGGCAACGATCTCCTTGTCGGTGAGGGCGGCAACGATGATTTGTCCGGCGGTGCGGGCAACGACGTTCTGCGCGGCGGCAGTGGCGATGATGTGATGGATGGCGGCGACGGTAGCGAGGACATGCTGGACTTCTCCGACGGCAGTGCGCTGAGCAATTTCACGCTGGTACAGAGCACCAATGCGACCAACACCAATGGTGCGGGCGGGCTCGGAAACGATTCCTATAAAAACATGGAAGGCGTCATCGGCAGCTCTTCGAGCGATATCATCAACGGCAGCGCAGGCAACGACATCATCCGCGGTGGCGGAGGTAACGACGCGCTTGACGGGAAAGGCGGTAACGACCTTCTCGACTTCTCGGATGCCACGGCGGGAATTACGTTTACGATGGGCCCGAATGGCGCTGGCACGTTCACTGCGTCGGGCCTGGGCACCGATACGTATTCCGGATTTGAAGGCGTCATCGGTACCGCTTTCGCTGATACCTTGACCGGCCTGGCCGTTGCCGATGAACTGCGTGGTGGCGCCGGCAACGATACGATCAACGGTCTGGCTGGCGACGACCGCATTGTCGGCGGGGCGGGCGCCGATACGTTGACTGGCGGCGCCGACAACGACACCTTCGTTTTTGATACGGCCCCCAATGCTGTCGACACGATTACGGACTTCAATGCATCGGGATCCGCTGCCAGCGGCGACACGATCGAGTTGTCGCTTGCAGTGTTCACGGCCATCACGACCCCATCAGGCAATGTCTTGTCTTCGTCCGAATTTGCATCGTCCGCTGAGGGCGGCGTGACCGATGTGGTGGCCGCCGGCGTAAGGGTGATTTACGACAGTGTCACCGGCAACCTGTACTACGACGCCGATGGGCAAGGCGCCGCCGGACGGACGCTGGTTGCCAAGCTGGTGCTGACTGATCCGGCCGATACGTTCGACTACAACGACATCAAGCTGGGTTCATGATCTGGTGACGGAACAGGGGAATATCATGAAGCCTCTCTTTCAGCTCCTCCGGCGTCCGCTCCTGGTCGTCGCCGGTTTCTCGTTCTTCGTCAACCTGCTGCTGCTGGCCCCTGCGCTGTTCATGTTGCAGGTCTTCGACCGCGTGCTGACCAGCCAAAGCAGGGAAACGCTGCTGGTCCTGCTGCTTGGCATGGTGCTCGCACTTGTTTTGATGCTGATGCTGGATTACCTGCGCAGCCGCTTGCAGGGTGTGGTCGGCAACCTGATCGCCGAACACCTGTCGCCTGCCGTGGCCAAGGAGATGCTGGCAAAGACTGCCCGCCGGGCGGACAGCGTACCATCCGAAGGGCTGCGCGATGTGGCAGCCCTGCGCAACCTCTTTTCCGCGCAAGGCCTGCTGGCACTGTTCGATACGCCATGGGCGGTGGTCTACATTGCGGTCATCTGGCTGGCCCACCCGATGCTTGGCGCTGCCGCGGCGGCGGCCTCCGCGTTGATGCTGGTCCTGGCTGTGCTCAACGACCGGATCACGCGGCGCGACATCGAAGCGCTGCAAAAAGAGGCCGCGAAGGCAACCCGCTACCTCGAATCGTCGATACACAATGCGGAAGTGGTGCAATCGCTGGGCATGGCAGACGCACTGATCGAGCGCTGGCGGGCGCTGAATGCCAAGGTTTCCGCCTTGCAGGGGCCGACTGCACGCAGGTCGGTCGCGATGGCGGCTTTCACGCGGATGACGCGGCAACTGGTGCAGATCCTGATGCAGGCGCTGGGCGCATATCTCGTCATCAGCGGCGAAGGCACGCCAGGCATCCTGGTGGCTACCACGGTCTTGCTGGGCCGTGCATTATCGCCAGTGGAGCAAGTGGTGGGCAGTTGGCGTGTGCTGGCTGAGGCGCGCCTTGGCTTCACTCGGCTGGCCGGCCTGCTGGATGCCGCTGAGCGCCAGCCGGAGCGCATGAAACTGCCGGCACCCATCGGACGTCTGCAGGCGCAAGGCCTGGTGTTCCGCCCGCCGCAAAGCGAACGCATGGTGCTGGCCGGCGTGACACTGAATTTGGAACCGGGCGAATCGCTGGCCATCATTGGCGCCAGCGGTGCCGGCAAGTCGACGCTGGCACGCCTGCTGACGGGCTTGTGGGCGCCGAACAATGGCACGGTGCGGCTTGATGGCGTTGACCTGGCCCAATGGCCCCGCGAAGAACTAGGGCCCTGGCTGGGCTACCTGCCCCAGGATGTGGAACTCTTCGCCGGCACCGTCGCCGAGAATATTGCGCGCCTGGGCGCGGTCGATTCTGAAAAGGTGGTGCAGGCGGCGCAGCGCGCCGGCGTGCACACTCTCATTCTCTCGCTGCCGCAGGGTTATGACACGCAGATCGACGGCATGGGCGTGATGCTGTCTCCCGGCCAGCGTCAGCGCATCGCACTGGCGCGCGCCTTGTACGGGGAGCCAAAACTCCTGGTGCTGGACGAACCCAACTCCAACCTCGATGGGGCCGGCGAACTGGCGCTTGCCGATGCGTTGAAGGCGTTGAATGGAGAGGTCACCGTGATCGTGATCACGCACCGCAGTACATTGGTGCAGCACATGGACAAGATGCTGGTGCTCGATGCCGGCCGCGTACAGCACTTCGGTACGGTGGCCGAAGTCATGCAGGCGATGCAGCCAGGCCAGGGCAGGGCGGGTGGGCAAGTTGTGGCCATGCCGCGCGTGGCTGAAGGGAGGGCATGATGGAAAGCGCACTGTATAAGATGCCGGCAAACGATTCCTTGCAGCTGCATGTCGGCGAGGCGCGCCGCCTGGCGCGCTGGGGCATGGCTGTGGTGATCTTCGGGCTGTTGCCGGTTATGGCCTGGATGGCGTATGCACCTTTGTCCTCGGCTGTGGTGGCTCAGGCGTATGTGAAAGTGGACTTGAACCGCCGTCCGGTGCAGCATGCGGAAGGCGGCATCGTGCGCCAGGTACTGGTACGCGATGGCCAGCACGTCAAGCAGGGCGAACCTTTGCTGGTGCTGGGCGACGTATCCGTCGATGCGGACAAAAACCGGCTGGATTACCGCGTCAAGACCGAGCGCGCCAGCCTGGCGCGGCTCGACGCCGAGCAGGGCATGCAGCAGTCGATCACATTCCCCGGGGACGTACTCGAAGCCGCGCAAGCCGACCCGCGCCTGGCAGAGCAGATATCCAAAGAGCGCGCGCTGTTCGCTGCGCGACGCGATGCTCTGCTGGCGCAGGTACGGCTGCTGCATTCGCAGCGCGACAAGGTGGCGGAGGAAGTCGTTGCGCTGCGCGCGCAAATCACGCAGGCAAGCGAATCGATGAAATTCCAGAAGATCGACCTGGATAACAACAGCAAACTGCGCAAGGACGGCTTTGTTTCCGCCACCCGCATCTCGCAGCTCGAAGGCTCGCTTGCCGATTACGGCGTGAAGCTCGAAGAGCGTCGCTCGGAGCTGGCGCGCGCCCAGCAGCGTATGGTCGACATCGACCTGCGCGTGAGTTCCCTGGAAGGTGAATACAGGCAGCAGGCGAGTGACCAGCTCAAGGTGGCGACAGCGCGCCTGTCCGAAATCGAGCAGGAGCAGCGCAAGTCGGTGGATGCGTCAGCGCGCCAGGTCATTACCGCACCTGCCAGCGGCGAAGTCATTGGCTTGAAGTACCCGGTGTCCGGAGCTGTGATCCCGCCGCGCGAAACTATTGCCGACATTGTGCCGGACGACACGCGCCTGGTGACGGAGGCGCGCATCCGGCCGGACGATATCAGCCGCATCATGCAAGGCCAGCCTGCCGATATCCGCTTCACCGCTTTCAAGTACCGCACGACGCAACTGGTGCGCGGCAAGGTGATTTACATTTCCGCCGACCGCCTGGTCGACCGCGCCACGGAGGCTCCGTATTATTCGGTGCTGGTGGAGGCCGATTCGGCATCGCTGGCCAAGGCGGGCGATCTTAAACTGCTGGCCGGGATGCCGGCGGAAATTTATATCGAAGGGGAAAAGCGCACGCCGCTGCAATACCTGCTTGAGCCGGTCACGCAGGTGCTGCGCCACGCGGCGCGCGAGCGCTGAAAAAACGAAAAACCCGCAATGCATCGAGTGCAGTGCGGGTTTTCGCTGAATCCTTTGGTGGTGATAGGTGGACTTGAACCACCGACCCTAGCATTATGAATGCTATGCTCTAACCAACTGAGCTATATCACCGCAAGGCCAACATTATCGGCGCTGGCCGCTGATCTGTCAAGAAATGTTTACGCCGTGGCGATTTTTGCAAGCACTTTGGCCTGCAATTGTTGTGCGGCGTCGGTCGCGCAGCAATCCACCACAATCCGCTCCGGCATGGCGCGCAGCCAGGTGAGCTGGCGCTTACATAGCTGGCGGGTGGCGATGATGCCGGTTTCGCGCATCGCCGCATAATCGATGGTGCCGTCCAGGTATTCCCAGGCCTGGCGATAGCCCACGCAGCGGATCGACGGCAGGCCAGGATGCAGGTCGCCGCGGGCACGCAGGGTTTTCACTTCATCCAGGAAGCCGGAATCGAGCATGATGTCGAAGCGGCGCGCGATGCGTTCGTGCAGCCAGGCGCGGTCGGAAGGTTCAAGCGCGAACGACGCCAGGTCGAAGGGCAGTTCTTCCTTTTCACGCTGGGCCAGCAGCTCGGACATCGGCTTCCCGGACAGGGCGTGGATTTCCAATGCACGCTGGATGCGCTGGGCGTCGGCTGGCTTGAGGCGGGCAGCGGTTTCGGGATCCACTTGCGCCAGGCGCGCATGCATGGCAGGCCAGCCGATGCGGGCTGCTTCTTCGTCCAATTGCGCGCGCAGGGCGGCGTCGGCGCCCGGCAGGTCGTCCAGGCCATCGGCCAGGCCTTTGTAATACAGCATGGTGCCGCCGACCAGCAGCGGGACGTTGCCGCGTGCAGTGATTTCAGCGACCAGGCGCAAGGTATCGCTGCGGAACTGGGCCACCGAGTAGGAGTCCAGCGGATCGATGATATCGATCAGGTGGTGCGGCACGGCGGCCAGTTCTTCTTTCGAAGGCTTGGCGGTGCCGATGTCCATGCCGCGGTAAACCAGCGCGGAATCGACCGAGATGATTTCGCATGGCACCTGCTGCGCGATGGCCAGCGCGGCGGCGGTTTTACCGGACGCGGTCGGCCCCATGATGGCGACCGCCAGCGGACGCTTGTTCAACTGCTCATTCATTGCAATTACTGCCCGCGCAGGAAGAGTTTATCCAGCGCGTTGATGTCGATCTGCACCCAGGTCGGGCGGCCGTGGTTGCACTGGTCGGCGCGCTCGGTGGCTTCCATGTGGCGCAGCAGGGCGTTCATTTCCGGCACGGCGAGGATGCGGTTGGCGCGCACTGCGGTGTGGCAGGCGAGGGTGCCGAGCAGCTCGTTGCGGCGCTCGATCAGCACGCGCGAGCCGCCGAATTCGCGCACATCGCGGATCACGTCGCGCGCCAGGGTCTGGGCATCGGCGTTTTTCAGCAGTGCCGGGACGGCGCGCACGGCCAGCGTGGTCGGCGACATGACGGCAATGTCAAAGCCCAGGGTTTTCAGCGTGTCGCCGTGTTCCTGCACGGTGCCCACTTCCACTGCGTCGGCGTAGAAGGTGACGGGGATCAGCAGGTTCTGCACCGACATTTCGGTGCCGTCGATCTGGGCGTCAAGTGCGTTCTTCAACTGCTCGTACAGGATGCGCTCGTGCGCGGCGTGCATGTCGACCAGTACCAGGCCTTTGCTGTTCTGGGCCAGGATATAGATACCGTGCAGCTGCGCCAACGCGAAGCCGAGCGGGAATTCTTCGCCGGCCATCTGCGCCGACGAAGCGGTGATCGGCGAGGCTTGCGGCAGCGTGTAATCGGCGGAGGCGCGGAAGCCATTGCCGCCGTCGGCTGCGGTGGCAGGCGGGGCGAAATTGTCGCGCGGGTCGTTCGACCACAGGGCGCCGTAGCGCTCCGTGCTCTGGGCCACGCCGCCATTGCCGGCACCGCCGCCGAATGGCGATGGCGAGAACGTCGGGCGGTATTCCGGATTCAGGATGGAGCCGAAGCTGGTCTGCTGCTGCGGGCGCCAAACGGGCCCCGACGCCTGCAGGTTGTCGGCGGCCGGCAAGGGCGAAGGCACGCTGCCGTGCGAAGTGGCCGACGTCGCGGCCAGCGCACGCTGCACGGCGTGGAACACGAACTGGTGCACCGCGCGGCCATCGCGGAAACGTACTTCAATCTTCGACGGGTGCACGTTCACGTCGACCAGGGCCGGGTCGAGGTCGAGCGCCAGCACATAGGAGGGATAGCGGTCGCCATGCAGCACGTCTTCATAAGCAGCGCGCACGGCATGCACCAGCAGCTTGTCGCGCACGAAGCGGCCGTTGACGTAGAAGTACTGACTGTCTGCACGGCCTTTGGATGCAGTCGGCAAGCCGGCAAAGCCATGGAGGCGCAGCACGCCCGAACCTTCATCCAGCGCCAGGCGGGCTTCTTCGAAATTGCTGCCCAGGATTTGCGCGCTGCGCTTGGCCATGTCGCTGACCATCCAGTGGTCGACGGTCTTGCCGTTGTGGCTCAGCGTGAACGATACGTCCGGCCGGGCCAGGGCGATGCGGCGCACCACTTCCGCGCAGTGGCCGAATTCGGTCTGCTCGGACTTCAGGAACTTGCGGCGTGCCGGGGTGTTGAAGTACAGGTCGCGCACATCGATCGTGGTGCCGGGAGCGCCGGAAGAAGGCACCACCGTGCCTTCATGCGAGCCTTGCAGTTCCCAGGCGTGGGCGCCGTCGGCGGTGCGCGACGTCAGGGTGACTGCCGCCACGGAGGCGATCGACGCCAGGGCTTCGCCGCGGAAGCCGAGGGTGCCGACATTTTCCAGGTCGTCCAGAGAGGCGATTTTTGAGGTCGCGTGGCGCGCCAGGGCCAAAGGCATCTGGTCCGGCGGAATGCCGCGACCATTGTCAGTAATGCAAATACGTTTGACGCCGCCTTCTTCCAGCCGCACGGTGATCTGGGTCGAGCCCGCGTCCAGGGCGTTTTCCAGAAGTTCTTTGACAACTGCCGAAGGGCGTTCCACGACCTCGCCGGCAGCGATTTGGGAAATCAGTTGGTCTGGGAGGGCCCGGATCGGGCGGGGTGGGTTTGGCGCGTTCATTGCCACATTATAATGTCCACCTTGGGGTCAGGAACGAAAGTGGACAATGTCCACATTTGTTCCTGACCCCGAAGTGGACATTTTCCTTATTTCACTTCGCGGACGGGGATGGGGACGTTGCACAGGTCGACGTGGCCGGCGGCGTATTTGGTCCATGGGCCGCCGCGGTTGCGCTGCGCTTCGGCCACGGACTTGAATCTGGCCGACTCGGTGCGCATCACTTCGAACTTCGATCGCTCGCCTTCGGGCACGTCGGCGGCCAGGCGCACCGACTTGATCGGCACCCATTGCTCTTCTTTCTCGAACATGCCCATCGGCGCCGGGCCGCGCGGCAGCACGGACAGCAGCGGCATGCCGCTCACGATGCGCCCCACCACGGTGATATTGCGGTCCAGGTGGCGCGGCGAGTTGCCGATCACGGTGTACAGGGTGCCGCCGTTGCCGCTATCGGACTCATTGCCGCGCGCTACGCCAACCATGCCGTAGCAATGCGCCAGCCAGGTCTGGCCGGTTTTCGGGTCGCGCGCGGAGGGGAAACCATTGGAGTGGCCAACCTGCGGCGCGTAGCCATCCTTGTCCGGCAGGCGGGTGAACTGGGTGTCGTTCTTCATTGCGACCGTGAATTCCTGCTCCAGCTTGGCCTTGGCGGATCCGAGCGGCTTTGGCTTGTCCTCGCGCGGGTCGCCCCACTGCACCACGAAATTATCCTGCGTACGGTAGATCCACAGGCCGTCCCAATAGCCTTCCTTGGCCATGGTGCGGATGTTGGCGGTGTGGTTCGGCGCGAAGGCAGGCGCCAGTTCGATGATCACGCGGCCGGTCGGCAGGTCCATGTACAGGGTGTTGGCCGGGTCCAGCTGGCGCCAGTCGGCTGGCGGCGCGGCCTTGACGATGTCGCCGACGGTTGGCTTGGGCGGCAATTCTTTGGTGGGGGCGGCCATGGCGGCCAGGGGCAGGGCCAACGCGAGGATTGCGGGCAGGGTGGACTTCACTAAGGTCTCCTTTGTGGGGTTCTAAGCAGATGCTAAGATGCCGGGCAATTTTAGCCTGTAAGATAGACAGTTTGGTATCATCCCCGCCGCAACCTTTTGGGATTTAATAATGGATTTCGTTCAATTGCTGGACATGCTGGTGCACGTTGACAGTGCGATGGATAAGTTGATCGCACAGTATGGCATGTACATCTATGCGCTGTTGTTTGCCATCGTCTTTTGCGAGACCGGCCTGGTCGTACTGTTCTTCTTCCCCGGCGATACGCTGCTGTTCATCGGCGGCGCTTTCTGCGCCACCGGCCAGATGCACCTCGGATTACTGATGTTCCTGTTGGCGACTGCTGCAATTTTGGGCAATACCACCAACTACTGGATTGGCGAAGCCATTGGCCAGAGGGTGTTTACCCACGACTACCGGTGGATCAACAAAGATGCCTTGCGCCGCACCCACGAGTTCTTCGAGAAGCACGGCGGCAAGACCATCATCCTGGCGCGCTTCGTTCCCGTGGTGCGTACCTTCGCACCGTTCGTGGCCGGCGTGTCGGACATGACCCATGCGCGCTTCCAGCTGTTCAACATCGCCGGCGCCGTGGCCTGGGTCGTGTCGCTGTGCGTGGCGGGTTATGTCTTCGGCAACACCCCGTTCGTGCGCGATCACCTGAGCAGCATCGTGCTGTTCGGTGTTGGCGTGGCCGTGGTGCCGATGGCACTGGGCGGCGCCTGGAAACTGGCCCGCCGCATGCTCAAGCGTTAAGCCGCTCTCAAGTTTTCCCGCAGCGCAACCGTTAACCGGAGAAACAGTCTCTCCTCCGGATTTAACATGCGTAACTTGATCGCCCTGTCGGCCTGTTGTCTTGTCCTCGGGACAGCAGGCGCCGCCGATCCCGCCACCACGCCGTCGAAGGGCGTGCCGAGTATTCGCCCCAACCTGGCTGCTGCTGCTGCGGCCGAGAAGGCGAGTATTGAAAAAGACGCCAGTTCGGCCAGTGGCCCCAAGTACGTTCCTCCTGTGCGCAAGAACCCGGCTGCATCCGCCGCTGCCCAGCGCGAGGAAGAGGCGCGCGCAGAAGCCGAACTGTCGGAGAAGATCGCCCAGCGCCTGGCCGAGATGCGTGCCAACCAGGCTGCCCGCATGGCCGCCGCCGAAAAGGCGCGCAAGCAGAAGGCCGCCAAGGTTGCCGCGGCCGAAGTCGCTGCCAAGGCACCGCCGCCGCGCGTGTATGGCACCCATTGGACCTATGAGGGCGAATATGGTCCGGCCAACTGGTCCAAGATCAATTCGGACTGGGCGAAGTGCTCGACCGGCAGCCGCCAGTCGCCGATCGATATCCGCGATGGCATGAAGGTGGACCTGGAGCAGATCGCCTTCGACTACCATCCTTCCGGCTTCAACGTGACCGATAACGGCCACACCGTGCAGGTGATGGTCGCCCCGGGCAATTACCTGAGCGTGGCAGGCCGCACCTACGAGCTGCAGCAATTCCACTTCCACCGTCCGGCCGAGGAGCGCGTCAACGGCAAGGGCTTTGAAATGGTGGTGCACCTGGTGCACAAGGATCCGGAAGGCAGGCTGGCGGTGCTGGCGCTGCTGCTGGAGCGCGGCAAGCCGCAACCGACCATCCAGACCGTGTGGAACAACCTGCCGCTGGAAAAGGGCGATACGGCCACGCCGAGCATCGTGCTGGACCCGAACGACATGCTGCCGCAGCGCCGCGAGTACTATACGTTTATGGGCTCGCTGACCACGCCGCCATGCACCGAAGGCGTGCTGTGGCTGGTGATGAAGGAGCCGGTGCAGGCCTCTCCTGCGCAACTGGCCTTGTTCAGCCGCCTGTATCCGTTCAATGCACGTCCGATCCAGGCCAGCTCCGGCCGCATGATCAAGGAATCAAACTGATGGTGTGAAGGCCGGTCCATTCGGCGCCGGCCGCCAGCACCTGCTTGTCCACCCGGGCAGGTTCAATACAGACGAAACGGCGGTAGTCGCCGTCGTCCATGTCGGTGGAAGCTGCCGCGCCTTCCGCACCCGGATTCCAGACCACCCATTCCGAAAAGCCTTGCTGTTCCAGCTGCAGCGTGCCGGCGCCGGTGTCGAGGCGCAGTTGCGGCGTGGCGGGGCGGATATCGTCCAGCGCGCCGCTGAAGGGCATGCCGTCCAGCGTGGCTTGCTCGAATTCCGTGACGGCGAAATAGGTGTGCAGTGCACCGGCCCAGCTGAAGTCCTGCAGGCCGGTGTTGCGCACGGCGTAGCGGATGTCGAGGGCGCTGGCTTTCAGTTCGACGCGCAGGCGCAGTTCAAAGGCGCGCGGCCAGGCGTGGAAATGGTTGCGTGGCAGGTCGCTTTGCGCCAGGGCCAGTTCGGCCCAGTCATTGGCCTGTTCGACGATGCGCCAGGTGGAGGTGCGGGCGAAGCCGTGGCGCAAGCCGTCGCCGCGCGTGGCGAACTGGGGAAAGATCACCGGCACACCGCCGCGCACGGCGGCACTGCCGTCGAGCGCCGAACGCTGGCTCAGGAACAGGCGTTCCTTGCCGTCCGCAGTCTTCCACGACATCAAATGCGCACCGAACAGGGAAATGGTGGCTTCGGCGCCTTCGGGTGTGGAGATGCGAACTTCGTTCATGCGCTTTCCCTTTTGCTTATGTGAGCCGGTTCTTGGCGAGCGGCGGGTTCTTGGCGAAATAGCGGCGGATGCCTTTGACGATGGCGTCCGCGATCTTGTCCTGGTAATCGTCGTCCAGCAGGCGCGCTTCTTCTTCCGGGTTGGAGATGAAGGCGGTCTCGATCAGGATCGACGGGATGTCGGGGGCTTTCAGCACGGCGAAGCCGGCTTGTTCGACCGCGCCTTTGTGCAGCTTGTTGATGCCGCCGATTTCGCCCAGCACCGCCTTGCCGACCTTCATGCTGTCGTTGATCTGCGCGGTGGTTGAGAGGTCGAACAGCACGCTGGCAAGCTGCGGGTCGTGGCCCTTGGCATTGGCGCCGCCGATCAGGTCGGCCTGGTTTTCCTTGTCGGCCAGCCAGCGTGCGGCGGACGAGGTGGCGCCTTTTTCAGACAGCACAAAGACCGAAGAGCCGCGGGCGCTGGTTTTCACGAAGGCGTCGGCGTGGATCGAGACAAACAGGTCGGCGTCGACCTTGCGCGCCTTTTCCACGCGCTTGCCGAGCGGGACGAAGTAATCGCCGTCGCGGGTGAGCATCACGCGCATGTTCGGGTGGTCTTCGATCTTGTCTTTCAGGCGCTTGGCGATAGCCAGCACGATGTCTTTTTCGCGGCTGCCGCGTGCGCCCATGGCACCGGGGTCTTCGCCGCCGTGGCCGGGGTCGAGGGCGATGGTGAGCATGCGGACCATTTTCTCGGCGCCGGGTTTCTGGCCGGGCTTGGCGTGTGCCGGCACAGGGTCTGGCTCGGCAGGAGTTGGCTTGCCGCTCTGGTTGGCGAGCGCAGGCGCCTGGCCGGGCGCATTGGCGCCGGCGCTCGTTCCGCCTGGCGCCGGCGCGGTCGTTGCAGTGGCGGGCTGGCCGGGGCCAGCGGGAGTGGTCGATGTGATGGGCGGGGTGCTTGCACCGTGAGCACCGCTGTTCGTGGCGCCCTGGCCCGGTACAGCCGCCTGGACTGATGCGGCAGGCTGGCCTGCCGCGGCTTGCTGCTGCGCCTTGTCGTCCTGCGACCATTCGCCCTTTTCGATCAGTGCCGCGATCGGGTCAACCGCCTTGACCGGGTACAGGTCGAAGATCAGGCGATGCTTGTAAGTGCCGACCGGTTCCAGGGTGAACACTTGCGGCGTGACCTTTTCCTTCAGGTCGAACACCAGCCGCACCACATTCGGGCGGTTCTGGCCGACGCGCACTTCCTTGATGTAGGGGTCATTCGACTCGATCTTGGCGACCAGGCTTTTCAGCGTGGAGTTCAGCACCAGGCCTTCGATGTCGACCACCAGCCGGTCCGGGTCCGGAACCAGGAAGTGCTTGACCTTGAGATCGGTGTCGTTTTCCAGCGTAACGCGCGTGTAATCTTCCGCCGGCCAAACGCGCACCGCCAGGATCTGCGCGGCCTGCGCGGTCATCGGTGCAAGCACGGACAGCAGCAGCGTGCCGCCGGCCTTGAGCACGGTGCGGCGGCTTACAGGTTTGGAGCGAACTGGAGGCGTTGAAGGCATGACGTACCAAGAGCTGAAGACGGCTGCAATTCTACATCACGTCCAGTGCCGGCTACAGAGAGGAAAACATGAAGGTCGGGCGGCGGCAACACGCCGTCCGCCTTCTCCGGCCATTCGACGATGCAGACGTTCTCGCGATTGAACTCTTCGCGGAAGCCGGCATCGAGGAATTCTTCCGGGCTGCCCATGCGGTACAGGTCGAAATGCACCACGTTGGCCGGCTTGCCGTCGACCTTCACGCGATAGGGTTCGGACAAGGTATATGTCGGGCTTTTCACCGGTCCCACATGGCCGGCCGCATGCAGCAGTGCGCGGGTCAGCGCCGTCTTGCCGGCGCCCAGGTCGCCGTGCAGGTAGATCGCCATGCCGGGCAGCAGGGCGCGCGACAGGGCGGCCCCTAGCGCCGCAGTGCCGGCTTCGTCGTGGAGATGGGATTTAAAGTGCTGCATCGAATAAAATGATGGTTTGGATTTCCCCGCATTGTACGGCCGTGTCACTCTCCCAAGCCAATTTAGACGAATTAGCCAGCCGCATCAAGGCATGGGGCCTGGAGCTCGGCTTTGCGGAGGTGCGGATTGCCGATATCGACCTGTCGGCCGCTGAGGCGGGACTGCAGGCATGGCTCGATGCCGGCATGCACGGCGATATGGACTATATGGCAAGCCACGGCATGAAGCGCGCCCGCCCGGCGGAGCTTGTGCCGGGCACGGTACGGGTGATCACGGCGCGCATGAACTATTTGCCCGGCGCGGCCGACGAGAACTGGCGCGAACGCGAAACGGCGCGCCTGTCCGATCCCACGCAGGCGGTCATCTCCGTCTATGCCCGCGGCCGCGACTATCACAAGGTGCTGCGTGCACGGTTGCAGCAGCTGGCCGACAAGGTCAGTGCGGAAATCGGCCAATTCGGTTACCGCGTATTCACCGATTCGGCCCCGGTGATGGAGCTGCCGCTGGCGGAAAAGTCCGGCCTGGGCTGGCGAGGCAAGCACACCTTGCTGATCAACCGCAGTGCGGGCTCCATGTTTTTCATGGGCGAGATCCTGGTCGACCTGCCGCTGCCGGTGGACGAACCGACCGGCGCGCACTGCGGCCAGTGCACGGCCTGTATCGACGTCTGCCCGACCCAGGCCATCCTCGGCCCGGGCAGGCTGGATGCGCGGCGCTGCATTTCCTACCTGACCATTGAACTCAAAAGCGCCATCCCGCAAGAATTGCGGCCCTTGCTGGGCAATCGTGTCTACGGCTGCGATGATTGCCAGACCGTCTGCCCCTGGAACAAATTCGCCCAGCGCGCCACGCTGCCGGACTTCGATGAACGCCATGCGCTCGGCAGCGCCGGCATGATCGAACTGTTCGCGTGGAGCGAGGACGAATTCAACCGCCGCATGGAGGGCAGCCCGATCCGCCGCATCGGCCATGAGCGCTGGCTGCGCAACCTGGCGGTCGGCCTTGGCAACGCGTCACGCATGGGCGCCAAGGGTGACCCGGCGATCCTCGCCGCGTTGCAGGCGCGCCGCGATCATCCGTCGGAACTGGTGCGTGAACATGTGGAATGGGCGCTCGGGCAGCATCAGTAGGCACCAAAAGGCAGCACTAAGGCATAATTGGCCTGTCCTGGTTAAAATTCCCGAGTGACGAATTGTCTCCATTTGCGGAAGCAGTACAGAGCTATCGTGAACTGTCGCCCCTGAACGTGTGGCGGCATGGCAGTGCGGCAGAAAAGCGCGCCATTTTCGGCGGCTGGCTGCTGTTGCTGCTGCTTTGCGTCGGTCTGGGCGTGGCAACCGTCAAGTGGAACTGGTCCGGTATGCCCATCGACATGGGGGGCGTTACTGCCTACGTCACCGTTTATCCGCCGCTGCCAATCTGCCTGCTGCTGACGCTGACCTTGGGCTGGTGGTGGGGCGCGATTCCCGCCTACTGTTCAACCCTGGTGCTGGCACTGTACGCCGGCATGCCCCTGCACTGGGCGCTGCTGTTTGCCTGTGCCAACCCGCTCGGGTTCAGCATCCTGGCGATCGGCTACCGCGCCATGGTGATGCGGCGTGACCTGCGCCAACTGACCTCGCTGCTGTTCTACATCCAGCTCTGTTTTGTGGCCAGCATTTTCGGCTCGTCGGGCGCCTTGATCTGGAGCTATACCAACCACATTGCGCCCGGCGCGCAGTTGCCGGTCTGGCAGGGCTGGTGGCTGGGCTCCTTCCTGCAAAGCGTATTGATTGGCGGGCCGGCGATGGCAGTGCTGTGGCCCCGCGTCGACCGTTGGCAGTTACTGCGCCAGAAACTGATGCGAAGGCGCCGCGGCGGCTCGCGCCGCTCTGTGCTGCGCATGCTGGCAACGGTGGCGGCCGGCGTGCTGATTTATGGCTTCGTCACGATCCGCCTGGCGGAGGCCGATGCCTTCCACGCGCCGGAAGTCTTCCGCCAGACCGTGTGGATCTTCTACTGGGTGTTCGCGGCCATCATCTTGTTCATCGCCTTCTTCGGCTACCAGTTGTTCTCGCACTGGCAGGACTCGACCGATGGCCTGCTGAACGAAATGCAGCGCATGAATATCGACCTGGAAAGGCTGGCAACGACCGATGCGCTGACAGGCCTGCTGAACCGCCGCGCCGCCGACCGCCAGCTCGACGCGGAGTGGCACCGTGCGCGCCGCTCCGGCCACGCTTCATCCCTGGTATTGCTCGATATCGACCATTTCAAACAGGTCAACGACAAGTACGGCCACCCGGGGGGCGACGCTGCACTGCGCATGCTGGCTTCCTGCATCCGCTCAGTGATGCGGGAGGTTGATATCGGAGCGCGCTATGGCGGCGAAGAATTCCTGATCGTGTTGCCGGAAACCGGGCGCGAAGGAGCATTCGTGTTTGCCGAGCGCCTGCGCGAGCGCGTGGCGGGCTGCGAGATCAACCACGACAACCGCCTTTTCCGCTGCCAGATCAGCCTTGGCATCGCGGTCAGCGACAAGCATGAGGCCAGCTATGAACAGTGGGTGCGGCGGGCCGACGACGCGCTGTACCGCGCCAAGCAGGGCGGCCGCAACCAGGCAGTCATGGGCGTTTAGCCTGTTGCCGCAGCATCCAGGCCGCAGCAATGCCCCATACCAGCAGCGTTGCCAGCGAGCCTTCCACACCATAGGCACCGCCGCTGAGCCACTCCGGGCCGGACATCTGTACCTGCAGCCAGCCGCGCGAAGCATGGCCGGAAACCGGGACGCCCAGCACGCCATCGAACAGGTAATTCCACGCGAAGTGCACGCCGACCGGCAGCCACAGGCTGCGCGTCAGCAACCAGGCGGCACACAAGGCGAGGCCCGCTACGCCGGTATTGAGTACTGCCAGGGCAGTGATGTGTTCATTGGGCAGGTGGGCCAGCGCAAACAGCATGACGTTGGCGAGCAGCGAAGTCAGGGTGCCCCAGCGCTCCTCGATAATCCGGAACAGCACTGCGCGGAACAACAATTCTTCCATGATGGCCACCATGGTTTGCTCGGACAAAGGCTTGAGGACTGCGCCCAGGTTCGTGCTGCCGGTGATTTCCAGCGCGCCAGCTGCCGCCAGCACCCCCACAACAGCAAGGCTCAATGCTGCGCCGATGCCAAGGCCTCGCAGCAGGCGCGGCGCCGCGCCATGCAACGCGGTTTCCATAGCCTCCCGTTGCTCGAAGCGGCGCACATAGAAGCGGTAGCCGGCCAGGCACAATGCTGCAGCCAGCAGGTGGTGCCAGGCGATGCGCAGCTCTTTCGGCACCAGGGCCTGCACCAGCATCATGGTGACGACCAGGGGCGCCGCGGCGCAAAGGACGCCGGCGATAATGCGGACAAAGGGATTGCGGGCCAGGCGGGACCGTAACGGCATGGCTTGCGGCAGCGGGGAAGGGAGGGCTTGTTGCATCGTTCTATTCCTTTGCTTTGCGAATACGTTCACCAAAAGATTGCTGTTCCAGCGCGGCTATCGCGTGGGCCAGCGTTTCCGAAAGGGGGTAAGGCAAATCGGCATCGAGCGAAGCGGCGGCGGCGGCGGTGGCGCGCCAGCAGTCCTGCAGCTTGGGCAGCAGGCGTTTGCCCTCTGGGCTGAGGCGCAGCAGCTTCTGGCGTGCATCGCTGGGGTTGGCCTCCGCCGCCAGCCAGCCTTCCTTCAGCATCAGCGCCACGGTCTGCGTGGCGGCAGGCTGGGTAATGCCTGCGCTTTCTGCGATCTGGCTGACAGTGCAGGGCTGGCCGCCGGCCAGCGCACGCATGACGGGCGTGTAGCGCGGCCGGTAATCCAGGCCGGCGTCAGCGTATGACTGTTGCACGGCGCCATCCAGCAGTTCGATCAGGTGGCGCAATTGGGTTCCGAGTCCTTGTTTCATGGACCCATGTTAGCACAATGTATAAGTGCTTATGTATTATTTTTTAGGTAATTTTCGTGGAAGGCGGTCGCGGATGGAGGCTGCCAGGACTTGGGCGTCGACCCCGTAGTGCAGGGTCATGATGGCCACGTCGGCCAGGAAGGTGCCGCGGCAGGAGCCAACCGCTCTGGCGAAGCGCAGGGCGGCCGCAGGCGGAGAGACTGTGGCCTGCTGCCAGTCGTGCAGGCAGATGGCGACGAAGGGATTGTCGCTGAATTCGCGGACTTCGACGCTGGCGATGGCATCCCAGGGCAGCAGTGCAGAAAAGCCGCGATATCCGATTTCGAGCCCGCCGCGCCGGAAACCGAGATGGCCGACCGGCAGCCGGCCCAGCGACATGCCGGCCAGCAGCACGACGGCGACGAGTGCGATGAAGGCGCCGATCGCCTGCATCACGATGCCGAAATCGCGGCCGAACAGGAGAATGGGCAGGGCGACCACCAGCAGGATCGCGGCCATGCCGGCCACGCGCAGGCGCGAGGGGCGCAGCGCAACGCCATCGGCTGCCTGCACGCGGGCATGGACCAGGCGCGCGCTGCGCCGTTTGCGCACGATGTTGTAGACGCCGACCGCGCCGCACACGCCAAAGAACGATACCGGCACCAGCGCTTTGGCGCCTTGCGTGGGCAGGATCAGCAGGCCGGCGAGGACGAAGAACAGTCCGATGCCAGCCAGCGCCCAGTCCTGTTTCACTTCAGCAGCCCGGCCAGTTCGACCGCGGTTTTCACCTGCATCTTGTCAAAAATGTGGGCACGGTGGACTTCCACCGTGCGCATGGAGATGCCCAGTTCGTCGGCCACCACCTTGTTCATCTTGCCGGCCAGGATCAGGTCCAGCACTTCGCGTTCGCGGCTTGAAAGCGTGGCCAGGCGCGCCTGCACAGCGGCCTTGCCGCTGGCCTCGCGCGAGGCGGCCAGCCCTTCCTGCACGCGGTCCATCAGCTGGTTGTCGTTGAAGGGCTTTTCGAAGAAATCGAAGGCGCCGCGCTTGAGCGTATCGACCGCCATCGGCACGTCGCCGTGGCCGGTCAGGAAAATCACCGGCAGGCGCGCCGTCAGCCCGCGTGCCGCCAACTGGTCGAAAGCCGCCACGCCGCTGATCTCGGGCATGCGCACGTCGAGCAGCACACAGTCGCCTTCCGGATCGAACGCACCGCTTTGTGCAAAGGCCAGGAAAGCGGCCGCACTGTCGTAAGTGGTGGCTGCGATGCCGCGCGAGGACGCGAGCCACGACAGGGAATCGCGCACCACGGCTTCATCGTCAACGATATGTAGCATTCTGGGTCTCCGAATTTGCTCTATTTAACTCCGCCAGCGACCGGCAGCGTAAAAGTGAATATGGTACCGCCTTGCGGGTTGTCGCGGTGAGTCAATGTGCCGCCGTGGAATTCAATCGCTGTGCGGCAGATGTTGAGGCCCATGCCCATGCCTTCCGCCTTGGTCGAGAAGAAGGGGGAGAACAGGCGCTCGGCCACGTCCTGCGGGATGCCGTGGCCATTGTCGATCACCTGGACCACGACCATGCCAGCCAGCGGATCGTTTTCGGCCACCACGCGCAGCACCCGTTTCAACGGCTGCACGTCGCCCATGGCTTCGATGCCGTTGCGGGTCAGGTTCAGCAGCACCTGTTCGATCAGAAGGCGGTCGGCGCGTACCAGCGGCAGCGAGTCCGGCAGTTCGATTTGCAGCGACACGTGGTGCTGGCGCGCTTGCAGCTCGATCAGGACCAGGATGGAGTCGAGCATGGATTGCAGGGCCACATCCTGCCGCTCCGATTCGCGGTTCTTCACGAATTCGTGCACGCTGCGGATGATCTGGCCGGCGCGCTGGGCCTGGGCCCCGGCCTGCTCCAGCGCCGGCTTGAGCATGGCGGTGTCGCCGCCGCGCGCCAGGATGTTCAGGGCGCCCGTGGTATAGCTTGAAATGGCGGCCAGCGGCTGGTTCAGTTCATGTGCCAGCATGGACGCGATTTCGCCCATTGTGGCCAGGCGGGCGCTGGCCTGCAGTTTTTCCTGGTGCTGGCGGTTCAGTTCTTCCATGCGCTTGCGGTCGGAAATGTCGAGGATGGAGCCCATATAGCCGGTGTGGCGGCCTTCCTTGTCCACCAGCGGCGCTTCGAACACCAGCACCGGGATGCGGGTGCCGTCCGGACGCTGGAACAGGGTTTCGAATTCTGGCGTGATGGAGCCGGCCAGCACGTTGGCCAGGCGGTGCTGGTATTCCTCCATCACGTCCGGAGCCCAGTAGGGCATGGGCGGCGAGCGGCCGATCAGTTCTTCCGCCGGGTAGCCCACCATCTGGCAGAAGGCGGGATTGACATAGGTGATGCGGCCTTCCAGGTCGCGGGCGCGCAGGCCGGTCACCAGCGAGTTTTCCATCGCCGTGCGGAAGGACATTTGCTGGCGCAGTTCGCCTTCTGCCGCCAGCCGGCGCGAAATATGGCCCCACAGCGCAAACAGGCTCCATAACAGGGCCAGCGACAGCGCGATGACCGAGCCGACCAGCAGGTTGGGCAGCAGCTTCGGCTCGCCCTTCACGCTGTCCGTCATCAGGGTAATGGTGGCGCCGGGCAGGTCGAGGGCACGCTTGTGGGTGTAGACGCCGTGGCCCGGGCCGGCCGAACTGCGGCGCGCCAGCACCTTGTCGTCGCGGTCGAGAAGGCTGATCTGGTTATCCTGCGCGAACCACCAGGGCACCATCTCGTCGAGCAGGCTGCTGAGCTGGAAGGTGGCCACCAGGCTGCCCATCCACTGGTCGCCGCGGTAGATCGGGAAGTGCAGGTCCATTTTCAGCGCATCGGGCGCGGCATCGCCGCCCAGCGGTTCGGGCTCGGCGTAGACCGGGGAATGGGTGCGGCGCGCGTGGTCCTGCGCCGCCAGCGAGGACTGGCCCAGCATGGCGTTGGTGCCGGCGCCAACCGGTGCGCCTTCGCTGGCTACGACGACGCGGCCGTGAGGGTCGACCTGGATCACGCTTTTCAGCTCGGCGCCATTTTTCAGCATGCGCTCCATGCGCTGCTGCACGTCGGCCGGCGCGGGGTGGCCGGTGGCGATTTCATTGGCCAGGCCGCGCAGGCTTTCCTCATGGCGCCCAAGCTGGAAGCGGATCGACTGTTCCACCCACAGGGTGTCGGCGATCAGTTGCTCCTGCCGCTCAGTGCTCTCAAGCTGGCGCGCCTGCCAGGGCAGCCAGAACACAATGGCGACGAACAGCAGCACCAGGACCACCGGCAGCAGCCAGCGCACGGAAGAGGGCAGGGATATGCGTTTTAACATGCGCCGAGGGTATCGAATCCAGTTGCTGCTTGTATTGTGGGTTTCCACACTTGTGTGCCACCATTCCGCTCAGCACAATGTAAAGTGAGAATAATAATGCACCAAAATCGCCGGGAGACCTTATGCATTTGAAGACCCTCCTGGCCGCCTTCGGCGCGGCCGCAGTTGTCACGTCCCAAGCCCTGGCCCAGGCGCCCATCGTCATCAAATTCAGCCACGTCGTCGCGCCGGATACGCCCAAGGGGCAGGCCGCCGAGCGCTTCAAGCAGCTGGCGGAAAAGGCCACCGAAGGCCGCGTCAGGGTCCAGGTTTACCCGAACAGCCAGCTGTATAAGGACAAGGAAGAGCTGGAAGCCCTGCAACTGGGCGCCGTGCAGATGCTGGCGCCCTCGCTGGCAAAGTTCGGCCCGCTGGGCGTGAAGGAATTCGAAGTCTTCGACCTGCCATACATCTTCCCCAACAAGACCGCGCTGTACAACGTGACCGAGGGACCGATCGGCAAGTCGCTGCTGAAAAAGCTCGAGACCAAGGGCATTACCGGCCTGGCGTATTGGGACAATGGCTTCAAGGTGATGTCGGCCAACCGCCAGCTGCGCGTGCCGGCCGACTTCAAGGGCCTGAAGATGCGGATCCAGTCCTCCAAGGTGCTGGACATCCAGATGCGCGCGCTGGGCGCGGTGCCGCAATCGCTGGCCTTCTCCGAAGCATACATGGCGCTGCAGACCGGCGTGGTGGATGGCACCGAGAATCCGCCGTCCAATATGTACACCCAGAACATGTACCAGGTGCAGAAGCACCTGACCATCTCCAACCACGGCTACCTGGGCTACGCCGTCATCGTCAACAAGAAGTTCTGGGATGGCTTGCCGGGCGATATCCGCAGCAAGCTGGAAGGGGCGATGAAGGAAGCCACCACCTATGAAAAGGCCATTGCCCAGCGCGACAACGACATGGCGCTGGAAGCGATCCGCAAGTCCGGCAAGACCCAGATCTACAACCTGAGCGCCCAGGAGCAGGCGATGTGGCGCGCGGCCTTGCTGCCGGTGCAAAAACAGATGGAAGAGCGCATCGGCAAAGAACTGATCCAGGCCATCAACCGCGAAACAGCAAAGTGAAATCCTGTCAAGTTGCCCAAAATAAATAACGATATTCGGAAAAAGATCGGTTACTATGGCGACGCCCCCGAACGGTGCAACTTGCACCATGATGGTCACGGGCACAGGATTTAGTGGGGAGTGAAGAAGAAGACACGCGGCCAGCACGCGGATACATAGAGGAGACACGCTGCCTGACAGTATGCTGTTGGCCGCCGCCACAAGCGGGGTTAAATGGCCGGGGTGGTGAAAAAAAAGATTCAAAACGCACCTGAGGGTGCGTTTTTTTTTGCCCTATCCTGGCGCGCTGGTGTAGCATGATTGCCACAGTTTTATTGGAGAAAGCGTGACCGAAATACAACATGGCGGCAGGGATTTCAGCGCCATCATCCATCTCCCATTCGGCGCCATGGGCGTCGGCACGGCCGGCGCGGTCGTGACCGAAATGTTCTACCTGCCCGGCGACACGCCGGAGCTGGCTCCGACCAATGCCCTGGCCGAAAAAGCCGTGCAGCAGTTGCTGGCCTATTGCGACGATGCCGATTATGTCTTTGACCTGCCGCTGGCGCTGCGCGGCAGCGAATTCCAGCGCCGCGTCTGGCAATCGCTGCGCGAAATCCCGCGCGGCCAGGTGCGTACGTACGGCGAACTGGCCAAGCACCTCGACTCCGTGGCGCGTGCGGTAGGACAGGCTTGCCGCAGCAATCCTTTCCCACCGCTGGTGCCTTGCCACCGCGTGATGGGCGCCAATAGCCTGGGTGGCTTCGCCGGCAGCGATGACCAGAATGGCTTCACCCTTGGCGTGAAGCGCTGGCTGCTGGCGCACGAAGGACATAAAGAGTATCAATGGCAGCAGGCAACCTTGCTCTGATCGACGAATTCTGCGACAGCCTGTGGCTGGAAGACGGGCTATCCAAAAATTCACTCGACGCCTACCGGCGCGACCTGACGGCCTTCGCAAAATGGCTGGAAACAGCGCGGCCCACGGTCGGCAGCCTGCATGCGGCGGGCACCGCCGACCTGCAAGCCTATTTCGCGGCGCGCCATGAGGACACCAAGGCCAGCTCGGCCAACCGCCGCCTGTCGGCGCTGAAGCGCTTCTATCAGCTTGCGCTGCGCCAGCGCTATATTTCGGAAGATCCTTGCCTGCGCATGGCCTCGGCCAAGCAGCCGCTGCGTTTCGTCCATACCCTGAGCGAAGGGCAGGTGGAGGCCTTGCTGGCTGCGCCCGACCTGCGCACCCCGCTGGGCATCCGCGACCGCACCATGCTGGAGCTGATGTATGCCAGCGGCCTGCGGGTGTCGGAACTGGTGGCCTTGAAAACGCTCGAGCTGAGCATGAATGACGGCGTGCTGCGCATCACCGGCAAAGGCGCCAAGACCCGCCTGGTGCCGTTCGGCGAACAGGCGCGCCTGTGGATCGAGCGCTACCTGCGCGAAGCGCGCAGCGCCATCCTCAACGGGCAGCAGGACGATGCCCTGTTCGTCACCGGCCGCGGCGGGCCGATGACGCGGCAAATGTTCTGGGTAGTGGTAAAAAAGCATGCAGTGAAGGCAGGCATCAGCGCACCGCTGTCGCCGCACACCTTGCGCCATGCGTTCGCGACGCACCTGCTGAACCATGGCGCCGACCTGCGCGTCGTGCAGTTGCTTTTAGGCCACTCCGACATTTCCACCACACAGATCTATACCCACGTTGCCCGTGAGCGCCTGAAGCAGATTCATGCGCTACATCATCCGCGCGGATAATTTCGTTTGCGCAGCGCCGTCAATCGGCCTAATGTAGTCGCTCAGGAGGTATTTCCATGGTAAAGACGAATTTTGCATTCGAAAAGCGCCAGCGAGAGCTGGAGAAGAAACGCAAGGCCGAAGAAAAAGCACAGAAGAAGCTTGCCGCCAAGAACCGGCCCGCCGACGAGCAGGATGCCGACGAAGCCGCTTACGAGAACGAAGAAACCGACACTACCAGCCCTGAATAGCCGAGCCCGTGTCTCACCTTGGGGTCACACCCCAGATGGGACACGGGCTCTTCTGTTTGGGGCGCCGTCACGTCCCCGCTAACGCAGGGACTGTTCAGGCGAAAACTGTTTACGCGGCTTCCGCCACGTCGGATTTGCCGGCGGCCGGCGCATCGTCATGCTGGCCGCGGCGCAGCCAGCGCTTGGCGCGCTTGCCGAAGGAGTCGAGGTAGGTGTACGCCACCGGCACCACCACCAGGGTCAGCAGGGTAGAGGTGATCACGCCGCCAATCACGGCGCGGCCCATCGGCGCCTGGGTTTCCCCGCCTTCGCCCAGGCCGATCGCCATCGGCAGCATGCCGAAGATCATCGCCAGGGTCGTCATCAGGATCGGCCGCAGGCGCACCTGGCCGGCGGCCATGATGGCATCGAACTGGCTCATGCCGTCGCGCTGGCCGTGGTTGGTGAAGTCCACCAGCAGGATCGCGTTCTTGGTGACGAGCCCCATCAGCATGATCACGCCGATCACGGAGAACACGTTCAGCGTGGAGCCGGTCGCCAGCAAGGCCACCAGCACGCCGATCAGCGACATTGGCAGCGACACCATGATCGCGATCGGCTGCAGGAAGCTGCCGAACTGCGAGGCCAGCACGATGTAGATGAACACCACCGCGATGCCCAGCGCCGTGATGGCGCCATTCATGGTTTCCGCCATCTGCTGCGCATTGCCGGCCACGTCGAAGCGCACGCCATCGGGCAGCGTAATCGAATCCATGGCTTTCTTCACGTCGGCGTCGACGTCGCCTGCCGGGCGGCCTTCGGTGGCGGCGTAGATCGCCACGCGGCGCTGCAAGGCCTGGCGCTTCAGCACTTGCGGGCTGAAGCCGGGCACGAAGTCCACCACCTGGCGCAGCGGCACCATCAGCGGGTTGCCGTCCGGGCCGGTCTTGCTGGAGGTGAGCGAGAGGTCGGCCAGGTCGGCGATGCGCTGGCGGCCCGACTTCGGCAGCTGCACATTGACTTCATAGTTCTGGCCATCGGCCGCCAGCCAGTAGCTGGCCGTGTCGCCCGCCACGAAAGGACGCATGGCGCTGCCGATCTGCTGCACGGTCAGCCCCAGGTCGCTGGCCAGTTCGTTGTTGATCTTGATCAGGGTCGACGGATTGGCGCCTTCCTGGCTGTATTCCAGGTCCGCCACGCCTTTGATCTTGCGCATCTTGGCCATCAGCGCCTGCGCCGTCTGTTCCAGCTTGGCTTCATCGGTGCCGAGGATGGCGATGAAGATCGGCTTCTGGCCCACCGACATGGTGATGCCGGGGATGCGCTCCAGGCGCTTGCGGATCGCGCCTTCCAGCTTTTGCTGCGACTGGCGGTGGGTTATCTTGGCGTCGGTCAGCTTCAGGCGCATGAAAGAGATGTGGCGGCCGGCAGGGTCGCCGACATTGGCCAGCACGGCGTCGATTTCAGGGAATTCCTTGAGTGCCGCCTCCACCTGCTTTACCTTGGCGTCGTTGTATTCCAGGCTGGAGCCGACCGGCACCTTGAACTGCAGGAAGATCTGGCCCTGGTCGGTCTCGGGGAACATTTCGCCGCCGATCATCGGCACCAGCATCAGGCTGCCCACGAACATGGCGAGGGCAGAGGCCAGCGTCAGCTTGCGCCATGCCAGCGCGAAGGCCAGCACCTTGCCATACAGCTTGTGCACCTTTTCCACGCCATGTTCGACCTTCTCCATGGTACGGCCGAGCCACGGCAGGTATTTGAAGCGGTCCTTGACCGGGTCGTGCCACACCGAGGACAGCATCGGGTCCAGCGTGAAGGAGACGAACAGCGACACCAGCACGGCCACCGTCACGGTCACGCCGAACTGCAGGAAGAAGCGGCCGATGATGCCTTCCATGAAGGCCACCGGCACGAACACGGCGACAATCGCGAAGGTGGTCGCCATCACGGCGATGCCGATTTCATTGGTGCCGTCTTCCGCCGCCTTGCGGTGATGCTTGCCGAAGCCGAGGTGGCGCACGATGTTTTCGCGCACCACGATGGCGTCGTCGATCAGCAGGCCAATGCACAGCGACAGCGCCATCAAGGTCAGGAAGTTCAGCGTGAAGCCGAAGGCTTTCATGGCGATGAAGGAGGCCAGCACGGAAATCGGCAAGGTCAGGCCGGTGATGATGGTCGAGCGCCACGAGTGCAGGAAGAAGAACACGATCACCATGGTCAGCACCGCCCCCTCGATGATGGTGCGCTTCACGTTATCCAGTTGCGCCTGCACGCGTTCGGACTGCGAATCCATCACCTTGATCTTGATGTCTTCCGGCAGGGTCTTGCGCAGGTTGTCCACCACTTTCAGGATGCCGTTGCCGACTTCCACCACGTTGGCGTCCTGCACCTTGGTAATGTCCAGCGAAACGGCGCGCTTGCCGTTGACGCGCGAGATCGATTGCTCCTCGGCCTCGCCGTCGATCACGTCGGCTACCTGGTCCAGGTAGACCGGGCCGTTGGCGCGGCGTGCCACGATGATCTTGTTGAACTCCTGCGCTTCTTTCAGCTTGCCTTCCACCCGCACCAGGGTCTCGGTGACGTCGGCGGTCAGGCGGCCCGCAGGAAGGTTGGCATTGGTGTTCTGGATGGCGCGCATCACTTCGTCCACGCCGACGCCCTGCGCCCGCATGTCGGCAGGACGCAGGCTGACCAGCATCTGGCGCTTGGTGGTGCCGAACACGCGCACCTGGCCCACGCCGGGCACGCCCTGGAAGCGCTTGGCCAGGATCTGGTCGGTCATGGTGGACAGCTCGCGCAGGCTGCGCTTGTCCGAGGTGAACGACAGGCTGACGATGGGCTGGTCGTTCTCGCCCTCGGCGCGGGCAATGAAGGGTTCCTTCGCCTCGCGCGGGAATTTCGGGCGTACCAGGGCAATCTTGTCGCGCATGTCCTGCATCGCCTTGTCCATATTGGTGGACAGTTCGAATTCGACATACACGCCGGCCTTGCCTTCCCACGAGTTGGCGCGGATGGTCTTGACGCCGGACACGGTGTTGACGATGTCCTCGATCGGGCGCGTGATGTCGTTTTCCACCGCTTCCGGCGAAGCGCCCGGGTAGATCACTTCAATCGCGGCAAACGGGAATGAAACGTTCGGCATGGATTCCACGCCGAGGCCTTTGTAGGAGAAAATGCCAAGCACCATCAGCGCCACCATCACCATGGTGGCAAAGACCGGCTGGCGGATCGAGATTTTAGTGATCCACATGGCAGCGCCCCTCAGCCTTTGGCAGCCAGCATGGCCGGCTTGGCGGCGGGAGCACTTGCGGGTGCGGCCAGCTTCACCTTCGCACCCGGCTTCACTCCTTCCAGCTTGGAGACGATGACGTTGGCGCCCTTGTCCAGGCCACTGGTCACTTCGGCCAGGCCCACATCCTCGCTGCGCAGGCCAAGGCTGACCGGCTGCGACACGACGACGCCGTTGGCGACCAGGTAGACCACTTGCTTGCCGGCTTCTTCGCGCAGTGCTGCCAGCGGCACCATCGGCGCTTCCTTGGTGCGTTCAGTGGTGATATTCCCCTTGGCGAACATACCGCCGCGCAGCACGCCCTCCGCATTCGGCACCGAGACATAAACCAGCATCGCGCGCGAACCGGCTTCCGTGGTGGGGTTGATGCGCGCCACCTTGCCGCTGAATTCGCGCTTGGCGAAACCGTCGACGCGGAAGCTGACTTCCTGGCCGATCTTCACGCGCGGGATATCCGTGGCCGGCACCTGCGCTTCCAGCGTCAGCTCCTGCAGGCCGACGATGGTGTAGACGGGCATGTCAGGCGCGACTTTATCGCCCGCCTGAACATGGCGTTTGGAGATGATCCCGCTGATCGGGGCGCGGATCACGCTGTCGTTCAGCGCGATGCGGGCCAGCTCGACCATGGCGGAAGCAGATTTGACGTTCGCATGGGCCAGCTCGACGGCATTGGCCGTGGTATCGAAGCTGGTCTGCGAGATGAATTTTTGCGACAAGAGTGCCCGCGCGTTGTATTCGTTTTTCTGGGCCATGCTCAGCTTGGCCTGGGCTTCCTCCAGCATGGCTTGCTGCTGGGCCAGGCGCGCCCTCAGGTCGGCCTGGTCGAGGCGGGCCAGCACCTGGCCTTCCTGTACCGATACGCCCTCGCGCAGGGCCGCTTCCTGGACCTGGCCAGAAACCTTGGATTTGATCGTGGCCTGGTTGACCGGGATCAGCGAACCCGACAGTGGGAGCCCGACCGACAGCGGGCGCGCCTCGATGGCGGCGACGTCGGCACTGGCCAGTTCCAGCACCGGTGCAGGCTTGGCGGCCCCAGCCTTGGGCGCCTCGGCTGGCTTGGCCTGCGACTTCATGACGGTCCAGCCGCCGCCCGCCAGGCCCAGTACAACCAGGCCAAACAGGGGAAGGCGCCAGCGTTTCGGGGATTTCAGGTGCACGGGTTGTGGGCTCATTATTGTCTCTTCGTCAAAATTGTCCGCTGGCGCGGGTTGCGATGGTGTCACTGTAGGTTTTAACAAGTCCAGCAGCCACGGAAATGCGATAAAGCGCAAAAACGGCGACATGAAATGCAAAAAGTGAGGATGGAGCAGCGGCTTCCAGCGCACCTTTGATCCAGCGCAACCGGCGCGTCGCCCCGGGTGGCAAAAATGGGACCATGAGTACCTCCATGCCCACCATGCCCAATGCGCTGACGCCCGCCCATGCCGCGCTCGACCTGATCGCGCGCATGGTTGGTGCGCTCGAGCAGACGCCGCTGGTGGGGGTCTGCGGCTGCAACCGCGACGGCATTGTTACGTTCTGCAACGCGCGCTTCGCTGCCATGGCAGGCTTGCCCGTTGAACAGTTGACGGGGCGTCCGCTGGCCGAAGTCATGTCGCGCGCCGAGCGCCAGGACGAGCACGACAGCATGTTGGAGGAGGTCTGGCGCAGCGGCATTGCCGGGCCGCTGGGCGACTGGCACGTCCGCACCGCCGATGGGCGCGACCTGTGGCTGTACTCCACCAAAGTTCCAGTCTGGAATGATGGCGAACTGGCCCACGTGGTGTGCATGGATGTCGATGTGACGCAACGCGTGGCCGAGGAATCGGCCTTGCGTGCGGTGGGCGAGAATTTCGCGTTGATGTTCGCGCGTTCCAGCGATGCCATCCTGGTCATGCGCGACAGCATGATCGAAGAGACCAACCCGGCGGCGGTGCAGTTGTTCAAGTGCGCCGTGCCGGGCCGCTTGAACGGCCGCGCGCTGCACGACTTCTCGCCCCTGCGCCAGCCCGGCGGCGAACTGTCCGAGGCGGCGGTGCAGCAACACGAGCGGGCGGCCTTCCAGCAAGGCAACTGCAGTTATGAATGGTGCTTCACCGACTGCGACGGCACGTCGTTCTGGGCGGAGGTGCTGATGACGGCCTTGCCGGCGCCTCAAAAGGGACTGCTGTATGTGGTGGTGCGCGATATTTCCGCGCGCAAGCAGGCCGAACGTGCGGTCCAGCTGGCGGCCCAGGTGTTCGAGAACAGCCACGACGCCATGGTGCTGACCGACCGCCGCCGCCACGTCATTGCCAGCAACCGCGCCTATGCCGAGATTACCGGCTACGCGGCGCAGGAACTGCTGGGCCAGCCGATCAGCCTGTACCGTTCTGGCGTGCAGGACGAGTCCTTCTACCGTGAGGTGTGGAGCCAGGTTGACGCCGGCGACCATTGGCAGGGCGAAACCTGGGCGCGCCGCAAGGATGGCGAAGTGTTCCCCTGCTGGGTCAGCGTGACGGCGATCCGCGATGCGGCGGGACGGGTGTGCAACTACATGGGCAGCCTGTCCGATATCAGCGAACGCAAGAAGACCGAAGAATACACGCGGCACCTGGCCGAACACGACTTCCTGACCGACTTGCCGAACCGGGCGTTGCTGGTGGACAGGCTGACCCTGGCTTTGGCCGCGGCGCGGCGCAACCGGTCGGCGCTGGCGGTGCTGTTCCTCGACCTTGACCGCTTCAAGATGGTCAACGATACGCTCGGCCATGCAATGGGCGACCGCCTGCTGAAGGAAGTGGCCGCACGCCTGCTGAAGTGCGTGCGCGGCGCCGATACGGCCAGTCGGCACGGAGGAGACGAGTTCGTACTGGTGTTGAACGACATCGGCGGTCCGCAGCGTGCCGCCCACGTGGCGGAAACCGTGCTGCAGGCCATCTCCCAGGAGTATGTGCTGGGCGAGCACCTGTTGCATGTCTCGACCTCGATCGGGATCGCCATGTTCCCGGCCGATGGTGCCGATGTCGACAGCCTGGTCAAGCACGCCGATATCGCGATGTACCACGCCAAACAGGCCGGCCGCGACCGCTACCAGTTCTTTGGCCACGAGATGAACGCGCGCGTGGTGCAGCGTTCCAGCCTGGAAAAAGGCTTGCGCCATGCGCTGGCGGACGAACAGCTCGAGCTGGCCTATGAGCCTGAGCTCGACGTGGCCAGCGGCGCCATGGTCGGCATGGAAGCTTTGCTACGGTGGCGCCACCCCGAACATGGCCTGCTGCTGCCGCAGCGCTTCATGGATGTGGCGGCGGAGGCCGGCCTGATGGTGGGCATCGGCGCCTGGGTCTTGCGCACCGCCTGCGAACGCGCCCGCCATTGGCAGCACGACGGGCAGGCCCTGGCGGTATCGGTGAACATCGCAATCAGCCAGTTCCTGCACAAGAACTTCACCGACAGCGTGGGGGACGCCCTGCACGGCAGCGGCCTGCCACCGCACTTGCTGGAACTGGAATTGACCGAAGACATCCTGATGCGCGGCGGCGACGTGGCGGGCAAGCTGCGCGCCTTGCGCGAGCTGGGGGTGCGCCTGGCGATCGACGATTTCGGCACCGGCTATTCACGTCTGGCGGAACTGAAGGAATTGCCTATCGACAAGCTTAAGATCGCACAGTCCTTCCTCGAGCAAGGCACTGACGCGACTGCAATCCGCACCATCATCGCCATGGCGCGCAGCCTGGACATGATCGTCATCGCCGAAGGCGTCGAAACCGCAGACCAGCTGCAGCTCCTGCGTGAGCTGGGTTGCGACCAGTACCAGGGGCACCTGGCCGAATCCGCCGTGGGAAGAATGCCATGACAGATGCATTGATTGCCAGCCGAAACTTCATTTCAAGCCGCCTGGCGCAGGCGCAGCCGCACCAGCACCTGGCCATGGTCGGAGACCTCGGGCCGCTCCTGGCGCAGGTGGTCGTTGAAGTAGCTGACGTCCAGCACTTCGCCGATGGCGCGCGGGGAGGCGGGGTTGAATTCCTCCGACACCAGCACGTGGTCGATGGTGGAGTAGTGGCCTTCGTGGATGCTGGTGTAGGCCACGTGGCGCAGGTGGTCCTGCCGCAGCTGGATCTGATTGGCGTCGTACATGCGGCCGCGCCGCTCGTCGCCGGGCATCATGCCGCCGCCGTTGCCCAGCACGATGGTGGTGGTGACCGCATCGGCGGTGTCGTTGAAATCGCCCAGCACGATGCAGGGCCGGCGCGATTCGCGCATCATCTTGCTTAACAAAACCCGCAAGGCCACGGCTTCCGTGCCGCGCCAGACCAGCGAACGCAGGCTGGCCATGGCCAAATGCAATGGGTCTTCCGAGGTGTCGCCGCTGCGATAGTCTGGCCGGCGCGATTTCAGGTGGACCACGATAACGTCCACCACGACTTCATTGGGCAATACGATTTGTGCGTGCAGCGGTGCGCGCGCGAAGCGGTCCGCTTCCGGCAGGCCGGAATCTGCCGGCACGCCTTCGGGGAAATTGGCATAGACTTCCGGCGCGGCGGCCAAAGGCAGGCGCGAGACCAGCGCCACATTGGGCGTCAGGCGGGAAGCGTTGGGATCGGGATCGAAGCCGGCATGCACGGCGTCGCGGTACTTGCGGGTACGCGAGAGCACATCGCGCAGGGCGGCCTGGGAGAAGATCTCCTGGAAGCCGATCACGTCGGCATCGAGCTGGTCCAGTTGCTGCGCGGTCCATTCCGCCTTGGCCTCGTACTCCTGCTCCGTCAAAGGCTGCAGGTTGTCGTACAGTTTCGCCCCTGGCGGGGCAAGGTTGCAGACATTGAAGGTGGCAAAGCGAATTTCTTGCTGCATAATGAGAAACTCCTCTCTTGGCACTAGCGTATCACGGCATG